>JGI20195J14853_1000182_pt1 | contig 18331 bp, 17 predicted proteins | sample NGESurdeep092012_3_FD_14853 | JGI IMG/M metagenome (IMG submission 14853)
TTCTGCAAGTCGGCCGCAACGCGAATGCGCCGCGCCGCGATATGGACGATGGGCTCCAAGCCGGACTTGCGCAGCAACGCCGCCGCGGCGATCAGCTCGGGCGGCTCGATCGTCGGTACCGCCGAGAAATAGACCGCCGTTCCGCCCGGCAGCAGGTCCGCCAGCGCGGCGATCTCGGCTGCGTTCGGCCGTGTCGCCTCGAGCGAGAACGTGCGCGCGAAATTCAGGATCATTTGCTTCGCACATTTTGTTTGCGCATGATCTTGTCCGAAAACAGGTTCCCACTTTTCGGGATCATGCGTTACTCGCGCCGGTGGGAGATCACGAAGGATTCGTCGTAAAACCACAAGCCGCCCTGCTTCTGCAGCACATCGCGGGTCGCCTCGATGTAGCGGCGGTCGCTGTTGACGTCGGACAGGCGGTCGTCCTCGATCTGCGCCACGTAGATCGCCGCGTTCCAGGCGGCGAGCAGCGTGGAGGTGCCGATCGAGGATGAAATTTCCGACGGCAATGTGTGCATGTCGTAGCGGAACAGCGAACGCTGGTCGGAATAGGCGTTGAAATTGAGATCGCGGCCGGCGGCGCCCAACTCGTGCTTCACTTCCTTGAGCAGGTCGTGGCGGCTGTGCACGAACGGATTGTCGTTCGGCCAGACCCTATGGATGATCTCCATGCCGGGATCGCGCCCGTAGGAATGGATCGCGATCATGCGCCCGCCCTGCCCGAGCGCGCGGGCGAGCGGCGCCAGCACGCGCCTGGCCTTGAATTCGAGCGAGGCGCGCGCCCGATAGGGCTGCGAGGCGATCACCAGGTCGTAGTCGGCGACGGTGCCGCCCGGCTTCGGCACGATCTGGTCGAGCAGGAATTTGTGATCGTTGCGGTAGATCACCAAAATGACCGGGCGCTCATAGACCGGGTTGCCGCTCTTCGGCGACACGCGCGCCTTCCAGTTCTCGGCCAGGAACGGCTCGAGCGCGGTGATCTGCTGCTCGAAGCTGTGCGCTGTATTGCCGTCCATCGCCAGCTCCTTCCACACCAGGCTGGTGGCGGCGCTGAGCGACTTCACCGCCAGCCAGGGCGCTTCCGAATAGGCGAGGTTGGTGAGCACCAGCACGGTGGAGGGATGCTCGATGAAACGGTCGGCCATCTTGTGCAGCGTGAGGCGGATGTCTTCCAGGCTGATCTCCTTGCCGACGATGTAGAACGGCATGGTGGGAAAGCGGTCGTGCATCGAGCGCATCACGCGCGCCAGCACGGTGCCGTCGCCGAGGCCGGCGTCGAACACGCGCACCGCCGGCGGACGCGGATGGATATTGGCGAGCTCCATGCCGACGCGTTGCGCGATTTCCCATTTCTCGCTGCAGGTGTTCACGAACAGCAGATATTTCTGCCGGTTGTCGAAGAAGCGGAAATTGCGTTGCGGGTCGTCGCCGGCCTGCCCCGAGGCNACCGGCGGCGCCGCCGGCTTGAGCACGGGCAAGGCCGCGGGCGGGCTGGCGTCGAACAGCACGCGGCGGCGCGCCGGCGCGGCATCGGCGTTGCGCGTCATGAAACTGCGGATGCGCTCGAGCGTATCGGTGGTGATGCGGCCGCCATTGCGCAGACGGTTGGCAAGCTTGCCGTCGTTGACCGCGCGGCGGCCGAAGGTGGATTCGGCCAAGCCGCGCTGGCGGCAGAATTCGCTGATCTCCTGGAGGATCTGATCGTTCATGGCGGCGTTTCCTTGTGGCCCGCTCTAATCGGCGGGCTCGCCGCCAAGGGAACCAAGTCCACTGGCATTCGTCAATTAGAAAAATGGCATTAAAGAAGATGGGCAGGATGGGTGGGCTATGCCCAACCATGGAAATAGCTATTTTTGCTCGCTTTTCAATTCTATAGAATCATAACTTTTTTCTTCCGTGCAGAAATATGGGCGTCATCCCACATTATAGGCAATAATGTGGGCTGCGGTGGGCAATGCCGCCGTGCCGATAACGTCTTCAGATATCGAAGAAAACCGTCTCGTTGTCGCCCTGCACGCGTATGTCGAAGCGGTAGACGGCCGGGCCGCTGCCGGGCTGCTTGTGGGCAATGAGGGTACCGCGGCGGTCGGCCGGCACCAACGCCAGGATCGGATCGGCGCCGTTTGCCGCCTCGTCGGAGAAATACAGCCGCGTANAAATCTGCCGCAGCATGCCGCGTGAGAAGATGCAGACCACGATATGCGGCGCCTGCGGCTTGCCCTCCGGCCCCGGCACCGACCCCGGCTTGATGGTGTCGAAGCTGAAGACACCGTCTTTGTCGGTGGCCGAGCGGCCGAAGCCGGTGAACTTCGCATTGGGGCGCGGCTTCTCGCCGCGAGCATGGGCGTAGCGGCCCTGGGCGTCGGCCTGCCAGATTTCGATCATGGCGTCGTTGATCGGCAGGCCGTCGCCGTCGAGCACGCGGCCCTCGATGTGGATTTTCTGACCGGTGGCGTCCGGCGTAATCAGGTTGGCGCCGATCGTTTCCTTCCAGTCGTAGATCGCGCTTGGTTTCCAGTCGCAGCGGTTGTGCGGCGCCAGACCATAGGCGAAGAACGGGCCGACCGTTTGTGAGGGCGTGATGTCCGACATTACATTTTCCTTTTGCGCATGATCTTATCCGAAAACCGCTTCCCATCCCCGATCAGGTCGAGGACATGCTTTTCGGGATCATGCGCTAGTGTTTTTCCGTATGCGTTGGTGTCTGTTCGCGCCCGCGCAGCACGATGTCGAAGCGGAAGCAGAGCGCCCAATCGGGAATGGTGTTCTCCAGGTCGAAGCTGGAGATCATGCGCGCACGCGCCTTCTCGTCGGTCACCGAATTGAAGATCGGATCGAACGGAAACAGCGGGTCGCCCGGGAAATACATCTGCGTGACCAGCCGGGTCAGGAATGACTGTCCGAACACCGAGAAATGGATGTGATTCGGCCGCCAGGCATTGCGATGATTGCCCCACGGGTAAGCGCCGGGCTTCACCGTGATGAATTTGTAGTAGCCCTTCTTGTCGGTGAGGGCGCGGCCCGCTCCGGTGAAATTCGGATCGAGCGGCGCCGGATGCTGATCGACATTGTGCACGTAACGGCCGCAGGCATTGGCCTGCCAGATTTCCACCAGTGTTTCGGACACCGGGCGCTTGTCCTCGTCGAGTACACGGCCGTGCACGATGATGCGCTCGCCCAAGGGCTCGCCCTTGTGCTGCTTGGTCAGATCGTTGTCGTTCTCCTGGATCGCGTCATGGCCGAAGGCAGGACCCGTAAGCTCCGATAGCGTGTGCGGCACGATGATCAGCGGTTTCGACGGCGAGCGCTTCACCGTGCTCTTGTATTCCGGCGACAGATGCTTGGGATAAACGCTGAGGCTTTCCTTGGGATAGATCAGCGACATTGTTGTTGTCCTTTTTAGGAAACCCGTTCGAGCGCCAGCGACACGCCTTGTCCGACGCCGACGCACATGGTGGCAAGTGCGAGCTTGCCGTCCCGTTCATGCAAACCATGCGCGGCCGTTAATACAAGACGGGTGCCCGACATGCCGAGCGGATGGCCGAGCGCGATGGCGCCGCCATGCGGATTGACGTGCTCCGCATCGTCGGCCAGCCCAAGCTGGCGCAGGCAGGCTAGCGATTGCGAGGCGAAGGCTTCGTTGAGCTCGATCACGTCGTAGTCGCCGATCTTGTGCTGGAGGCGAGCCATCAGCTTGCGCGTCGAGGGCACCGGGCCGATGCCCATGATGCGCGGCGGCACCGCCGCCGAGGCCATGCCGAGAATGCGCGCGCGCGGCGTCAAGTCATGCGCTTTCACCGCCGCTTCCGAGGCGACAATAAGCGCGGCGGCGCCGTCATTGACGCCGGAGGCGTTGCCGGCGGTGACCGTTCCGTTGTGGCGGAACGGCGTCTTGAGCTTGGCGAGCTGCTCGATCGAGGTATCCGGCCGCGGATGCTCGTCGCGGTCGACCAGGATCGGGCCACCCTTGCCGCCGGGCACTTCGACTGGGACGATCTCGCTCATGAAATAGCCGCGGCCGATCGCCTCGCCGGCGCGCAGCTGGGATCGCACCGCGAAGGCGTCCTGATCGGCGCGGCTGATCTGGAATTCCTCGGCGACATTTTCGCCGGTTTCCGGCATGGAATCGACGCCATATTGGCTCTTCATCAGCGGATTGATGAAGCGCCAGCCGATGGTGCTGTCGTAGATCTCGGCCGCGCGCGCGAAGGCCTCTTGCGCCTTGCCTTGCACGAACGGCGCCCGCGTCATCGATTCGACCCCGCCGGCAATGGCGAATTCCATCTCGCCGGCGCGAATGGCGCGCGCCGCCGTGCCGACCGCTTCCATGCCGGAGGCGCACAGCCGGTTGAGCGTCAGACCAGGCACGCTGGCCGGCAGGCCGGCCAGCAGCAGCGCCATGCGCGCCACGTTGCGGTTATCCTCGCCGGCCTGGTTGGCGCAACCGAAATAGACTTCTTCGAGCTTTTCCCAATCCACCTTGGGATTGCGCGCCATCAGCGCCTTGATCGGCGCGGCGGCGAGATCGTCGGTGCGCACCTTGGCCAGCGCGCCGCCATAGCGCCCGATCGGGGTACGCACCGCGTCGCAGAGAAATGCCTCACGAGTTGCCATCACGCCGCCTCATGCGCGCGGTTGGTACGGGCGTGAAGGTCGCGCAGCACTTCAAGCTCGCGTGGCGTCGGCGGCAGCGTCTCCGCCACCTTGGCGGCAAAGGCGACCTTCCAGCCGGTATTGTCCTGGATCTGCTCGCGGGTGACGCCGGAATGGATGGAGACCACGGTCATTTTCTTGCTCTGCGGATCGGGCTCGAACAGCGCCAGATCGGTGATGAGCTTGGTCGGGCCTTTGGTCTTGACGCCGAGCCTGGCGCGGCTGTCGCCGCCCGCGACATGCCCGATCGAGGTGACGAAATCCAGTTTGTCCACGAAGCTGCGCTTGCCCTGCGCCATGATGATGAAAATCTCGCCGCAGGAGGTGGCGATCTCCGGCGCGCCGCCGGCGCCGGGTAACCGCACCTTCGGCTTGTCGTAGGGGCCGACCACCGTGGAATTGAGATTGGCGTATTTGTCGATCTGCGCGCCACCCAGAAATCCGATTTTGATCCGCCCACCCTGCAGCCAGTAGCGGAACATTTCCGGCACCGACACCGTCGTCAATGCGGTCTCGCACAATTCACCGTCGCCGATCGACAGCGGCAGCACGTTCGGCTTGGTGGCGAGCGTGCCGGATTCGTAGATCAGCGTAATGCCGGGCGCGTGGGTGAGGCGCGCGAGGTTGGCCGCCGCCGACGGCATGCCGATGCCGACAAAGCAGACGTCGTCGTTCTTCAGCGCGCGCGCCGCCGCGATCGTCATCATCTCGTTCGGCTTGTAGTCGGCCATCGGTACCTCAGTTCCAATTCTTGTCATTCCGGGGCGCGAGCAAAGCGAGCGAACCCGGAATCCAGAAACACATGCCGAGTTCGCCGCTGGATTCCGGGTTCCGGCCTTCGGCCGGCCCCGGAATGACGAGGAAGAGAGTATTCGCCATCGTCATTACTCCGCCGCCGCGTGATGTTTGCGCGCATGCACGGCAAAGGCCTCGGGACCTTTTTCCAGTACGTTGCTCTTCATCCAGGCGAGGAATGAACCGCGCTCGCGCGCGATGTCGTCCCATGCCTTGTAGAAGCTGTTATGGCGCGGGTAATAGCCCTGCGCATAGGACGGAAACGCGCCGCCGGGAACTTCGACCACGTGGCCAATCGTCCAGTGCGGCAATATCACCGCATTGAGGCTGCGCTCGCCCAAATCGTCGACGATTTCCTCCACCGTCACCACCGAACGTTTGGCGGCGAGCACGGCTTCCTTCTGCACGCCGAGCACGCCCTCGATCAGCACATTGCCGGCTCTGTCGGCGCGCTGGGCGTGGATCACCGCCACGTCCGGCCGGTGCGCCGGTATCGCCGCCAGCTCCTCGCCGGTGAACGGGCAGGTCACCCGCTTGATCTTGGCATTCACCTTCGGCAGGTCGCCGCCGATATAGCCGCGGAAAATGGCGCAAGGCAGCCCGGCCGCGCCGGCCTCATAGGCATTGGCCATGGCGGCNTGCGAATGCTCTTCCAGTTCNAGCTTTTGCGGCCAGCCGTTTTCCACGGCNTCGCGGAATCGATGCAGCGAGCCGACGCCCGGATTGCCGCCCCACGAGAAAANGAGCTTGTCGACGCAGCCCATGCCGATGAGCTGGTCGTAGATGAGGTCNGGCGTCATNCGGATCAAGGTGAGACGNTTGCGGCCCTGGCGGATGATTTCGTGGCCGGCGGCATGCGGAATNAGGTGGGTGAAGCCTTCCAGCGCCACCGTGTCGCCGTCGCGAACAGCGGCTTGGATGGCTTCGGCGAGCGACGAAATACGCGCCATGCGGTACTGCTTCCCGGTTGTGGCACCGTATTTACGGCTCGCCAAGGACAGGGTCAAATGGCAGATACGCGGTTGGGCAACCCCGTTTTAGAGCTGGAATAAGGAGAGCGCCGCAGTGAAAGACGATTCCCGCGCAGGCCGTCTCGACATCACGCTGCCCGCTTCGCTGCATGCGGAGCGGCAGGGCGACGTCGCCATCCTGCGTATCAAGCGCCCGCACAAGCGCAATGCGCTCGACGACGAGACCATCATCGGCATCGAGACCTTCTTCACGGCGCTGCCCAACGGCGTCGGCGCCGTGCTGCTGCATGGCGAAGGCGAACATTTTTCCGCCGGGCTCGATCTCAGCGAACTGGAAGAGCGCGACATCAAGCAGGGCATCGCCCATTCCGGGCTGTGGCACCGCGCCTTCGACACGATCCAGTTCGGCAAGGTGCCGGTGGTGGCGGTTCTGCATGGCGCGGTGGTCGGCGGTGGGCTGGAGCTCGCAGCCGCCGCGCATGTGCGCGTAGCCGAGCGCTCGGCCTATTACGCGCTGCCGGAGGGCAGCCGCGGCATCTATGTCGGCGGCGGCGGCTCGGTGCGGCTGCCGCGGCTGATCGGCGTCGCGCGCATGATGGATATGATGCTCACCGGCCGCACCTATTCGGCCGAGGAAGGCCAGGCCATGGGGCTCACCACTTATTTGGTGGACTCCGGCAAGGGCTTGGCCAAGGGCCTCGAACTCGCGGCCCGCATCGCATCCAACACGCCGCTGACCAATTTCGCGGTCATGCACGCGCTGCCGCGCATCGCCGAAATGGACCCGGCGAGCGGCTATGCGGTGGAGGCGCTGATGTCGTCGATCGCCCAGGCCGACGGCGAGGCGAAAGCGCGGCTCAAGGATTTTCTGGAGAAGCGCGCGCCCAAGGTGACGCGCGGTCCAACATGAGCGCGGCGGTGGCATCGACGTCCAGGCTGCACGCGTCGGCGCCGTTGCGCCCGGTGCGGCTGGGCGCGTTCGATGCCGTGCTGGAGCGCGAGGCCGGCGGCGTCATCCATATCCGCACCGCGCAGGTGCTCCCTCCCTATCACGCCAAGCTGAGCGAGCCGCTCGAGCATTGGGCCAAGGCCGCGCCGGATCGCGTGTTCCTCGGCCAGCGCGACGCTGAGGGCCGCTGGCGCACGCTCAGCTATAGCGAAGTGCTCGCGCTCACCAAGCGCATCGGCGCCGCGTTGTTGCGCCGCGGGCTTTCGCCCGAGCGGCCGATCGCCATCATCTCCGGCAACGACATCGAGCACGCGCTGCTGGCGCTGGCGGCGATGGGTGTCGGCATTCCCTATGCGCCGATCTCGGCGGCCTATTCGCTGCTGTCGACCGACTTCGGCAAATTGCGCGCGATCATCGGCTTGCTCACGCCTGGCCTGGTGTTCGCCAATGACGGCGGACCGTTCGCGCGCACCATTGCGACGGCGGTGCCGAGCGCGACCGAACTGGTCGTCACCCGTAATCCGCCGGGGAATCGCAAGGCGACGCTGTTTGCGGATCTCGTCGGCGCCGAAGACGACGCGGGCGTCGCCGCCGCCAATGCCAAGATCACGCCGGACACCATCGCGAAATTCCTGTTCACCTCCGGCTCCACCGGAAACCCCAAAGGCGTCATCAACACCCAGCGCATGCTGTGCTCGAACCAGGCGATGATCGGCGCTGGCTTCGCCTTCGTCGCCGACGAACCGCCGGTGGTGGTGGATTGGCTGCCGTGGAGCCACACCTTCGGCAGCAACCACAACTTCAATATGGTGCTGGTCAACGGCGGCTCGCTCTATGTCGACGACGGCAATCCGACGCCGCCGGGCGTGCCGAAGACCGCGCGCAATCTGCGCGAGATCGCGCCGACCATCTATTTCAACGTTCCCAAGGGTTATGAGGCGCTGGTTCCGCATTTCCGCGCCGACGAGACGCTGCGCAAGAATTTCTTCAGCCGGCTGAAAGTGCTGTTCTATGCCGGCGCCGGCCTCAACCAGACCACCTGGGATGATCTCACTCAGCTCGCGATCGAGACCACCGGCGAGCGCATCATCTTTTTGTCCTCGCTCGGCTCGACCGAGACCTCGCCGCTGGCGCTCGCCTGCTGTTGGGATTTCGACCGGCCGGGCAATATCGGGCTGCCGGCGCCGGGCGTCGAACTCAAGCTGGTGCCGAACGAAGGCAAGCTGGAGGCGCGCCTGCGCGGCCCGCACATCACGCCCGGCTATTGGCGGCAGGAGCAGCTCACGCGCGACGCCTTCGACGCGCAAGGCTTCTACAAGATCGGCGACGCGCTGAAATTCGCCGACCCCGCCGACGCCAGCAAGGGCTTCCTGTTCGACGGCCGCATCGCCGAGGACTACAAGCTGTCGACCGGCACATGGGTCAGCGTCGGGCCGTTGCGCGCGCGCTTCATCGATCACTTCGCGCCCTATGTGCGCGACGTGGTGTTCGCCGGTCCCGACCGCGACGATATCGTGGCGCTGGTATTTCCCGACATGGAGGCCTGCCGCAAGCTGGCGCCCGAGCATAGCGTTGATGCGGCGCCAGCCGCCATCCTCGACGACGTACGGGTGCGGTTGAAATTCGCGAGCCTGCTGCACGCACTGGCGGCCTCAAGCCCCGGCTCCTCGACGCGCGTTATGCGCGCCATTCTGATGGCGGAACCGCCCTCCATGGACAAAGGCGAAATGACCGACAAGGGCTCGATCAATCAGCGCGCGGTGCTGAAAAACCGCGCCGCGCTGGTGGACGAGCTTTATGCGACCCCGCTATCTTCTCGCGTCATCGCCATCTAAAGGCGCTTAAAGGAATCCGGGCCATGGAAATCAAGGGACAAGCGGCGATCGTCACCGGCGGCGCATCGGGACTGGGAGCAGCCACCGCGCGCGCGCTCGCAGCCAGCGGCGCCAAGGTGGCGGTTTTCGATCTCAACGAAAAAGGCGCCGCCGACGTGGCCGCCGGCATCAAGGGCATCGCGGTGGCCTGCGACATTGCCAACGCCGAAGGCGCGAAGGCGGCAGTGGAAACCGCGAGCACCGTGCACGGCCCGGCGCGCATCTTGGTCAATTGCGCCGGCATCGGGCCGGCCAAGCGCATCGTCGGCCGCGATGGGCCGATGCCGCTGGAGGATTACGAGAAGGTCATCCGCATCAACCTGATCGGCAGTTTCAACATGATGCGGCTCGCCGCCGCCGCCATGCAGCCGCTGCAACCTTTCGCCGACGGCGAGCGCGGCGTGATCGTGTCGACCGCCTCGGTTGCCGCTTTCGAGGGCCAGATCGGGCAAGCCGCCTATGCCTCCTCCAAGGGCGGTATCGCCGCGCTCACTTTGCCGGCGGCGCGCGAATTCGCCCAGTTCGGCGTGCGCGTGCTCGCCATCGCGCCGGGCATTTTCGGCACGCCGATGCTGCGCGCGCTGCCGCAGGAAGCGCAGGATTCGCTCGGCGCCTCGGTGCCGTTCCCCAAGCGGCTGGGCGAGCCGCGCGAATTCGCCGCGCTGGTACTGCACTGCATACACAACAGCTATCTCAACGGCGAGGTGATCCGCCTCGACGGCGCGCTGCGCATGGCGCCGCGCTGACGCATGATTCCGGTCGACTGGAAATCGCTTTTCGAACCCGCGCTTGCAAGCACGGGCGTTCCCGGGTCAGGCCACGTCACCGCGTTACGCAACACCCGCAAGGTGCGCATCGAGTGGGGCGACTGCGACCCCGCCGGCATCGTTTTCTATCCGCGTTATTTCGAGATCTTCGATGCTTCGACCTCGGCACTGTTCGAGCGCGCGCTTGGGCTGACCAAGTTTCAAGCGCTCAAGACTTTCAATTTTGCCGGTTATCCGCTGGCGCGCACGCGCGCGCGCTTCGTGCGGCCCACCCGCTTCGGCGACGACGTGACGGTGGAAACGACCGTCGAATTCGGCCGCTCCAGCTTCGCGATCGAGCACCGCCTCAGCCTTAACGGCGTAACTTGCGTCGAGTGTTCGGAAACGCGGGTGTGGGTGGTGCACGATCCGGCCGATCCCGGCCGCATCAAATCGCATCCGATTCCCGACGCGGTGCGGGCAAAGTTTCACGCCTAGCCGCTGTCGTCCCCGCGAAAGCGGGGACGACAGCCGAGAGTCACTCAACCTCTGCCGCGATCTTCTTCAAGATTTGCAGAAACCGCTTGCGGTCGCGCTGGCCGATGATGCCGTCGAGCACGCGTTCGTGCCGGCGCGCGCAGCGCGTGAGCATGGTGAGCGTCTGCTTGCCGGCCGCCGTCACATTCAGCCGATAGGTGCGCCGGTCCGCTCGCATGCGCTTGCGCTCGACCAGGCCGCGCCGCACCAGGTCCTCGACCACCGGGGTGAGGCTCGATTTGTCGCGGCCGTTGGCGTGGCTCAATTCGGTCTGGCTGATGCCCGGGTTGCGCGCGATCAGCGTCAAGGTGGCGAAACGGCCCGGGCCTTCGCCGATCTCCTGCGAGCGGCGCGAAAACGCCTGGAAGGCGTGCTCCTGCGCCATGCGCAGATTGAACCCGACCCAGGTCTCGAGCGGACCGAATCTAATCGCTTCGGCAATGGTTTCGCCCTTCTTGCCGCGCCGCACTCGGCCGCTGCCGTTGGTCATCCGCGCCATTTTCGTCCCCGCGCGACCGCGCCAAGCCGGCGGTCCGGCACATAGTTTGATATCAAACTATAACCTTTACAACGTCCGCGACATGCGGCTGAATAATAAAAAAGTTGGCCGCGTAACCAACACTTGAACCGAGGAGGAATTTTATGTTGTCCCGCTTGCCCGCCGGCCTCTGCGCGGCCGCTCTCGCCGCCCTGATCGGCGCGCCGACCCCGACGCTCGCCCAGGATAAAACCTTCGAACTCAAGCTCTCGCACTGGGTGCCGCCGTCGCACCCGCTGCAGAAGGCGTTGGAAGAATGGGGCGCCTCCGTGGAGAAGGACTCCGGCGGCACCATCAAATACAAGGTCTATCCCGCCCAGCAGCTCGGCAAGGCCTTCGACCATTACGACATGGCGCGCGANGGCATCGCCGACCTCACTTACATCAACCCCGGCTATCAGCCCGGCCGCTTCCCGATCATCGCCGCCGGCGAACTGCCGTTCCTGATGTCGAACGCCAAGGGCGGCTCGATCGCGCTCGACGCCTGGTATCGCAAATACGCGGCCAAGGAGATGAAGGACGTCAAGTTCTGCCTCGCCTTCGTGCACGATCCGGGCTCAATTCATTCGTCCAGCAAGAAGGTCGCGGTGCCGGCCGACATCAAGGGCATGAAGATCCGCCCGGCGCAGGCCACCATCGCCGAACTCGTCACGCTGCTTGGCGGCACCAACGTGCAGGGCTCCGCCCCGGAAGTACGCGACATGCTGGAAAAGCACGTCGCCGATGCGGTCTTCTTCCCCTGGGGATCGGTGCTGCTGTTCGGCATCGACAAGGTGACCAAGTATCACATGGACGTGCCGCTCTATGTGACCACCTTCGCCTTCGTGTTCAACATGACGAAGTACGAGCAGATGTCGGCATCGCAGAAGAAAGTGATCGACAATCACTGCACCGGCGAATGGGCGGCCAAAGTCGCCGGCCCCTGGGCCGACTTCGAACATAACGGCATCGACAAGCTCAAGGCGGCGGCCGGACACGAGGTCTACGACATCACCCCGGCGCAGCTCGCCGAATGGAAGCAGGCCACCGCTCCGCTCGAGGCCAAATGGGCCGAGGGCGTCAAGAAGGCCGGCGTCGATCCCGATCTCACGATGAAGGCGCTCAAGGCGGAGCTGATCAAGAACAAATCGGCCTATTGAACAATGATACAACGAGGGGACAAAGTCCCGTCGAGCGGTTCATCGGCATTAACGAGGTGACGGCGGCGGCATTGTTCGCCGCCGTCATTTTCAAACCGGCGTCGAAGGCGGCGGAGCGCGCATGAAACGCGTCTACATGGATCGTTTCATCGATTCGATCGAATGGGTGGCGGCCGGATTCGTCGGGATCGTCGCCGCCAACATCTTTATCGCGGTCGTGCTGCGCAATCTTTTCACTTATTCGATTCCGGATTCGTATGACTTCGGGCGGCTGATGCTCGGCATTCTCATTTTTTGGGGGATCGCCGCCACCTCCTATCGCGGCACCCACATCACCGTCGATCTGGTCTGGGGCAATGTCGGGCCGAAACATCAGCGCATGATCGACGTGTTCGCGACGCTGGTGCTGCTGTTCGTCGTCTCGGTGCAGACCTACACTTTGTTCGACAAGGTGATGACGACGCGTGCCGACAACGTGCTCACCTTCGATCTCCGCCTGCCCACCTGGCCGTTCTTCATGGTCGCTTGGCTGGGCGACGTGTCGGCGGTGCTGCTGATCGCCATTCGCACCTACCGCCTGATTGTCCGGCCGGAATTAATGGTCGAGACAAAAGTAAAGCCGGTCGAGTGACACGATGAGCACCGATGCCGTCGCCATCATCGGCTTTATCGCGTTGTTCGCGCTGATGCTGCTGCGCGTGCCGGTCGGCATGGCGATGGGATTGGTCGGCGTCAGCGGCTTCGGCTACTTGGTCGGCGGCGCGCCCGCGCTCAAGCTGGTCGGCCAGACCTCGATGCGCACGGTCACCGACTACACCTTCGGCGTGATCCCGATGTTCCTGCTGATGGGCGCCTTCGTGACCGCGTCGGGCATGAGCCGCGAGCTGTTCCGCACCGCCAATAGCTTTGTCGGACATTTGCGTGGCGGCCTCGGCATCGCCACCGTCGCCGCCTGCGGCGGCTTCGCGGCGATTTGCGGTTCGTCGGTCGCCACCGCCGCGACGTTTTCGACCGTCGCCTATCCCGAAATGCGGCGCTTCGGTTATCCGCAGAGCTTCGCCACCGGCGTGATCGCTGCCGGCGGCACGCTCGGCGCCATGCTGCCGCCGTCCACCGTGCTGGCAGTCTACGGCATCATCACCGAGCAGGACATCGGCAAGCTGTTCATTGCCGGCATCGTTCCCGGCCTGCTGGCGATCACCATGTATATGATCACGATCGCGATCATCGGCTGGGTGCGGCCCGGCTTCCTGCCGAAAGGCAAGCGCACCTCCTGGCGGCAGCGGATCGCCGGGCTGAAGGACATCTGGGCGCCGCTGCTGTTGTTCGTGTTCGTGATCGGCGGCCTCTACGGCCTGCCGTTCCTGCCCCGCTTCACGCCGACGGAAGCCGGCGGCGTCGGCGCCAGCGGCGCCTTTCTCATCGGCGTGCTCAGCGGCCGACTGACAAAAGACGGCATTCTGGGCGCGTTGCTGCAAGCCACGCGCACCGCCGCGGCGGTGTTCACCGTGCTGATCGGCGCGCTGATCTTCGGCTATTTCCTCACCATCACCCAGACCCCGCAGAAGGTGACAGAATTGCTGACCGGTCTCGGGCTCGGGCGCTACGGCGTGCTGGCGCTGATCATGTTGATGTATCTGGTGCTCGGCTGCCTGATGGACGCCATGGCCATGATCATCCTCACCATCCCGATTATCTTCCCGGTCATCACGCATCTGGGCTTCGACCCGATCTGGTTCGGCGTCATCATCGTGATGACGGTGGAACTCGGGTTGATCCATCCGCCGGTCGGGATGAACGTGTTCGTGATAAAAAGCGTGATCAAGGACGTCAGTTTCACGACGATCTTCAAGGGCGTTATCCCCTTTATCATCACCGACTTGATCCGGCTGGTGATCCTGATCGCCTTCCCGATCATCGCGCTCTGGCTGCCCTCGCATATGTAGGCCGACTTATGCTATATAGTTGGGGTCCCAACCATTTAGCCGATATCTGACAATGGAACGCTCGTTCAAAAAAGAAGTGCAGGCGCTCAAACTGGGCGACGGCGAGACCTTCCGCGGCGAAGGCATCCTCGCCGTCACCAAGGCGCTGCTGCAATCGGGCGTGTCCTACGTCGGCGGCTACCAGGGCGCGCCGGTCTCGCATCTGCTCGATGTGCTGATCGACGCGCAGGACATCATGGGCGAGCTCGGCATCCATCTGGAGACCTGCGCGAACGAAGCCTCCGCCGCCGCCATGCTGGGCGCCTCGATCAACTATCCGCTACGCGGCGCGGTGACCTGGAAATCCATCGTCGGCACCAATGTGGCGGCCGACGCGCTCTCCAACCTGTCGTCGCCCGGCGTGATCGGCGGCGCCATGATCATCATCGGCGAGGACTATGGCGAGGGCGCCAGCGTGATCCAGGAGCGCTCTTATGCCTATGCCTTGAAATCATCGATGTGGCTGCTCGATCCGCGCCCCGATCTGCCGACGATCGTGCACACCGTGGAGAAAGGCTTCGAGCTGTCGGAGGCGAGCCACGCGCCGGTGATGCTGGAGCTGCGCATCCGCGCCTGCCACGCCACCGGCGAATTCGCCGCCAAGGACAATCGCAAGTCGGAATTCTCCGGCCTCAACAAAATTTCCGGGCCGCCACGCTTCAACTATGCGCGGCTGTCGCACCCGCCGGTGACCTTCAGCCAGGAAAAGCTCAAGGTCGAGGAACGCTTGCCGGCCGCGCGCGCCTTCATCCGCGCGCACAAACTCAACGAATTCATTGCCGGCGAGCTCGACGATATCGGCATCATCGTCATGGGCGGATTGACCAATTCCGTGCTGCGCGCGCTCGAGCGCATGGGGCTGGCCGATGTGTTCGGCGACTCGCGCGTGCCGCTGCTGGTGCTCAACGTGGTCTATCCGCTGGTGCCGGAGGAAATCCGCGAATTCTGTTCGGCCAAGCGCGCCGTTCTGGTGGTCGAGGAAGGCAATCCCGATTACATCGAGCAGGCGATCAACGTCGAATTGCGCCGCGCCGACATGCAGACCCGCGTGCTCGGCAAGGGGGCGCTGCCGCAGGCTGGCGAATATACCTCCGACGTGCTGCTGGAAGGCCTCGCGGCGTTTTTGCAAGACGCCAGGCCGCACGGCCTCGATGCCGACAGCGTGGCGGAAAAAGCGCGCGGCCTGATCGCGCACAAACAAAAAGCCGCTGCCGCGCTCGGGCCCCTGCCGCCGCGCCCGCCGGCGTTCTGCACCGGCTGCCCGGAGCGCCCGGTGTTCGCTTCCATCAAGCTGATGCAGCGCGAATTGGGACCGACCCACATCAGCACCGATATCGGCTGCCATTCGTTTGCGACTTTCGCGCCGTTCTCGCTCGGCAATTCCATTCTCGGCTACGGCATGTCGCTGGCCAGCGCCGCGGCGGTCACGCCCAACATGGCGAGGCGCCCGATCGCAATCATGGGCGATGGCGGCTTCTGGCATAACGGGCTGATCACCGGCGTCGCCTCCAACGTGTTCAACAAAGGCGATGGCGTGCTGATCGTGTTGCAGAACGGCTACGCCTCGGCCACCGGCCAGCAATATATTCCGTCAAGCACGACGAGCCGCGAAGGCCCGACACCCGGTGTCGATATCGAGCAGACACTGCGCGCCATGGGCGTCAAATGGCTGCGCACGGTACACAGCTATTCCGTCGCGCTGATGACCAAGACGCTGAAAGAGGCCATGCGCACCGCCGAGCGCGGCCTCAAAGTGATCATCGCCGACGGCGAATGCCAGCTGGCGCGCCAGCGCCGCGTGCGCGCCGAGGATGCCGTCAAGCTCGAGCGCGGCGAGCGCGTCACGCGCACGCGCTACGGCGTCGACGACGAAATCTGCACCGGCGACCATTCCTGCATTCGTTTGTCGGGCTGCCCGTCGCTGACGGTGAAGCCGTCGACCGATCCGTTGCGCAGCGATCCGGTGGCGACCGTCATCGATACCTGCGTCGGCTGCGGGCTGTGCGGCGAGGTGGCGCATGCCGCCGTGCTGTGCCCGTCGTTTTATCGCGCCGAGATCGTACGCAACGCCAATTGGCGTGACCGCGCGCTGTTTGCCTTGCGGCAAAAAGTCATCGGCTGGCTCGGCGGCTATGGCGGCGAGGCAGCGGCAAAGGCGGCGCCATGAGCGCTACGCGCCCCATCACCTTGCTGATCGCCGCGCTCGGCGGCGAAGGCGGCGGCGTGCTGACCGATTGGATCGTGTCGGCGGCGGCCGCGGCCGGTTACCCGGTGCAGAGCACCTCGATCCCCGGCGTCGCCCAGCGCACCGGCGCCACCACCTATTACATCGAGATTTTTCCGGTCCGCGCGCGCGAGCTCGGCGGCAAGCGCCCGGTGCTGGCGCTCACGCCCGGCGTCGGCGATATCGACATCGCGGTGGCAAGCGAACTGTTAGAGGCCGGCCGCGTGGTGGCGAGCGGTTTCGTCACGCCCGAGCGCACTTATCTCATCGGCTCGCTCAGCCGCTTTTATGCCATGGACGAGAAGATCGCCATGGGCGACGGCCGCTTCGACCAAGACAAACTCATCAAGATCGTCACGGACCATGCGCGCGAAACCTTGCTCATCGACATGGACGCGCTCGCCAAACAAAGCGGCTCGATCATCAACGCGGTGATGTTAGGGGCCATCGCCGGGTCGCAGCTGCTGCCGGTGACGGCCGAGCAACTGGAAGCGGCGATCCGCGCCGACGGCAAGTCGGTCGAGGGCAACCTGCGCGGTTTCCGCGCGGGCTTGCAAGCCGCGCGCGCGAAAATGCAGCCGGCGAAGCAACTTGAGAAAAAGCGGAACGCCCCGACCACCCCCGACTTGCTCGAGCACGAGGTCTCCTACTCGCTGCCCGCGCTGACGCAACCGACCGCGATCGAGGGCGTGCGGCGGCTCATTGCCTACCAGGGCGTCGCCTATGCGCGGCTCTATCTCGACCGGCTGCGTGCTTTGATCGATGCCGACGCCGCATGCGGCACACCAGGCCGGCTGCTCAAGGAAGTCGCGCGCAAGCTCGCCGTGCGCATGTCGTATGAAGACGTGGTGCGGGTGGCGCAGGCCAAGATCGCGCCCTCGCGCATGCGGCGCATCGCGCGCGAGGAGCTGCGCGTCAAGGACGAGCCGTTCTCGGTGCAAGATTTTCTCAAGCCCGGCATCGAGGAGTTGAGCCAGCTGCTGCCTTCGTTCCTGGCGCGGCCCATCCTGGCCGTCAGCGAGCGCAGAGGCTGGCTCGGCCGCGTCTATTTCGGCATGGAGATCAACTCCACCTCGATCACCGGCTATTTGCGTTTCCTGATGCTGGCCAAGCTGCGCTGGCTTCGCCCGCACGGCCATCGCTTCAAACAAGAACAGGCCCAGATCGAGTCCTGGCTCAGCCTGATCGCCGAGGCCGCGCGGCACTCGGCGGAACTCGCCCTCGAGGTCGTCGAATGCGCCCGCCTGATCAAGGGCTATGGCGACACTTATGCGCGCGGGCTTGCCAACTACCGCAGCATCGAGGCGCGCGTGATCCGCCCGGCGCTGGCGGGCCAAATCCCCCTCGGGCGCACCGCCGATGCGGTCGCCAGCGCGCGCACCGCCGCTTTGGTCGATCCGGAGGGCGAAAGCCTGGCCAAATGCCTGGCCGAGATCGATGGGCAGGCAAGTTTCCGCATCGCGGCCGAATAGCGGTTACCCGCCATCGAGAACTTTGCGCCGGCTCCGTTGTCAGTCTTCCGCCCGTCGCGTAAAACACTTGCCAAATGAAGGCGCCGGGGGGCGTCTCAAAGGGCGGGACGCATGGCCGTCACACCGACTGGGCAACGGCCCGCGATCGCCGCCGAGGCGTTCCTGCGCGCGCTCGCCGACCACGGCGTCGATTATTTCTTCTGCAATACCGGCACCGATTTTCCGCCGATCGTGGAAGCGTTCGCTCGCGCCAAGAAGACCAACGCCAAGGTTCCCAAGCCGATCTTGATTCCGCACGAGAACCTGGCGGTCGGCATGGCGCACGGCGCCTATCTGATGACCGGTCGCCCGCAGGCGGTGATGGTTCACACCACGGTCGGCACCGCCAATACCATCAACAACCTCATCAACCTGTCGCGCGACCGCGTACCGCTGGTTCTCGCGGC
>JGI20195J14853_1000190_pt1 | contig 18087 bp, 20 predicted proteins | sample NGESurdeep092012_3_FD_14853 | JGI IMG/M metagenome (IMG submission 14853)
GACACTCTCGATAAAGAACGAAGGTTAAGAGAGTAATTCTACGCAAGCCCGCAGCGCGCGGCAAGTTTTTTGCGCGCCAATCTTGCGAGCGCGCCGCGACTGAAACACTAAAACAGTAAGGATATGGATCGATCGCGCGGCTTGACCCGTGCGGCTACGGCGATTGCCGGTAGCGCTCTACCGTTTGCTTTATCTGACGCGAGAGCTTCAGGAATATATCGCCCTCGTCGTAGATGAAGAGCACGAGAGCGCCGCCGGCTCCGACAATCAAACCCAGGATAAATGCGCCCATACCTTCGCTCCTCCGGATAACCCGGATTATATTCAAATCCACCCCCCGAAACCTAGCAGGGGTGACCCCTGGCCGTGGCGACGGCAGCGCGGTATTAAGCCATTGGCAGGGGCCGCGCGCGACAACGGAGCGCGGCATTAATACCGGGTGCAGGGGGCACCCCTGCCAGGAGTGCCCCCTGCACCCAGTGAAAAGATGCGGCCTGACGGCCTGTTAGAACAGGTTACGGGGCAGACAGGTCGCTCTTTTTTTGTGTCAGTCTAGAGCGAAGCGAAGAATCCCGGATCTTTTTCTTTGCCTCGCCCGTTACTTTACGGGAGAGGCGGCCGACCGCTTGGCGGTCGGTAGGTGAGGGTTCTGCGAGCGCATCACAAAAGCCCGCGCCTTGCGTTTCTTGTGTCATCCCGAGCGAAGCCGAGGGACCCCGGATCTTTTATCTGCCTCGCGCTTTATTTTCCTCGCCCTGCAAGGGAGAGGATGAAGGTGAGGGTCCTTTTACAGCACGTTAGCGCGATTCAGGATTCTGCCTTCTCTCTTTCGCGATTGTTCCCCTGCCCCCTGCTCAGTCCTTCTTGATGAATCCGGCCGGGACCGCAGCCGCAACCAGCAGCAACATCCATCCGGCGAATAGCTGAATTAGCGAATAGACTTCAAATTCACGTAAAAGTGTCTTCGGATCAGCCCCGGATCAACGCGTCAACGATCGCGGACGCGGTTTCATACGCTCGAATTTCGGAGATCTTAATCCGAACTGGCGCCCTCGCGACTGCTGTCCGAGACAGATTTTCGGCGTGAATCCGGCATTCCAATAACCCGCTGATGCTCTCCCGGGTCTTATCAAAGTAAAATTCAACCTCGAACAATTCAGCTTCGATTCCGTGCCGCCACTGTTCACATTCTAAGCTGAATTCCGAAGCAGGGATTTTTTGCAGGCTCGGCTTCCAATAAAACCCGTTTGGGTCTCTTCTGGTAGGCAGGATTGGAAATCGTGGAATTGCCGGGATTGCCGGAATCCCCAGGGTGCCAAACTGTGAAGAGATCGCAAGCAAGCGCTCCATTGACTCGATACCGGTAAATAGAGTGTTCACGCCTTTCCACTTGCCGCTGGGAGCTCGTGGCGGTCGAGCCAGGGTCAGCGGCTTATTCTCCTCGTCGTCTTTTTCGTTTCTCTCCAGTGGCATAATTTCGAACCGGCCCTTCGCTTCGATGGTGATCAGCGCGTCCTTGGCAGGCCTGATACCATCGTTGGCGACGGAAAAGATGAATGCCGGTCTGCGGACGCGACGTTCAAGCAGGTTGTTACAATCACGCAGAATCCTTTCGCAATCTCCAAGCCATTTGGGATACTTCTCGTTCTTGTAGGACGAGATTTCTTCGTCAGTCGCAGGTGCGAATATCTCCTTCGTATATCCGATCACGGTCGTGCGTATCCCCTGGTTCCGCTCGTCGGGCTCCTGCGACCCAAACTCGGTCGCCATCGGAAAGCGGCTACTGATGCGCCCCATGAGGCCTGCTACCTCCTCCCCTGTAAGCGGCAAATAGCGGGGCACTTCGATTTCGATCTTTTCTGCTTCCTTATGGTCTCTATCAAGGCACCTGATCCGGAAATCTGGCTCGGTCCTTCTCAGGCGGGCAAGCTCGTTTTCTAGCTCTTTGATCTTCTTCTCGGCATCTGTGGTTTCAGGTGGCAGAAGCCATTCGTCTGGTATTGGCGCTACAGGTAGATCGACCATACGCGCGCTCGCCATGGGACCAGTATCATGCGTCAAAATCCGCACATCGGCGCCAGGGTTTTTTTGACTGAAGGCATGAGCCGTTCCGACTAAACAGTCGTCGGGCTCCTGATAGTCCAGGCGCTCAGAAAGTTCCGGATTCGGCTTCAATTCCGGGACAATGAAGAGCTTCACCAGAGGACCTGCGTCCCGCACGACCTTGTGGCCGCCTCCATGGAGTATGATGTCGCGCAAAATACCCGACGCCACTCTGGCTCTCCGACCCAGACGGTCGCTGCCGCTATTTTTCTGATGATCGATTTCCGACTGCACGGGTCGCGAGACCATCAGGTGAACTTCGTCGAATTCCTTCCACGCCATCCAGCCAAGCTGATGGAGAGGAAGACACTGGATGAAGAGGTTCGTGTCGGGAAAAAGATACAGAATTCTCGAAGCCATTCCTGTCCCTTGGCTTTCGGAAACACCGGGCCTCAAAAGTTATCCGCCACAATCAATTATAGAGTAAACGTTTCCGGGATGCTGGCACCCTCACTTCTCCTTGTCCAAAACGGTGCCACGCGGCCCGTTACCAGAGCAGCACCTCCACCTGCCCCATTACGCTCTGCGGCCGTGCGCCAGTGGCACGTCACGTGAAGCAACAGGCGAGGTAAATCTCGTGTCATTCTGAACGAAAGCTGCTGAAGTGAAGAATCCCGGATCCGGGGTCCCTCCACTCCGCAGACTCCGGTCGGGATGACACAAGAAAAGCGCGCGACCCCTCGTGTCATTCTGAGCGAAAGCTGCTGTGCTTGAGCCGAAGCCCTGAGCGAAGCCGAAGGGGAAGAATCTCGACGGATGCCCGGCGTCCGGCGTCGGCCAGACACGCGCTGGCGCGCGCGAGTTCCTTCGCTGCGCTCAGGATGACACAAAAAAAGTTCTAACAGGCCGTCAGGCCGCATCTTCTCTTTTCACTTTTTCACTGGGTGCAGGGGCACCCCTGGCCGTGGCGACTGCCGCGCTGTATTGAGCCGTTGGCAGTGGCCGCGCGCGACAACGGAGCGCGGCCTTAACACTGAGTCCAGGGGTCACCCCTGGTGCGTCTGTTTCTCCCACGGCCGAGAGCGAGAGACGCGGCTCGCGCGTATCTCGCGATTTACCTTGCGCCCCCGTCGCAACGGGCGCCCACCGCGCAGGTGATTCTTCCTTCATGCGCTACTGCTCTACGCGCACGGGGTCACCCCTGCTATCTTGATTCTGTAGTGGCACATCTCGAAACAACTGATCGTCCGACCGCGCCCGCAATCGCTACCGCCGATGCGGCCGCTTTCGACTCCGCTTACGATGCGGTCATAAGCGCAGCGGGCGTGCTCGTCCTCGACGGCCGAATCGTCGTGCGCGTGACCGGCGACGATCGCGCCTCGTTCTTCCACGGGATGTGCACCGCCGACGTAACCGGCGCCCGCCCCGGTTCCATCCTGCCCGCGATGTTTCTGACCGAGCACGCGCACGTGATCGCCGACGCGTTCATCTGGGTGACCGGCGATGCGCTCGTGCTCGATATCGACTCCGGTGCGTGGACGCGCACGCGGGCGCATCTTGAGCGCCTGCTGGTCGCCGACGATGTCGAATTCGAAGAGCTGGGCGAGCTTGCCCTGATCGACGTCGAGGGACCTGCCGCCCGCGGCGCGGCCTGCTCCGCTGAAGTGGATGCGTCCCTGCCCCCTTGGCGCTTCATCGAAGCCGGCAGCTCGCTAATCGGCAACTTGCCTCGTTACGGCGGACCCGCTGTATCTGTAATCGCTTCGCGCGATTCGCATCGATTCGACCATCGCCAACATACTTGCCAAAGCGCCGCATNCGCGCCGNGTCGATTCGAGCCCGCTCGAAACTATCCGNGTCGAGAACGGCATCGCACTCATCGGGGTCGATACCACTGAAAAGACGATCGCACTCGAGGCGCGGCTCGATTGTGCAATCTCGTTCAACAAAGGATGCTACCTCGGGCAGGAAACTATCGAGCGGGCGACCGCGCGCGGCGGTTTGAAAAAACGGATGTTCGGACTTAAGTTCAGCAATGCGCATGTGCCGCCCGTCGGCGCGGTCGTCAATCTGGCCGGGATCGAAGTCGGCCGTGTGACCAGTGCCGTGCGCTCGCCGCGCTTGGGCGCGATCGGGCTTGCGATTTTGCACCGCAGCGCATGGACGCCCGGGGTTGAGTTGAAGATTGGCGGAGACGGCGCCGCGATCGTGACTGATTTGCCGTTCGCGCAGAGTTAAAGAGTTGAAGCGATACTTTAAATTTACCATGAGGGCCCGCACGGCCCTGGTTCAAGGAGAGGATTGCGATGGCTAACGTGCTCGGTAAGCGTTACCTGTGCGAAAAGTGCGGCACTGAGGTGCTCTGCAACAAGGCCGGCCCCGGCGGCCTCGAGTGTTGCGAGGTCGAGATGAAGATCAAGGAAGCCAAGCCGCTTCCAAGTTCCGACTAGAACGTCCGTACGCCGCCGCGCTCGGTCGCAGGCGACGAAGGCATGCGTTCCAAAGTGGTAGTCGCGCCCGCGAAAGCCGACCTGGTTCTTCACGAGGGTCTGGTCCTCGGCCACCCCGGTAGCGACTCGGTTGCCATCTCTGGCGGCTTGATCGCCGCGCACGGTCCGTTTGCGGAACTGAAGCCGCTGGTCGGTCCGCGAACTCATCTGATCAAACTCGCGGGCCGCGCCGTCGCTCCCGGCTTCATCGATTCGCACCTCCATTTCCTGCAAGCTGCTGCCGCTGCCACCGGAATCTCGGTTCAACGATGCCGCACGGTGGGCGATCTGCTGGGCGATCTGCGGCTTGCCGGCGGCAAGACTCCGCCCGGCAACTGGCTGCGCGCGTTCGGATGCGACGAAGCGCTGATGCTCGAAAAGCGCGGGCCCACGCGCGCCGAGCTCGATCAGTCGATCCCCAAGAATCCGCTGCGCTTGCGCCATCAGACGTTGCACGCGACCTGGCTCAACTCGCGCGCCATCGCGGTGCTGGGCCTCGAGGCTCCCGGCTTCACTCCGCCGCTGGGCGCCAACATGATTCGCGACACCGCCGGCAAGCTCACCGGCCTCGTAGTCGGGATGGAAACGTGGCTGTCTAATCATCTCCCGCTCGTGACCGCCGCGGAATCGGAATCACGCGCACGCATCATGAGCCGCGAACTGGCCGCCGCGGGAGTGACCACGTTCACCGACGCAACCACGCGCAACGGCCCCGTCGAAGTCGAACTGTTCGCCAAGCTGGCGGATTCGGGCGCGATATGCCAACGCGTCGGCGTGATGATCGGCGGGCAGCATCTCGACGCCGTCGATCGATGCGAACAACTGGCCCGCGCCGCTGGAATCGGGTTGGCCGCCGTCAAGTTCATGCCCGGCTATCAGTACGACCCTGCCGGGCTCGCGCGCCCCGTGCTCCACGCGCTCGATCGCGGTCTCGATTGCGCCTTTCATGCGACCGAAATGGAAGAATTGGAAGAGGCGGTCGCCGCGATCGAAGCCGCCAGGGCGGGTTTCGCCGGCGAACGCGCCATTGCGCGGTTTCGCATCGAACACGGCGGACTGATTACGCCCAACTACATAGACCGGCTCATGGCGCTCGGCGTGTGGGTCGTCACCAACCCCGGCTTCATCCACTTCCGCGGTCCCAAGTACGCCGCGGAGCCCGGCCTCGTCGCGCATCTCTACCGCGCACGAAGCCTCAAGGCCGCTGGTGTTCATCTGGTCGGCGCCACCGACGCCCCGGTCACACCTGCCAAGCCGCTCGCGGCGATTGCGGCCGCGGTTTCCCGCACCACCATCGACGGCGTCGAGCTCGCACCCGCCGAAGCGCTCCCCGTCCACGAGGCCTTCGCGCTTTTCACGATCGACGCTGCGCTCCTCGCCCGGCTCGAGGCCGGCGCCATCGAGCCCGACCGTCTTGCCGATCTTATCGTGTTGCCGCGCGACCCGTTCTCGCTCAAGCCCGCCGATCTGATGAACCTCGCCGTCGATATAACAATCGTCGGCGGCCGCGTGGTTTACGAGCGCGGCCGTCCCGCCATCGCCAGCAGCGACAGCGCCGACCTGCGTTCCGGATGATGCCATCGAGCGGTTCGAGCGCGGTTCTCTACAGCAAGCGCGGGCCCGTCGCGTGGGTCACACTCAATCGTCCCGATCAATTCAACGCTTATAACATGGCGATGCGCGATGATCTGTTTCAGGTCCTCGCCGCCATCCACGACGACCGCGACGTTCGCGCGATGGTCTTGCGGGGCGCCGGTCAGGCCTTCTCGACCGGTGGCGATCTTGCCGAGTTCGGGATGGCGCCCTCGCCGATCGTCGCGCGATGGGTCCGCTTTCGCCGCGACGTGTGGGGGATGCTTCGCGCGCTGCCTATCCCAAGCATCGCGGCCATCCACGGCTACACGGTCGGCGGCGGACTCGAGATGGCGCTGCTGTGCGACCTCGCAATCGCAGCCGACGACACCCGCCTTTGCCTGCCCGAGACTGGCGCCGGCATGATTCCCGGCGTCGCCGGCACCCAGACGGCAGCGCGCCGCATCGGCCTGGGCCGCGCCCTCGACCTTTGCCTCACCGGCCGTTGGATTGACGCCCAAGACGCGCTACTTGTAGGTTTGGTCGCCGAAGTGGTTCCCTTGGCGGATTTGGATCGCCGTGCGCTCACGCTCGCGCGCGCCGTTGGACGCGTCGCCCGCGAGCGGTCCGCGATACTTAAGCTGGCGGTCTGGGGAGGCCTCGATTTGCCGCTTCGACAGGGACTCGAACTCGAACGCCGGCTTTGGAAGCGCCTCGCGCTGATTACCAATGTCTGATTTGCATTTGCCGGCTGGGAGGAATCGCGCGCTGTGAACACGGTTAACTTCGTCACGATCCCATCGTCGATCGTGCCCGACCAGGAAATCCTGGTCTTCGGCGCGCGACGCCTTACTTACGCGGATCTGAACGACCAGGTCGCGCGCCTGTGCGCGGTCTTCAAACAATTCGGTTTGGCGCATGGCGACGTCGTTGCCCTGCTCGACACCAATTCCGATCTCTACATCGAATGCTACTACGCTGCCGCCAAGGCCGGGCTCACATTCCTGCCGCTCAACTATCGCGCCAAGGATGCCGAGCTCGAATACATGATCAACACCGCACAGGCGAAGGCGTTGCTGGTCGGCGATCGCTACCTCGAGCTGATAAGCAAAATTCAGTCCCGGCTCAGCGCGAGCAGGATTGTCGCGATCGGCGACGCTGCCCGCGAATTGCCGCGGCTCGCCGATCTGATCGCCAAGACTGCGCCCGATGAATCCGAAGCTGAAGTCGAAGACGAGGATATTTCGATCCTGATGTACACCAGCGGCACCACCTCACTGCCCAAGGGTGTGCAGTTGCGCTTTCGCGATTTCACCGCCTACGTGACCGCCAACGTCGAGATGGCCGACGGCACCGACCGCGGCGTCGCGCTGCTGTGCGTGCCATTTTATCACATCGCCGGAACGACCGCGTACATGACCAACATCTGGACCGGCCGCAAGATGATCGTGATGCCGCAATTCGACGCCCGCGCGTGGCTCGATCTCGTCCAGCGCGAGCGCGTCACGCATGCCTTCGTCGTGCCCACGATGATGAAGCAGATCATCGACGAGCCGTCATTTGCGAACTCCGATCTCTCCAGCCTGACCAACCTCGCCTACGGCGGCGCGGCGATGCCGGTGCAGGTAATTCGCCGCGCGATTGAAGTCTTCCCCAAACAAGTCGGCTTCGTGAACGCGTACGGACAGACTGAAACGACTTCATCGCTGACCGTGCTCGGCCCCGACGATCATAGAATCGAGGGCACGCCCGAGCAGATCGAGCTCAAACTCAAACGCCTCAATTCGGTAGGCTTGCCTCTCCCCGATGTCGAGATTCGCGTCCGCGACGAGGACGGTAACTTTCTCCCCGCCGGCCAGGTCGGCGAAATAATCATCCGCACCCCGCGAATCATGAAGGGCTACGCCGGCCGCGACGACAACGCGCGATTGCTCGACGGATGGCGCGCCACGGGCGATCTCGGATGGCTCGACAGCGACGGCTACGTGTTCTTCGCCGGCCGCAAGGACGACATGATCATCCGCGGCGGCGAAAATATTGCTCCCGCGGAAATCGAAACCGTCCTCATGAGCCATCCGGCCGTCGATGAATGCGCCGTTATCGGCGTGCCCTCCGTCGAGTGGGGGCAGACCGTCAAGGCCTTCATCGTTGTGCGCAAGGGAAAAAAGGCGACCGAGCAAGAGCTCGCCGAGTTCTGCCGCTCGCGGCTTGCCAGCTTCAAGCGTCCCGAGCATATCGAGTTCATCGACGCGCTGCCCAAAAATCCGCTCGGCAAAGTCCTGCGCAAAGATCTGCGCGCGCCCGCTGGAGACGTCTGACGCCGCGCCCCGCTAAGAGAACCCGAACCCGCGCCGCGCGCCACCCTGCCGCCGGCGTAATCGAGGTTGCCTTCGCGAGCGGATGCGTCAGCGCGACGCTTCGCTACGCCGGTCCGCGCGCCCGGCTCACGCCCGCGATGGCGGTGCGGATGCTGGAGCTGATCGAGCACGTCGAGGACGACGACGACGCCCGCATGCTCGCCATCACCGGCGCCGGCTCGGTGTTCTGCACCGGTTTCGACAACGGCGTGGATCCGCGCCTGGTCGAATCGCTCGCGGTGCTCTCCAAGCCCACCGTCGCGATCATCAACGGCGACGCATTCGATGAAGGATTGGAACTTGCCATGGCCGCCGACATTCGGGCCGCCATTTCCTCGGCTCGATTCGCGATCACGCAGATGAAGCGCGGCGCGATGCCCCACTTCGGTGCGACCCAGCGACTCCCGCGGCTCGTCGGCGCCGGCAACGCTCTGCGCATGATGCTCACCGGGACGGCTCTGGGAGCCGACGAGGCGATGCGCATCGGCCTCGTCGCTTATCTCGCCGACAGCCGTACCGAGCTCGCCGCCTTAAGCGGTCGTGTCGCCGAGGCCATCCTGAGCCGCGCCCCGCTCGCCGCGCGGCTGGTCAAGGACGCCGTGCTCAAGGGTTACGACATGACATTGGAGCAGGGCATAAGGCTTGAGGAGGATCTATACGCCCTGCTACAAACGACTTCCGACCGTGCCGAAGGCGTTCGCGCCTTTCTTGAGAAGCGCAAACCGCTGTTCAGAGGCGCGTGAATGTTCGACGCAAGGTTTTAAGAAAAAATCGTCCGAAAGGATCAGGATCCACGAATGGCAAATCAGCTCGGCAAAGTTTACATCTGCGGCAATTGCAAATCCCAGGTTATCGTCACCAAGGGCGGCTCCGGACAGCTCAAGTGCTGCGGCGTTCCGATGGAACAAAAAAAGTAGCGAGCGCGCTCAATCGTTCGAGCTCATCGCGACAACGAAAATGAGGTCCCCAAAATGATTGGTGCGATCATAGTCGGAATAATCGCGGGATGGCTCGCCGGCAAGCTCATCCGCGGCGAAGGCTTCGGATTGCTCGGCGACCTCGTGCTCGGTCTGCTCGGAGGCCTCATCGGCGGATTTATCTTCGGCTCACCCAACGGCATGATCGGTGCGATCGTCGTCGCGACCATCGGCGCCGTCATACTGGTCTGGATCTCGCACGTGATTCGCGAGGCCTGACTAAAAAACCCCGCGCGCGCCGGCTCTCATCCGATCGCCCGGATGCGCAAGCCCTCGGCCTGCGTCCGAATCGGCTCCGGCAACTTCACTTCGTGCGCGTCGATCCAGTTGGTCTCGAGCCGATAGAACTCCCGCGCCGGTTCGTAGAACAGGTGGATAACAACGTCGTCATAGTCGAGCACCACCCAGTGCGCATGATGCATCCCTTCGACCGCCAGCGCCTGCTGTCCCGCCTTGCCCATCGCGTCCTCGATCCCGCGCGCGATCGCCTGCACCTGCACGTCGGAGCGCCCGGTCGCCACCAGAAAATAATCCGCGACTGACTTCAGATGCTCGACTTCGAGCACCACCAGGTCGTAGGCCTTTTTTTCCAGCGCCGCTTCGGCGGCGGCGTATGCCTTCTTCAGCGCCCTCAAGAAATGTTTCCGCGACGCGGCAACTTACTCGCCGCTTGTGGCTGGTTCGATCGGAATGAACGCGAAAGTTTAAGCAGAGCGAACCTCAATAGAGCGCGTGGTACTGAATGTAATCGACGACGTCGATCGGCACCAGGTACCTGATCGATTCACCGTGTTGCAGTTTGCCGCGAATTTCAGTCGCTGAAATGGGCAGGAACGTGGTTTCGACGAAAGATAGCGTTTGTCCGCTCGAATGCACGTAGTGATCGTCTGCCTGAGTGTAGCCAAATCGTTTGAGTGCGGCAACTGAAATTCGCGGCGGACCCGCGTCGCCTTCGGTTAACCTTGTATGAACGGCAAAGTTGCACAGGCGCGCCAGTTCGTCCGGCTCCTTCCATGATTCCAGCTCGGCAAACTGATCCGCGCCCATCAGCAGGTACAGCGTCGCCGGCTGGCGCAGCGTCGCCAGGAAGTAGCGCACCGTGTCGATCGTGTACGAGTGCCCGGGCCGCCGAATCTCCACGTCCGATGCCATGAAATGCCGGTTGCCCTTGGTCGCCAGCCGAACCATCGCGAGCCGATGCTCCGCGGGCGCCAATTCGCTCTTCGCCTTATGCGGTGGCGACGCGGCCGGAATGAAATATACCAGGTCGAGCCGGATTGCTCGCGGACTTCCTCGGCCGCGCGCAGATGCCCGAGATGAATCGGATTGAAAGTGCCGCCGAACAATCCTACCCGCATGCGATTTCAGCTTCGCGGCTCAGACGCGAACTTGTCCGGTCCCGCCAACGACATACTTGTACGTGGTCAACTCGTTGAGTCCCATCGGTCCGCGCGCGTGCAGCCGATTCGTCGAGATTCCGGTCTCTGCGCCGAATCCGAATTCGAAACCGTCGGTGAAACGCGTTGACGCATTGACGTAAACCGTAGCCGAATCGACCTCGCGTTCAAAGCGCGCCGCCGCTTCCGTGTCGCTGGTGACGATCGCGTCCGCAAGATGAGACCCGTGACGCGCGATGAACTCGATCGCCTCGTCAACCGAATCCACCACTTTCACCGCCAGTATCAGGTCCAGATATTCCGTGTCCCAATCTTCGTCCGTCGCCGCGCGCGCCGCGGGAACGATTTTTCGCGTCCGCTCATCGCCGCGAATTTCGACGCCCGTCGCCGTCATCCGCGCGGCGAGCGCGGGCAGAAATTTTTCCGCGACGCCGCGATGCACCAGCAGCGTCTCCATCGAATTGCAGACCGATGGCCGCGAGCATTTCGCGTTCATGCAGATTTCCTCGGCCATCTTCAGATCGGCCGCGGAATCGACGTAGGTGTGGCAGATACCGTCGAAATGCGGCAGCAGCGCAATCGCCGAGCCTTCCAGCGCCTCCTTCAACGACTTGCCGCCGCGCGGGATTATCAGGTCGATCAACTCGCGGCTGCGCTTCATTATCTGGATTACTTCGCGATCCGGATCGCGGATAAAGGTCGCCGCGTCGGGATTCAGCCCCGCGTCCTTCAACGCTTGCGAGATCAAACCGGCCAGAAATCCGTTGCTGCTTAGCGCTTCGCTGCCGCCCCGCAACACCACCGCGTTGCCGGCTTTCAGCGTCAGCGCGGCCGCATCCACCGTGACGTTGGGCCGAGATTCGTAAATGATTGCGATCACGCCGATCGGCACACGCCGCTTTTCGATCTTCAGCCCGTTGGGCCGCGTCCACTTCTCGATCGCAGCCCCGACCGGATCGTCGAGCGCCTCGACTTGAAGCACGCCCGCGGCCATCGCTTCGATTCGCTTGTCGTCGAGCGTCAGCCGCTCGACGAACGCTCCGCCGCGTCCGCTCTTGCGCGCGCGCTCCAGGTCGATTGCGTTGGCGCGGATAATTTCCGCGCGTGAATCGCGAATCGAGCTCGCCAACCGGCGTAGAAAATCGTTTTTCTCCGCCGTGGTGGCCAGCGCCATCCCCGGCGCCGCCGCCCGCGCCCGCCCGAGCGCGGTAACAGTGTCCGCTTCAATACTCATCCATCTTCGAGAATATATCCCGAACCCACTCAAATAAACTGCGCGCCTTCCGCCCCCATCCTTCTAACAGGGACGAAGTCCCGCATCTTTTCCTAGCATCGGGTGCAGGGGTCACCCCTGCCCAAGGAGGTGCGGAACCCACGGTGGGTTCCGCATTCAATAAAGTGGTTCCCCCTCCCTACGCGATCTCCTTGATGAGCACGAAGTTATCGCGATGGATAATCTCGTCGGCCACTTTGTAGCCGAGCAGAGTCGGGATTTCAGTCGAACGGCGGCCGGCCACTTTCATCACGTCGGACGCTGGATAGTTCACCAGTCCGCGCCCGAACTCGACTCCGTCGGGATCGAGCAGGCTCACGCAATCGCCGCCGCCGAAGTCTCCCCGCACCTCCCGCACGCCCGAGGGCAGGAGAGAACGCCCCCGGTTGCAGAGCGCATCGGCCGCGCCTTTATCGACCGCGATTGAGCCCGCCGGCCGCAGCGCGAACGCTATCCAATGCTTTCGGCTCTTGAGCCGCACGCCGGCCGGCACGATCAGCGTGCCCGCCTCGCGCGCCGGATCCAGCGCGATTGTGACGATGCCGGCTTCGCGCCCGCGCGCGATTATCACGGCGATTCCGGCCTGCGCCGCCTGCCGCGCCGCCTTCAACTTGGTCGCCATTCCGCCGCTCCCCAGCGGACCCGCATTCTCGGCCACCAGCCCGCGCATCCCGGCCTCCGGATCGTTGATCACGGGAATCAGCCGCGCGTCGCTACGCTCGCGAGGGTCTGCAGTCAGAACGCCATCCACGTCGCTCAAAATAATCAAGAGCTGCGCCTGCACGAGGCTCGCGACCAGCGACGACAGCACGTCGTTGTCGCCCAGCCGTATTTCCTCGACCGCGACCGTGTCGTTCTCGTTGACGATTGGAATCACGCCCGCGCCAAGTAATTCAGAAATGGTTTGATTCGCATTCTGACGGCGCCGGCGTTCCGCCAAGTCCTGATGGGTGAGCAAAATCTGCGCGACGGTCCGATCGTGGATGCCGAATGCGCGCGCCCACGCCGACATCAGCTCGATTTGCCCGGTGGCGGCGGCGGCTTGCCGCGCCGCGATGGTTGCGCCGTGAAGTTTCGAGAGTCGCGCGCGTCCCGCAGCCACCGCGCCCGACGTGACGATCACGATTTCATAGCCGGCCCGCACCGCCGACTCGATCTGCGCCGCGAGCTGCTCGATCACATCGACGCGCAGTCCTTCGGCGTCGGACAACACGGCGCTGCCGACCTTGATCACGATCCGCCGCGCGCGCGCGACCGCCGGTTCCTTGTAGTTCAGCTGGGACATGCGGCCGGCTGATCCATCGTATGAAGCATCCGCGCGATCGCCGCGACCAGCGGCGCCAGATTTTCGCCCTTGTCCGCCGAAATCGGGAACACTTCCAGCCCGGTGAGCTTGCGAAGCTTGCGCGCGGTCTTCTGTACCTCGTCGGCGGCGATCAGATCAATCTTGTTGAGCGCGACGATCGCCGGGCGCTCCGCCAGCGCGGGATCGAACGCCGCTATCTCGCCGCGCACGGTCGCGAATGCGGCATCGGGGTTGTCCGCGCCGTCGAGCACGTAAACGACGAGCCGCGTGCGCGCCAGATGGCGCAAAAAACGGATGCCGAGTCCAAGCCCGCGATGCGCTCCTTCGATCAGCCCGGGGATATCGGCCAGTGTGAAACTTTCCTCGCCGGAGATGGACACGCGGCCGATGTTGGGCGCCAGCGTCGTGAACGGGTAGGACGCGATCTTCGGGCGCGCCGCGCTTAGAGCCGCCAGCAACGTCGACTTGCCCGCGTTGGGGAGTCCTACCAGCCCGGCCTCCGCGACCAGCCGCAGCTCCATCCGGATCCATCGCTGCTCGCCCGCGGTTCCGGGAGTCGCGATTCGCGGCGAACGCCGCGTCGAAGATGCGAAGTGCATGTTGCCGCGGCCACCCTCGCCGCCCTGCGCGATGATTGCCGTGTCGCCCGGCATCACCAGGTCCGCGAGTGTCATCCCGCTGTCCTCGTGGAAGATGATTGTCCCGGGCGGCACTCGCACCACGACGTCGTCGGCGCCGTGACCATATTGTTCCTTGCCGCGGCCGGGTTCGCCGTCTTTCGCGATCAGACGCGGCTGATATTTGAAATCGAGCAGCGTCGAGAGGCCCTCATCGACCTGGAAGATTACGCTGCCGCCGCGCCCGCCGTTGCCGCCCGCAGGTCCGCCGAACGGCCGGAATTTCTCGCGCAGAAACGCGATGGCGCCGTCGCCGCCCTTGCCGGCGTGCACGAATACCCTGGCTTCATCAATAAATCGCATGGCGGCCTAACCACTATAGCCCATCTGAGGCCCGTTCCCGACGACCTCAACTTTTTTGCCGCCATACCTAGGCCGTGAATAGGCTGCGCGCCTTTTTTTCTGGACCGGCACGGACGATCCCCTCTCTCTTCGCAACGTATCGCCTTACGCGGATCCCGCGCTCCGCTTTGCGCGCCTAGAAACAAATCTCCGCCAGCGCTCGGACTGCGTTTATATCGCCGGTGCCGATCAGCATCGTCTTGACGGGCGACGCCTTCCAGGCCTTGAGCCGGTCCGCGATTCGCTCGCGACTGCCGACCAGCGCGATCTCATCGACCAGCTTGTCAGGCACCAGCGCCATCGCCTCGGTCTTCTTGCCGGCCAGGTACAGGTCCTGGATTTTCACCGCGGCCTCTTCGTAGCCGAGCCGCTTGGCGTAGTCGTTGTAGAAGTTTTTCGCGCGCGCGCCCATCCCGCCGATGTACAGCGCGAGCATCCACTTCACCGGCATCCGGCATCCCTCGAGATCCGAGCCCATGATGCAGCTGACGAACGGCGCGACGTCGAAATTTTCGAGGCTCTTTTTGCCGCCGGTTTTCGCAAAGCCATCCTTGAGCGGCGCGTCATAGATGTCCCATCGCTCCGGATTCATCCAGGCCGGAATCACGCCGTCGGCAATTTCCGCCGCGAGCGCGATTCCCTTGGGGCTGATCGACGCAGTGTAGATCGGTATGTCCACCCGCCCGTGCAGGATGCTCTTGAGCGGCTTGCCAAGGCCGGACGCGCCGGGACCGGTGTATGGGATGTCGAATTCCTTTCCGTGATGCTCGAGGGGTACTTCGCGCGCGAGAATTGTCCGCACGATCTCGATGTACTCGCGGGTGCGCTGCAGCGGCTTGCCGTACGGCACGCCGTGCCATCCCTCGACGACCTGCGGACCCGACGGCCCGATGCCGAGGATGAAGCGGCCGCCCGACAGCGCGTCCAGCGTCATAGCGGTCATGGCGGTTGCGGCGGGAGTTCGCGCCGGCATCTGCATGATAGCGGTGCCGAGCCGGATTTTTTTGGTCAGCGCGCCGATCCAGGCCAGCGGCGTAATCGCGTCGGAGCCGTAAGCCTCGGCGGTCCACATGGAGTCGAACCCGACGCGTTCCGCTTCGAGGATGGTGTCCATCGGCAAGCCCATCTGGGCGCCCGAATACCCGGAAATTAAACCTAGTCGCATTGAAATTACTCCCGTCGCGGGAAAGTCCGCGTCACCCGTCAGCTAAGNTTGCGCAAACAAGAAAAGCTCCATGGCATACCGAGGAGCTTCGACTCAAGTCTTGCNCCCATTGCGGTACCGTGAGAAGCGCCTTGCACTCAAAACCGATCTCGAACTTCACGTTTGCAAGCCGTCTGGTGTTGGTGCTACTGCCAATCACGATTCAAAATAGAAATTCCGGCTGAGGAGACACCCATGTTGAAAACCCGCTTCACGGAAATGTTCGGCGTTGCCGCGCCCATCACTTGCGGTGGCATGACACGAGTGGGCACGGCCGATTTGATTGCCGCCGTCGCCAATGCCGGCGCGCTCGGTTTCATCACCGCGCACTCGGCCGGAAAGCCGGAAAATCTGGCGAAGGAAGTTAAACGTTGCCGCGACATGACCGACAAGCCGTTCGGCGTGAACCTGACGATCCTGCCAAGCATCACGCCGATTCCTTACGACGAATATCGCCAGGCGATCATCGAGAGCGGCGTCAAGGTCGTAGAGACCGCGGGCAACAATCCGCAGCCCCATCTGCCGGCGTTCAAGGCGGCGGGCGTCAAGGTGATCCACAAATGCACCAGCGTGCGCCATGCCGTGAAGGCGCAGGCCATCGGCGTCGATTGCGTGTCGATCGACGGGCTGGAATGCGCCGGCCACCCGGGCGAAGACGATGTCGGCGGACTGATCCTGTTTGCGGCGACGGCGGACAAGCTCACCATCCCGATTATTGGGAGCGGCGGCATTGCGGATGCGCGCGGCCTCGTGGCGGCACTGGCGCTGGGTTGCGACGGCGTCAACATGGGCACGCGTTTCATGGCGACGAAGGAAGCCCCGATCCATCAGAAGGTAAAGGAAGCGATCGTGGCGAATGACGAGCGCAGCACGAACCTGATCTTCCGCACCCTGCACAACACGGCGCGTGTTGTAAAAAACGCGGTCAGTGACGAAGTCGTTGCCATCGAGCGGCGCGGCAATGCCAAATTCGAAGACATCGAGAATCTTGTGTCCGGAACGCGCGGCGCCATCGTGTTGGATAAGGGCGACATCGGCGCCGGCATCTGGACGGCCGGCCAAAGCCAAGGCCTGATTCACGACATTCCGTCCTGCGCCGATCTCGTCGCGCGGATCGTGCGCGAAGCCGAAGCCATTATCCGCAATCGTTTGGACAAGGTCCTCGTCGCGTAAATAAAAAAAGCCCCACGGCGCACCGCGGGGCTTCGATTCAATCTTGCGGGCTGACGGTCCCTAAGCAGACGCCCCAGCGGTTTCGGCGGCTGGAAGCGGCTCGACGCTCACTTGCCGCTTCTCACCCTTCGGCTCGTACTTAACCACACCATCGATGAGCGCGTAAATCGTATAGTCGCGGCCCAAGCCNACGTTGCGTCCCGGATGCACGCGAGTGCCGAGCTGGCGGATGAGGATATTGCCGGCCTTGACGGTCTGGCCCGCGTAAATTTTGATACCACGGCGCTGGCCCGGACTGTCGCGGCCATTGCGCGTCGAACCTTGGCCTTTCTTGTGCGCCACGCGATGTCTCCCTGAATTTGTCGAGCGGCCTTCCGAGCCGCAGTTCAATTAAGATTAGCGCTGGCGTCTATGCGCCGGCGGAAATTTCCTCGATCTTGAGCACGGTCAGTTCCTGGCGATGGCCCCGCTTGCGGCGGTAGTTCTTGCGGCGCTTNTTCTTGAACACGATAATCTTGGTGCCGCGCGGCTGCTGGACGATCTTTGCCGTCACCGACGCGCCCGCGACGACCGGGGTGCCGACCTTGGGCGCTTCGCCGCCGACCGCCAGCACATTGTCAAGTGATATAGCCGCGCCAACCTCGCCGGCGAGCCGCTCGACCGTTATCTGGTCCCCGACGCCGACGCGGTACTGTTTTCCGCCTGTCTTTACTATTGCAAACATCGCTATGCCGAACGAGAACAATTATCGGACGCAGCCCGGCGTGTCAACGCATCGGGCGTTGCGCGCGACCCAACAAGCTGCTGCGCGTTGATCAGTCGATGCCCAGTCGCTCGCGGCCTTCGGGAGAAATCATCTGCGGGGTCCACGGCGGATCCCACACCAGATCGACCTCCGCCTCCGACACGCCCGGGATGCTCATGATTTTGTAGCGCGCGTCGGTCGCGATCGAGGCGCCCATGCCGCATCCCTGCGCCGTCAGCGTCATCTTGACTTCGACTTTCTTGGCGCCGTCGCCGCCGTCCTTCACTTCCATTCCATAGACGAGGCCGAGGTCAACGATGTTGACCGGGATCTCGGGATCGAAGCAGGTCTTGAGCTGCTCCCAGACCATCGCTTCGAGATCGCCGCCGGCCGACGCCGGCACCGCGCCCGCATCTTCGGGCTTTTTGCCGAGCGCATCGGCGTCCTTGCCCGCGACGCGGAACAGACCGCCGTACGCGGGAATCTGCAAGGTGAAGGTTCCGCCGAGCGATTGCGTGATAGAGGCCTCGGT
>JGI20195J14853_1000191_pt1 | contig 18064 bp, 19 predicted proteins | sample NGESurdeep092012_3_FD_14853 | JGI IMG/M metagenome (IMG submission 14853)
GACGACCGGTAAGCTAATTTGAATGGGCCCAGGCGCGACCGAACCGATCGCGACAGAATCCTGACGGACGATATCAAAGTTACTAGTATCATTGTTGCGCCCCCTGATCAGCTCGCCTTTGCCAGATCGTCGTCTTCGGGAGAATTCAGATACATCCCGGACATGGTGTCGACCCAACACAGATGGTCGTGAACCTTCTTCACTCCGGTAACGTTCTCGGCGGCGACGATCGTGGCCTTCCGGGAACGCTCCTCCGTGATGACGCCGCTGAGATGGACGATGCCATCGCGCACGATCACGCTGAGGCCGAACGGGCACCAGTCGTTCTTCTCGATTGCATCGATGACGCGGTTACGGATGTGGTCATCGTCGGCGGTCGGATCGGGGATTTCGCGGGCAAGGCTCGCTACCGCCTGCAACAGGTTGGAGCGCGACACGATGCCGACGATATTGTCTCCGCGCGTCACCGGCAGGCGCTTGACGCTGTTCTTTTCCATCAGCTCCACGATCTCCTCGAGCGTCGTATCTTCGCGGATCGTAAACGGCTCCGGCGTCATGATCTCGGCGACCTTGCGGCCGTGCTCGTGAACGAAATCGGTTGCCGACTTGCCGGGGCCGAGAATCAGTTTCAGAAATCGGCCGCGCTTGCGCTGGGTGCCTATTTCGGTGCGGCGGATGAAATCGCCCTCCGAGACGATGCCGACGAGTTTGCCTGATGCGTCGACCACCGGAAGCCCGCTGACATGCCGCTGCAGCATGGTGTTTGCGGCCTCGACGATCGTGGTCTCAGGCGTGACTGTGATGACCGGCCGGGTCATGATCTGGTGGGCGCGCATGGGGACCTCCGCGGGTTCGAGACTAAAGCCGTTATTTGACAGATTAATCCAACCGGCGCGCCGCGATTTGACTCAGGTCAAAGGGGTGGCCGGGGCCCGTCGACTTGATGCAGCTCAATGTGAACCCCGGAACGGGATCGTATCATTTTAAAGGACGCAAAATTGGAGGCCATCATGACCGAGTTTCCCGAGCAGGGTGTTGCGATTGTTGAACAATCGGCGGCCGATGTCGCAGCGCGATTAACCACGGCGAACCAACGTGCTCTGGATTTCATGTTCGGCGCGCAAAAGGCGATGCTTGAGGAGATGATGTTCGCCAGCAACGAGATGCTCGAACGTACGCGAACCGAGATGCATCTGTTCTCCGAATTCGTCTCAAAAATGGCCGGATCGCATTCGGTCAAAGATATGAAGACGATGTGCGAGGAATGCGGCCAGCACCAGATCGACTTTGTCCGCCGCGACAGTGAGCGGCTTTTCAAGCATGGCGAACGGATGGTCGAAACCACGTCGAATCTTTTCAACAACCGGCCCGAGAGCAGATCGGTGCTTTGACGGTATTGGATTTGAAGGCCGATTATCCGGCAAGATGTGAAAGAGATGGTTTCCGTGCAGTCGACATCGATCTTACCGAAGGCGGAAGTGAAGAGATTGCCGTGTCGCGCTCATGCCTTGGGCTACGGTGAAAGCGGCCGCGCCGTCGTGCCGGGCGAGCCTCAGGCCGGGCTGGCGCCCGAAACTCATGACGGAAAGCAGCCGGAGGCATATCAGGCCGATCGCGCGTTTCATGCGATGCTGGCGCGGCTGACGGGTGGCATATCGCCGGTCGCGCTGTCGCTTGCCTATATCGACTGGGCTTCGCATTTGGCGTCGGCGCCGCAGCGGCAAATGGAGATCGCCCAGGACGCCTTGCGGAGCGGGCAACGGTTTTTCGAATCTGCGCTTCACGAGCTCTCGTCCAATCCGGAACCTTGGTCCCTGATCAAGCCGAAGCCGCAGGATCGTCGGTTTGCCAAACCGGAGTGGGAGAGTCCGCCGTACAACCTGCTCGCCCAGGCATTTCTTCTGAAACAGCAGTGGTGGCACAACGCGACGACCGGCGTGCGCGGCGTGGCGCCGCAGAACGAGGCGATCGTCGAGTTCTCGGTGCGGCAGGTACTCGATATGCTGGCGCCGTCCAATTTCGCCGCTACCAATCCCGAAGTGTTGCAGAAGGCGTTCGAGAGCGGCGGCGAGAATTTCGTATTCGGCTGGCAGAACTGGTGCAGCGACTGGATGCACTTGCTGCCCGCCGGCAAACAGGCGGACGGCAATCAGGATTTCGTCGTCGGCGAAACCGTCGCAACGTCACGCGGCAAGGTCGTGTTCCGCAACGAGCTGATCGAGCTGATCCAGTACTATCCAACCACTGACAAGGTACATCCGGAGCCGATCCTGATCGTGCCGGCCTGGATCATGAAATACTACATCCTCGATTTGTCGCCACACAATTCGCTGGTCAAGTTCCTGACCGGCGAGGGCTATACCGTATTCATGATCTCCTGGCGCAATCCGGGAGCCGGGGATCGCGACATCGCCTTTGACGACTATCGCAAGCTTGGCGTGGAAGCCGCGGTCGATGTGATCGGGGACATCGTCCCGGGCCGTCAAATCCATGCGCTCGGCTATTGCCTGGGCGGGACGCTGCTGTCGATAACAGCCGCTGCGATGGGGCGTGACGGCCCGTTCAAGACGATCACCTTGTTGGCGGCGCAGACGGATTTCACCGAGGCCGGCGAGCTGACCTTGTTTATCAATGAGAGCCAGGTCGCGTTTCTCGAAGACATGATGTGGGAACGCGGCGTCCTCGACACCACGCAAATGGCCGGCGCCTTCCAGTTGCTGCGCTCGAACGATCTGATCTGGTCCCGGATCACCCGCGACTACCTGATGGGAGAGCGGGCGCCGCCGAGCGACCTGATGGCCTGGAACGCTGACGCCACGCGCCTGCCATACCGGATGCATTCCGAATATCTGCGCAAGCTGTTCCTCAACAACGATCTGGCCGAGGGCCGTTACATGGTCGAAGGAAAGCCGATTGCTCTGTCGGATATTCACGCGCCGATGTTCGTGGTCGGCACGGTGTGGGATCACGTGGCGCCGTGGAAATCCACCTATAAGATCCACTATCAGGTGGACGCCGACGTTACGTACCTTTTGACCAGCGGTGGCCACAATACAGGCGTCGTGGCGCCGCCAGGCGAGCCGGGCCACAGCTATCAGGTCAAGACGAAGGCGGAGGATGCCCGCTATATTGGTCCTGATGAATGGCTGAAGGCGGCGCCACAGGTCGAAGGGTCGTGGTGGCAGGAATGGACCAGATGGCTGACCGCGCAATCCGGCGATCCAGGCGAGCCGCCGCGGATGGGCGTTGGGCCGGCGGACGATCACAGTCTGCCTGATGCGCCGGGCGACTACGTCCGCCAATGATCTTGGCGCCCGGCGCTCGATCCTAGCTCCGAAACGGCCTCAGCGCAGCTAAAATCCGGTAGGCCGCGGCGGCTGTCCGTAGCAGGCGCTTTTGCCGCTTGTGGCCGAGAAATTGCACGGGCGCCGGGACGCCGTCTCGTTGCAGCGATGCCGCCAGAGATTGGCCTTTTGCGTCGTCGTTCAACTGCCCGAGAGATCTTTGCGCTCTCCGCAGATGCTTCAGCGCATCCTGTTGCCGCGAAAACTTCTTATCTCGAAACAAGTCTTCCAATAACTCGATTGAATAGCTGAGCTTCTTGTTCAAGAGGCGCAGCCGATGCCGTTTCTCCGCGCCCATGTCCGCGAGCTTGCGGCTCTTCTTCAGAAGCTTCTGCTGCCACCGCCTCAGTTGGCGCGCGCTGTAAGCAGCGATCGGGGAAGCACGCTCCTTGGCCTGTTTTCCCTTCTTGATGGACCAGGGTCCATTCTCAACCCAACCGGATGTGCTTTTGACCAGCCGCCGATACCTGGCTGACCGAAGTGTCCTCGCCAGAAGGCGGTGGCTGTCCGCGCGCTTCTCGTTCCATGACCGGTAATAGGATCTTGGCTGCGGCCGCTGCTTGTTGATTTCCCTCAGCCGCTTGATTGCGACGTCCAGATCGCGCACGGCGCCAAGAGGGCCGTTCAGCCACTTCAGTTCATCTCTCAATCGCTTCGATTCAGTGTCGGCAACCATCGGTGAAAAAAATAATATGGCTGTGCGCAGGCGGGTAAGCGCAATGCGCATTTGATGCACGGCTACCGGGTCGCCTCTGCATGTAGCATCATGATTTGCGGTCAAATTCCCGAGACAGCGGCGCGCTATAACTCGAAACGCCGTATCGCACGCCATCGTTGCATTCAGCCGCGGAATTGGGTGGCGGCGCTGCCGCGGCGCCGGTTCGGCGCGAGTGGCGGCTTTGCTTCGTGATTTGGGGGATGACGACATTATTGTTTCCGCGGCCGGCCGGCCTAAGCCGCCTCGCAATGAGCGATCTGATTCTGGCATTGTTGTAGAGTTTGCTCAGGCGTTCCGGATGCATCGATGACCACCCAATCGACCGCGCCGATATTATATTTCTCCTGAAGTCCGGCAATCTCCGGCGTAGCATCGGATGCATCCCTCTCGCGGCGACCGACGCGGCTTAATCTGGTCGCGAGGTCGGTCACCAGAAAGAGGCCGGCAAACCGGACATTCAGCCTGCGCGCGACATCGTGGATCGCGGCTCGCTCCGTTTCATGGGCAAACACCGCGTCGACGACCACGGAATGACCTTGGACAAGGATCCGCGCGGCGCGTTGCACAAGGGTTTCGTAAATTTGCCCGGTAATCTCCGGTTGGTATGCGCTCACGGGCAGCCGGTCCGTTTCATTGACCTGAAATAGTTTCTTTCGCAGGACGTCGGTACGCAACACGACAGCTCCCGGCTCGGGCATGACACCGGGCGCGAAGGCGCGCGCCAAAATGGATTTTCCGGTTCCGGACAGCCCGCCAATAGCGACGAGCATCGGCGCCGGCGGACGGATCGTCCGGTGCGCAAGCTCGAAATAGGCTCGTGCCGACCGCATGACATCAGCTTTGTCGGGACAAGCCCGGCCAAGACGGGCCAACAGCACATTGGCACGGATAGCGGCGCGCAGCGACATGAACAGGGGAAGTGCGGCGAGTGCATCGAGATTTTCGCTGGCTGTCAGCCCAAGATATCTGTTGAGCAGGGCGTTAGCGGCGGCCTGCCGGCCGTAGCGGATGTAATCCATCATTGCGAACGCAAGGTCGTACAGCACATCGACCGACGCGATCGTCGGATCGAACTCGATCGCATCGAACAAAACCGGCTTGTGGTCGATCAGTACAATGTTCGCCAGATGCAGGTCGCCATGGCAGCGCCGCACGTATCCCTGCTTGCCGCGCTGCTCCAGCAATCCGCGAATCCGAAGAAACGCGGACAGAGACGCTTCCCTGAGATCATCGATGTCATTTGCAGGAAAGCAGGCCGCTTCCCGGAATGCTGTGGTGTTGCCCTCGATGGTTCCCGGGATCGAATTGATCCAGGGCTCAGCCGGCGCGAGCGGTGCTACGACGTGGGAGGCCGCAATCGCGTCGGCAATGGCGTCGACGAGATCGGGATCCGGCGGACCGGCTTCTGCCAGATGATCGATGGTCTGGCGCTCGTCGAAGCGGGTCATTTCAACGGCAAATTCGACCGGCGTACCGGCTCCGTCGATATCAAGCGATCCATCGTTATTTTGAGTGATCGGGACGACGCGGCGGTAGATTTGCGGCGCGAACTGGCGGTTTATTTTTATCTCTTCGTCGCAGGCGGCTTTCCGCTTCTCAAGCGTTGAATAATCCAGGAAGGGAAAACGGACAGCTCGCTTGATCTTCAGCGCGCGGGCGCCTTCCAGAAAAACCGACGCCGCATGCGTATCGATCCGACGGACAAGAGGGTGCGTTGCCGGGTCCGTAAGAAACGCGAAGACGTTCTCCTGGATGCGGGAGTCGGCTGTCATTGAAGTTGTCATGCGCTGGCCGAACCTAGGGTGTGAGGACTGCGGCACCCAGGATTTGTCCCGTCCGCAGCTTTGTAAGAACGTCGTTGGCCTCAATAAGCGGGAATGCCGTCGTCTGGGTCCGGATTCTGGCCTGCGGGACAATTTTGAGGAAATCCAATCCGTCCTGGCGTGTGAGGTTGGCAACCGACACCAGCTGTCTTTCTTGCCAAAGAAGATCGTAAGGAAAACTCGGAATATCGCTCATGTGGATTCCCGCGCATACCACTTTGCCGCCCTTCCGCACAGCGCGCAACGCCGCCGGCACCAGTTCTCCGGCCGGGGCGTAGATGATGGCCGAATCGAGCGGAGTTTCGGGCAGCTGGTTCGACGCTCCGGCCCACACCGCGCCCAATCGACGGGCAAAATCCTGCGCCGCAATGTCATCAGACCGCGTGAAGGCATAAACAGACCGGCCCTGCCAGCGCGCGATCTGGGCGACGATGTGCCCGGCTGCGCCGAAGCCATAGATGCCGAGCCGCCTGGCATTCCCTGCCATCACCAGCGACCGCCAGCCGATCAGGCCGGCGCACAACAGCGGCGCAATCGAAACATCGTCGCCGTCTTCTCCGAGCGGAAATGCATAACGCGCGTCGGCGATGGTGTGCGTGGCGAAACCGCCGTCCCGCGTGTATCCGGTGAAGAGCGGACGGTCACAGAGATTTTCCATGCCCTCCTTGCAGAACCGGCAGGTGCCGCAGGTGTATCCGAGCCATGGAATTCCGACCCGGTCACCGATCCGGTGTGTCGTGACATTGCTGCCGACGAGGTCGACGCGGCCGACGATTTCATGGCCCGGAACAACAGGATACTTGATGCCGGGAAGCTCCGCGTCGACGACATGAAGGTCGGTCCGGCAAACTCCGCATGCGCTGACCTTGACGCGAATTTCTCCGTCGCCGGGGCTGGGGTCCGCGCGTTCTTGCATCTGGAGAGCCGCCCCCGGCATCGACAGCACCATCGCACGCATCTGTTTCTCCGGAAGGAACCCGTATGGCGGACAACCTAATGCATACGGCCGGGAGCCGGCGAGCCCTTGACCTCGATCAAATGCATGAGGGTGGGATCAACTAAGAACCCTTGCGACAAGAAACGCGGACCGAGCTGGAATTCGGGGGCGGCGCCCTAAGCCGTCTCGCAGAGCACGGAATCAAGGCTATTTTTGAAATGGTGAAAATCGACGGCAGCTCGGTTGGAAAGGTGTTCGAGGCATATCTGAAAGCCAACATGATCGAACTTCCGATCATGGACGCCTACCGTCACTCCCGGCTGAACGAACTCGCGTGGAGTGGTGCGACCAAAACTGTCATAGCGTGGCCACCGTGCTGCGTTATGATGTCGGACTAAGCGGCCGGTCTCGCGCAGAAACACGTCAAGATTCACAACATCCGGGCCGGTGCCAATGGGGCAATTGAATTGATGTCAACCTATCGCCTGAAAAATCTGCTCTCGCCCCGTTCGGTCGCGTTGGTCGGGGCGAGTCCGCGCCGAACTTCCGTCGGGCGGGCCATTCTCGGGAATATTCACAAGGCGAAATTCAAAGGCGAATTTGGACTGGTGAATATGCATTATGCGGAGATCGACGGAGTTTCTACGGTCGACCGCCTCCGCAAGTTGCCGTTTGTGCCCGAACTCGTGGTGATTACTGCGCCGGCAACTGCAATTCCAGGTCTCATCGATGAAGCAGGACAGCTGGGCGCGGCGGGCGCTCTCATTGTTACTTCCGGGCTTGGCCATGGTGCGGGGTCGCTGGCGGACGCTGTCGAACGCGCCGCGCAAAAATATGGAATGAGGCTGGTCGGGCCAAATTGTCTTGGCATCATGATGCCCGCTGCAAATCTCAACGCAAGTTTCGCCGCCCATATGCCAAGTGCGGGAAATCTGGCACTGATCTCTCAATCTGGTGCGATTGCTACGGGGATGGTGGAGTGGGCGGCGCAGCGCGCGGTAGGTTTTTCTGGAATCGTTTCCATTGGCGACCAGCTCGACGTCGATATAGCCGATCTGCTTGATTACTTCGCGCTGGACGGCAAGACCCGGGCTATCCTGCTCTATGTCGAAGCGATCAAGGACGCCAGCAAGTTCATGTCCGCGGCGCGCGCCGCCGCAAGGATCAAACCCGTCGTCGTGGTCAAATCCGGCCGCATGGCGCAGGGCGCGAAAGCGGCCGCCACCCACACCGGCGCGCTGGCCGGTTCGGACGCGGTCTACGATGCCGCGTTCCGCCGCGCCGGGATCCTACGGGTGTCGGATCTTCGCGAACTGTTCGACTGCGCCGAGACGCTGGGGCGTATCGAATCGCCTTCGGGAAAGCGGCTGGCGATGCTGACCAATGGTGGCGGCATAGGTGTTCTCGCGGTCGATCGGCTGGTCGAGCTGGGTGGAATCCCCGCTGCAATCACGCCTGCTGTGCGCGAGAAGCTCGACGCGGTCTTGCCGAAGACGTGGTCCGGATCAAATCCCGTCGATATTGTTGGCGATGCGGACCCCGCGCGTTATGCAGCGGCACTTGAGGTGTTGCTGTCCGATCCCGGCAACGATGCGATCCTGGTGATGAATGTTCAGACCGCAATAGCTCCGGCCGACGAAATCGCCGCCACCGTGACCGGCCTGGTCAGCAAGTACCGCCAGCAGCATCACCGCTCGGCCAAGCCGGTGCTCGCGGTTTGGGTCGGCGCGGACCAGAAAATCGGCGATTTGCTGAGCGGCGCCGGGATTCCCAACTACCTCACCGAAGATGATGCGGTGCGGGGCTTCATGTACCTGGTGCAGCATCGCGAGGCGGTAGCGGAGCTGGCGCAGGTTCCGCCTGCCATGCCCAGCGACTTCGCGCCCGATACCGATGCCGCCCGGCAGATCGTTACCGCGGCGCTTGCCGATGGCCGCCAATGGCTTGATCCGGTCGAGATCAAGCGGCTGCTTGAGGCCTATGAGATCGCGATGGTGCCGACGTTCGCGGCAGCCGATGCCGAGCAAGCAGTCGCTCACGCTTCCGCGATATTCGCGCAGGGCGCCACCGTGGTACTCAAGGTTATGTCGCGAGACATTATTCACAAATCCGATGTCGGCGGTGTGGTGCTCAATCTGACCAGCCCCGACGCGGTGCGGGCAGCGACGGCCGATATCCTTGCACGGGCGAAAGCGCTTCGCCCGGAGGCGCGGATATCCGGCGTCATCGTGCAGGCGATGGTGGTGCGGCCCAAGGCGCGCGAAGTGATACTCGGCCTCGCCGACGATCCGACCTTTGGCACCGTCATTGTGTTCGGCCGCGGCGGCACGGCTGTCGAGGTCATCAACGACAGGGCGCTGGCGCTTCCGCCGCTCGATCTGCAACTGGCCCGCGACCTTATCGAGCGCACCCGCGTCTCGCGGCTGCTGCGCGCCTACCGGGATGTGCCGGCAGCCAAGCCGGATGCCGTCGCGATGGTTCTGGTCAAGCTGGCGCAGATGGCTGCGGATATTCCGCAGATCCGCGAGCTGGATATCAATCCGCTGCTGGCCGATGAGAGCGGAGTCCTGGCCGTCGATGCCCGCGTCGTAGTCGGGGAAGTGGAGCGAAAGTTCGGGGGTACAGGCCCTGCCAACTTCGCGGTGCGGCCATATCCATCGCAATGGCAGCGCCACCTCGAGGTGAAGGACGGCTGGCGGGTCTTTGTGCGCCCGATCCGCCCCGAAGACGAACCGTCGATCCATGAATTATTGCGGCATGTCACCATGCAGGATCTGCGACTCCGGTTCTTCGCGCCAATGAAGGAGTTTTCTCACGAATTCATCGCCCGGTTGACACAACTCGACTATGCCCGCGCAATGGCCTTCGTTGCGTTTGACGAAGCCACCAACGAGATGGTTGGCGTGGTTCGGATTCACTCGGATTCGATCTACGAGACCGGCGAATACGCGATCCTGCTCAGATCCGATCTCAAGGGCAGGGGGCTGGGCTGGGCTTTGATGCAGCTGATCATCGAATACGCGAAGTCCGAAGGACTTAAGGCTATCTCAGGGGACGTCCTTCAGGAAAACACGGTGATGCTGGAGATGTGCCGGCACCTCGGTTTCGAAGTGAAGGCGGATCCCGTCGAGCACGGCATATGCGACGTCAAGCTTAAGCTTTGATAACCGCTCACACCCTCGGGTCAAGCCCGAGGGCATGCTTTGGCGGATCATACGAGGTGCGATACCGATACGACGCGATAGGTGTGCATCTTGCCACCCTCGTTGATCGAGACATATTCGCCAAATACGAAACGCTCATCCGCGAAGTGAAATCCGACCTCGTCTGGCGTGTTGGCGTAGTGGAACGCCCATCCGCCACCCCGATGAACGAGATGACCGTACTCGTCTTCCTTGTCCGGTCGCAATCGCGCGATCCGGCATGCCTCGCGGTGCTCTTTCCAGAGCGTCGGGTCGATCCGGTCGTCGGCATCGAGCGGCGCGACGATGACATAGGCGAAGCCGCTGTCGCCTTCGGGGTGACCAAGCTCGCGTGCAAGCTCGATACGGATCTGCCGAAACTGCGCCGGAAGGGATGTATTCAGGATCGGTTTGAAATTGCCGCTTTGCATATGGGTATCGCTCCTCGTTGATGGGCTTGCGGCCAGTGCGTTGACCCGCGATTATTTCTGCTCTGCTGCGGTCGCCGCCGCAGCAGTCGGTTTTGTTGCCGCCGGCTTCTTCAGGCTCTTGATGATGATCGTGATCCGCGGAACGATCAGCAAGGGCAGGATCCCGTTCAGCGGATGGTGAAACGCCCCGGACACCTGCGACTGCAGAGTTCGCGCCTCAAGCTGCAGCGCATCGACCGAGGAAGCATGGATTTCGGTAGCAAGTTCGAGTTCACGCCCGCTCGGCGACCTCGCGGCGATCGCAAACAGAATCGCGGCACGAAATTGACCCCGCCGAGAATGGCCGCGGCGTAAATGGCGCTCCAGATCTGGACCAGCGCGAAATAGGCCGATAGCTCCAGCATCAAGAGGCCAAAGGCCGCGATCAGCGCCGCAAACGCTCTTAAGCCAAGGCCAACCAGCAGATGCCGCATCGGGATATCGGCGATGATCCTGTCGGTGCGCCAGAGCACGCGCAGGTGTTTGACGACGTTTTCAGTGTTCACCTTAGTGTCTCCTCAGCATGAAGCCGACAACGACGCCGAGCGCGAAAGCGGAAGCAAGCGATGTGATCGGCCGCTCGGATATGATGCTTTCGAGATGCTCTTCCTGCTCGCTCAAGGTTTCGCCGAGATCGTTAAGCGCGGCCTTGATCTGATCGGCCAGAGCCTCGGCGCGATTCTTGGAGGTGTCGAAGATTCCCTCGCTCGTCGTGTTCAAAAGGCGTGACACGTCGCCTTTGAGCGCCTGCAGCTCATCTCTCAGCTCGCTTGAGTCGAACATCGGTCTTGCCTTTGCTGCATAATCCAGCCGAAATTCAAAACCCATTCTAGGCGAGCCAACGCCGCGGCTATTGATTTGCGTCAACAGCGCTATACCGGGCCCATTTTTCGGTTTTGAGGCAGGTCAATCCGAGCGCCGCACCAGGGCTTAGTAAAGGGTCTTGGGAAAAAGGCATTCCCATTGAAAGGAATATAGATCTTGGCCTCCCAACCTCTGTTAACGGCCACGCCATCGGGCGATGTGCTTGAGCTGCGTCCAGGCGGGTCCTGGACCGCGGCCAATGTAACGACCCTGGAAGCGCTCTCCGACGGCATTCAGCCGCAGCTTGACCGGTCGAAAACCGTGAAAGTCGATATGGCTGGGGTGCGCGAGCTCGACACGCTCGGGGCCTGGCTGCTCGAGAAAATATCGCGGCGGGCGACATCAGCCGGCCATCGCGCCGAGGTGGTCGGCGTCGCCGACAACTACGCCGGTTTGATCGAGGAGATCCGTCAGGTCAATCGTCACAATGCCGCACCGCTGCCTGCGCTTAACCCTGCCGTGGTCAAGGTGAACGAAATCGGCCGCTCCGCGGTCGGCGCGACGGAAGACGTGTCCGTGTTTCTGCAGATGCTGGGCTGGCTTTTTCTGGCCCTCGTCGGCGTGCTGCGCAGGCCGAGATCGCTGCGGCTGACATCTTTGGTCTATCAGTTGTACAGGGTCGGCTGGCAGGCGATTCCGATTATCGTGCTGATCACCTTCCTGATCGGCGCCATCATCGCGCAGCAGGGCTTCTTTCATTTCCGCAAGTTTGGCGCCGATTCCTACGTGGTCGACATGGTCGGCATACTGGTGCTGCGCGAGCTGGGTGTGCTGATCGTCGCCATCATGGTCGCCGGCCGTTCCGGGAGCGCCTACACCGCCGAGCTTGGCTCGATGAAAATGCGCGAGGAAATCGACGCTCTTTCGACCATGGGCCTTGACCCTGTCGAAGTCCTGATCCTGCCCCGCGTTATCGCGCTGGTTTGCGCATTGCCGATCCTGAGCTTTATCGGATCGATGGCCGCGCTCTACGGCGGCGGTCTGGTGGCACAGTTCTATGGCGGCATGGGGCCGGAAATCTACATTGCGCGCTTGCGCGACGCCGTCTCCGTCACCCATTTTGAGGTCGGCATTATCAAGGCGCCATTTATGGCGCTGGTGATCGGCATCGTCGCCTGCAGCGAAGGCTTGCGGGTGAAGGGAAGTGCCGAGTCGCTCGGCAAACAGACGACAACCTCGGTGGTGAAATCGATCTTTCTGGTGATCGTTCTCGACGGGCTGTTTGCGGTCTTCTTCGCATCGATCGGAATGTGATGATGCAGGGATTGGTTGATCAGGTTGCGATCCGCGTCAAAGACCTTGTGGTCGGCTTCGGCCGGCATGTGGTGATCGACCGTCTTTCGCTGGATGTCCGCAGGGGCGAGATCCTCGGCCTGGTCGGCGCTTCCGGCGGCGGCAAGTCGGTGCTGATGCGAACCATTATCGGGCTGATNCCACGGCAAAGCGGTGAGATCGAGGTGATGGGGACCNCGATCGGCGGCNCCCATGATCGGGGCACNCAGAGTGCCGCCGGCAGATGGGGCATTCTGTTCCAGCAGGGGGCGCTGTTTTCATCGCTCACCGCGCGGCAGAATATCCAGTTTCCGCTGCGCGAAAATCTGGTGCTGTCGCAGGCGCTGATGGACGAGATCGCCAACGCCAAGCTCGAAATGGTCGGGCTGACGACGGAGGATGGCGACAAATTTCCTGCCGAATTGTCGGGCGGCATGACCAAACGCGTGGCGCTGGCGCGGGCGCTCGCGCTCGATCCTGCGATTGTGTTTCTCGACGAACCAACCTCGGGTCTGGACCCGATTGCGGCGGGCGATTTCGACGCCCTGATCAAGACATTGCAGAAGACACTGGGGCTGACGGTGTTCATGGTCACCCATGATCTCGCCAGCCTGAACACCGTCTGCGATCGCGTCGCGGCGCTGGCGGACGGCAAGATCGTCGCCATCGGACCGATGCGCGAACTGCTTCAATCCGAGCATCCCTGGGTGCGGGCCTATTTTCATGGCAAGCGCTCCCAGATGCTGCAACCCAAGGCGAGTTGAGAGATGGAAACCCGCGCTCCTTTCGTCGTTGTCGGCGCCTTCGTGCTGGCGGCCATCGTCGCCGTATTCGGCTTCGTTTACTGGCTTCACAACACCGGCGGGCTCGGTCCGCGCGCGACCTACCACGTCCAGTTCGATGGCTCGGTACCCGGGCTGCTGGTTGGGGCCGCCGTGTTGTTCAATGGAATCCGCGTCGGCGAGGTGACGGATCTCGGCCTCGCGCCGGACAGCCCGCGCCGCGTCAATGCGACGATTTCGGTGGCCTCGACGACGCCGGTGCGGTCCGACACCAAGGTCGGTCTGGAATTCCAGGGCTTGACCGGGGTTCCCGTGATCGCGCTGGAAGGCGGCACGCTGCCGGCGAATTCCGGAGAGGTGCCGACATTGATTGCCGAACCCGGGGCGGGCCAGAGCATGACCCAGGCCGCGCGCGATGCGTTGCGGCGGGTGGATTCGGTGCTGGCGGAGAATTCCGGGCCACTGAAGGACACCATCGCCAACTTCAAGGTTTTCTCGGAAGGGCTGGCGCGGAATACCGGCAAACTCGACGGCATCGTCGCCGGCATCGAAAAGATGACAGGCGCCGGTACGCCGGCGCAAAAAATTACCTACGATCTGCGCGCTCCGCAAAATCTCGGACCCGCAGGCAAAGCCATCAAGGGACAATTGGCGATCCCGGAGCCGACCGCGGTTGCGATGCTCGAGACGCAGCGATTCCTGTTCTCGCCGGCCAAGGACTATCCCGGCTTCGCCGATGTTCTCTGGGCCGACAGCATTCCGAAGCTGCTGCAGGCCAGACTGATCGAGGGTTTTGAAAATTACGATATCGCGCACGCTCCGCTACGCGTCGCGGATATTGGACAGACCGACTTCCAGCTTCTGATCGATGTCAGGCGTTTCCGGATCGCGACGGATGCAGAGCCGACGGCGCAGATCGGGTTGTCGGCGCGGATTGTCGACAAGAATGGCAAGGTCATCGCGTCCCGCCTGTTCGAGGACGGTGAGAGGTTCGACAAGGTCGAGCCGCCGGCGGCCGCCGCCGCTTTCAACGATGCGTTCGGTCGAATGGCGAAGGATATGGTCGGCTGGACCGTTCAGACGCTGCAGTAGCGGCAGGGTTCGCGCAGCCGGCGGTGCCTTGGGGGGCTGCCGCGACAGCGTTATTCGAGGCTCTTCAAGTATGACAGCAGGTCGTGAATCTGGTCAGGGTCGAGCTGGAATCCCGGCATTGTCGGATGGCCGGTATAGATGCCTTCGGCGAAAGCCTCGGCGAGGGTTTCGACCGGATAGCGATTGTGCAGGGTGCGCAATGGCGGCGCGATCTTGAGCGGGCTTGGGGTCACCCGATCGATGGAATGACATTTGGCACAATTGGTTAACGCATAGGTCTTGCCGCGCTGTTCGGCAGGCGAGGCGGCCAGAGCCGGCGCTAGCAGCATCAGCGTGACCAAGGTTTGGCGCAGGGCAAATCGCAGCATCGGGGACCGATCTCTGTTGGCAAAGTCTTGATAGTGCGGTGAAGTTGGTCGTCTCTTGATCTGAATCAAGAGGTGGACGGGCAATCCGCTAAAATGCAATCGTCCCCCGGGCTCAGCGCACAGTGCGGCTGCAGCCCGGCCCATCCTGGAGTGGCGTATGAAGATTTCCCTGGTTGCAGGCGAGCCAAATGGGCAACCCTGCACCGATTGCTCGGTGCGCCAGTTCAGCGTCTGCGCGGCGCTCGATAGGGCCGAACTGCGGGAGCTGGAGCATCTGGGTCGCCATGTCCATTTCAAATCCAGCGAGACGGTGTTCGCACAAGAGGAGATGACGAGTTCAATTTACAATCTGCTTGAGGGCGTCATGCGCCTTTACAAGCTGCTGCCCGACGGCCGACGGCAGATCGTAGGATTTGCCTTGCCCGGCGATTTCCTGGGAATGGCGACTTCCGCACGTCACCACTTCTCCGCCGACGCGATCGGACCTGTCGCCGTTTGCCGGTTCTTCAGAACTTCCTTCGCACTGTTTGTCGAGGATAAACCGCATCTCCTGCGCCGCATCAATGAATTGGCGGTTCGCGAACTGAGCCAGGCTCAGGACCATATGGTTCTGCTCGGACGCCGTTCCGCCGAGGAAAAAGTCGCGACTTTCTTGATCGGCTGGCGCGATCGATTGGCTCAGCTCTGGAGCCCAACAAAGACGGTGCCCTTGCCGATGAGCCGTCAGGACATCGCGGATTTCCTGGGCCTGACCATTGAGACGGTCAGCCGTACCTTCAGCAAGCTTGAACGCGACGGGGTGATCGAAATCCTGCCGGGACGCGTCTGCCTGCTGGATCCCGCGCGCGCCGAGGCCCTGGCTGCTGCCTAGCGCACGGGCAAGCCCGTTTCCCCAAGGCCGTTTTGCGATTTGATCTGGATCAATTACCGGCATCTTTCACCGCGGATAAATGCCTCCAGTCCAGGGCAAGGGAGGTCGCAATGCCGTTTGATGCAATGCTGGTGAGCGCAGCGGTGGCAATAATGTTCTTGGCGTTTGCGGGCGTGCTGCTGTGGGGCGATTTTCAAACGCGGCCAGATCGGCGGAAGGCCGATTCGCATTCACAAAGGCGCCGTAGCTTCTGAATCTGCCTGCCGACATGGCGAGTTAGCCGCTAACGCCAAGGCGTCGCGCGGGTACAGCGGTGAGCGCCCAGACCGGGCCGGTTGCCACGCGTTGCGGCAGGGGATAGGCAACGCGAGATCAGGCTTCCTTGATCCCGAACAGGCGCGCCGCGTTGCCGCCCAAGATTGCTACTCTCTGTTTATCGGTGAGGGTGGTGGTCGCGAAGACGTGGTCAACCGGGTGCTCTTCCCAGGGGATCGGATGGTCGGTGCCGAGCACGACCTGGCTCGCGCCGACTTGCGCTACCAAATGGCGGAGCCCTTCCGGCGTGAACACCATGGCGTCGAAATACAGCTGGTTCAGATATTCCGAGGGCTTCTTTTTCAGCGTGATATTCGGATTGCAGTTCTGCGGCGACACGAAGCAGGCGTGGTCGGAGCGCGCCGCATAGGAGCCCAGATAGCCGCCGCCGTGCGCGGCGAGGACTTTCAGACCGGGGAAGCGGTCGAGGGTTCCTTCGAAGATCAGGTGCTGCAAGGCAATGGTTGTGTCGAGCGGATTGCCGATCGTATTCGACAGCCAGCCGTTGCCCTTGAAGCGCTTGGCGAGTTCGGGCGTGCTCTGCGGATGGATGAATAGAACGGCCCCCAGTTCCTCGGCCTTGGGAATTTAGGATCGGCAAAATCCACCCCCAGCACGCTGCCGCCGATCGCGGCGCCACGCAGGTCCTGCTTCTTGATCGCGGTTTCAAGTTGTTGCACCGCGAGGTCCGGAAACTGCAGGGTCAGCGAGGCGAAAGCCCCGAACCGTTCCGGCCGCGATGCGCACAGTTCGGCCAATTTCTCGTTTTGTACCTTGACGATCTCCGCAGCAATATCGCGCTCCTTGCCGTACCAGAACGGATTGATCGACAGCACCTCCATGTCCGATCGCCATCGCGTCCATCTCCTTGAGACGTTGCTCGATGACAATGAAGTGCTCCGGGACGCCCTTGACCGGCGGCAGCACTTTGTCGGCCCGGTCGCCCATCAGATTGATGGCTTCGTGAAAATAGCAGTGCGAGTGAACATCGACGGTCAGGACGCGCTTGCCGTTGACCTTGACTGGCAGGCGCGGCGCCCTCGGTTGCGCGCGCGCCGCATCTAGCATGCCGCAACTGCAGAAGGCGATCCCTGTCGCGGTCGCGCCCTTCAAAAAATTCCTGCGGGTGGTCATTGGTTCCCTCCCTCGATGGTATAAGCAGCGTTCCCTCTGGCCGGTCGAGTATGTCGCCGGCCTGTTCTTGTTTTCTTCGTCGGACACATTGCCAAGCCGGAAGCCAGAGGGCAATCATTCTTGAGGGGATTGCGGCCGGTTATTTGGAAACGCCATCCAATTCACAGGGGGAAATTCGGTATGCGCTTGCTTCATTCGCTTGTCCCGGTGCTCGCGCTGTTGACCAGCTCCAGTGCGATCGCGCAGGCGGCCTATCCCGACCGGCCGATCCGGATGATCGTTCCGCTGGCGGCGGCGAGCGCGGTCGACGTCGCCGCGCGGATCGTGACGCAGAAGATGGCCGATAATATGGGCCAGCAAATCGTCATCATCAACCAGTCGGGAGCGTCCGGGCTGATTGGCGCCGAGCAGGTCGCGAGGGCCGAGCCGGATGGCTACACGATCGGCGGATTCAACGACAGCATCATGATTATCATAGGTCTGGTGGTTTGGCTGGGGCAATCGCCGTTCAATTCGGTGCAATCCATAAGATAAGACGAAGGGCGCGCAGTTTATCTCACTCGATCCTCTTTAGGTACGTCGGGCCGTAAGGACGGGGGTAACGCGGTCCGACGCTGAAGTTCAAGTACTGCGCGCGCTAACACTGCATGCCTCCTCAATTCCTGCGAGATGCGCTCTGCAGGCTGAACTATAAATCTGAGAGATTTCCGCGCAGCTCGGTAAGCGACACGTCGTGCTCAGTCCGAAAGGAATGAAGTTCAGCGGTTGGGGAGCGAGGCTGGCAAAACAGCTCGGAGTTGCTTTAGTGAAAATCACGCAGGCGGGCGATTTCAACGATGTCCTTAGCCGACAAAACCGCACTTATTAGTGTCGGCTGCGGAGCGGTGTGGAT
>JGI20195J14853_1000192_pt1 | contig 17963 bp, 20 predicted proteins | sample NGESurdeep092012_3_FD_14853 | JGI IMG/M metagenome (IMG submission 14853)
GACCGCGTCGGATGCCTCGACCCAGATGCGCAGAGCGAGACGATCCAAGGCGGCCGCGCTGGCGCAGGTGAGCCCCTCAAGTAGCAACACGGGAGACCAGGCAACGGTTTTCCAACCGTTCAGCCAGGTCCCGAACTCGCTGCGCCACCCCGGCTCAGTGGGGTCGCTCCGCTGAGCCAGGCGGCGTATCTGGCTCAGGGGCGCAGCATCGTCTTGATGGCGCGACGCTCATCCATCGCTGCGTACCCTTCGGCTACCTTCTCCAGCGGCAGGTCGAGGTCGAAGACCAGACCCGGGTTGATCGCCCCTGACAGCACGTCGTCGCGCAGGTCCGGGAGATACTGCCGCACCGGTGCAACCCCACCCGCGACGCCGACGTTGCGGGAGAACATCGTGCGCACCGGTAGCTCGACTCCGTGGGGGACTCCGACATAGCCGACGGTGGCGCCCGGGCGGGCGATCGTGATGGCGGTCGTCATCGACTGGCTGGTACCCACGCACTCCAGCATGGCGTCGGCGCCGACACCGCCGGTGAGCTCGAGGACGGCAGCCTCACCGGTCTCGCCGCGCTCGGCGATGACATCGGTGGCACCGAACGACTGCGCGATCTTCTGGCGTTCCTCGTGCCGGGACATGGCGACCACGCGTTCGGCACCCATCCGTGAGGCGGCAAGGATGCCCGACAGGCCCACCGCGCCGTCGCCCACCACGACGACCGTGTCTCCCTCCTGGACGCCTGCTGCCATCGCCGCGTGCCAGCCGGTGCCCATCACGTCGGAGAGGGCCAGCAGTGACGGAACCATTGCCGCGTCGGGGGTTTCGCGTGTTGAAACGAGGGTGCCGTCGGCCAACGGGACCCGCACGTACTCGCCCTGTCCGCCGTCGACCATCAGCCCGTCGCGGTCGGTTCCGCCCCAGAAGCCGCCCGCCGAGCACGACGACTGGATCCCGACCAGGCAGTGCGGGCAGGTGTTGTCGGAGTACATGAACGGTGCGATGACGAAGTCGCCCTTGCGCAGCGACCGGACTTCTGAGCCAACCTCCTGGACGACCCCGACGAACTCGTGGCCGATCCGGAACGGATCCTCGATCGGGTTGTCCCCGCGGTAATACCACAGGTCCGAGCCACACACACAGGCGGCGACGACCTTCACGATCGCGTCAGTCGGCTTCTGGATGGTCGGGTCCGGTTGGTCTTCGAGCCGGACGTCGCGGGCAGCGTAGATGGTTGTCGCCTTCATGGCATCAACCCTAGATCGCGCGGAGGTGGACCCTGATGCCACCATGGACGCCATGCCACCTCGTCGCCGCATTCCCCCTGACGAGGGTCTGCAAGCCCTGGCGGAATGGCGGGTGAACCCGTCCGAGGCGCCAAAGGCAACCGTCGCCACGGCAGTCCGATACTCATTGGAGGAGCTGGCCGATCGGGCGCCAGGGCGGACGCTGGAAGTCCGCGTCCCGCCGTACGGCGCGGTGCAGTGTGTGGAGGGCCCGCGGCACACCCGTGGAACCCCCCCGAACATCGTCGAGATGGATGCCCGGACCTGGCTGGATCTAGTTACCGGAGCGTCGGATTGGGCCGCAGCGCTGGCGGGCGGCACGGTGCACGCGAGTGGTCAGCGAGCCACGCTGGCCGGGATGTTGCCGCTCGTGGCGGACTAGCCTGCAGACATGCGATTTGGACTGACGATCCTGCCCGAGCACCGTTGGTCCGACGCGGCCCCGATGTGGCGTCGTGCCGAGGAACTGGGCTTCGACCATGCATGGACCTACGACCACCTGGTTTGGGGTGGGCTGCCGGACTCGCCGTGGTTCGGCACTATTCCCACGTTGACGGCGGCCGCGATGGTCACCTCGACGATCCGGTTGGGCACTTTTGTCACCTCGCCGAACTACCGGCACCCGGTGACGTTGATGCGCGACCTACTGGCCATGGACGACATCTCCGGCGGCCGAGTGACCTGCGGAATCGGCGCCGGAGGCGACATCGACAGTGCCATCCTCGGCGGTGCGCCGCTGACGCCCGGGGAACGCTTCGACCGACTCTGCGAGTTCACCGGGCTGCTCGATCAGCTGCTCACCGCGGACCACGTCTCTCACGATGGCACGTATTTCTCAACGGTGGACGCACGTACCCTGCCCGGCCCGGTTCAGCAGCCGAGGATCCCGTTCGTCTTGGCTGCCAACGGTCCGCGCTCGCTGCGCCTCGCGGTCGAGTACGGCACCGGCTGGGTCACCACCGGCCCCAAGGTCGAGACACTGGACCTGTGGTGGGCCGCTCTGGCGGAGCTCGGCGGACGCCTGGACGAGGCTCTTGCAGCTGCGGGCCGTGACTCCGCCACCTTGGCGCGGCACCTCAACCTGGACTCCTCACCGCAGTTCGCCCTCTCGGGCGTGGGGGCGTTCGAGGAGATGGTGGGTCGCGCCAGTGAGTTGGGCTTCACCGATGTGATCACCCACTGGCCCAGATCCGATGGTCCGTATGCCGGTGAACTGAGCGTGTTGGAGACTGTCGCCTCCCAGGTCATCCCCCGCTTCCGCTGAACACGTGGACCCCGGACTTGCGGGTCAGCGTCGGTGGATTACGTTAGGTCCGTGAGTCAGCAGCCCCATGGCCAACAGCCGCGCCCGGCCCGCAGAACACCCAAGTTCACGGCGTTCCTGCTCACCGGCGCCCTGGCAGGGCTTCTCATCGGGTTCTTCCTGAGCGTGATCGGCCCGGTCGATGCCGGCTACGACTCAGCGGTCGTACTGGGCTTCCTCGGGTTGATCTTTGCCGGACTTGGCGCGCTGGTCGGAGCCATCATTGCGGTCCTGCTGGAGAAGCGGCCGTGAGTCTCGTCCGACTGGCCAGCCGTGGAACGGCCCGTCGGGCTACTGGGCTGTGGGAGACTGTGACACGTGGCACGCGGTGATGGGCGACTGACCCACGATCTTCTTCCCGGCGAGAAAGCTCCCCAGGACGCCTGTGGGGTCTTCGGAGTCTGGGCCCCCGGCGAGGACGTCGCCAAGCTGACTTACTTCGGGCTCTATGCGCTACAGCACCGCGGTCAGGAGTCCGCCGGCATCGCGGCCAGTGATGGTCATCGGCTGCTGGTCTACAAGGACATGGGTCTGGTCTCGCAGGTCTTCGACGAGGCGAGCCTGGGCTCGTTGAAAGGCCATCTGGCCATCGGTCACTGCCGATACTCCACGACAGGTGGCAGCACATGGGAGAACGCCCAGCCGACCCTCGGCGGCACCGACGACTCCACCGTCGCGTTGGCTCACAACGGCAACCTCATCAACTCAGCCGAACTGCGTGACCTGCTGTTCGAACGCCACGGCGACGCCTTCGCCGGACAGCTCGGCGGTGAGTTACATCGGGGCAACACCACAGACACAGCACTGGTGACCGCACTGCTGTCCAGCGATCCCGACCTCAGCCTTGAGGCCACCGCCCTGGATGTGCTGCCCAAGCTCCAGGGTGCCTTCAGCTTCGTCTTCATGGACGAACAGACGCTGTATGCCGCCCGCGACCGGCACGGCATCCGACCGCTGGTCCTGGGCCGCCTGGAACGCGGTTGGGTGGTGGCTAGTGAGTCCGCAGCGCTCGCGACCGTTGGCGCCAGCGTGATCCGCGAGGTTCAGCCGGGCGAGTTCATCGCCATCGACGAGGACGGTCTGCGTTCCCACCAGTTCGTCGAACCCGACCCCAAGGGCTGTGTCTTCGAGTACGTCTACCTCGCGCGCCCCGACGCCACCATTGCTGGCCGGTCGGTGCATGAGGCCCGGGTCGAGATGGGGCGGCGTCTGGCCACGGAGTACCCGGTCGAAGCCGACCTGGTCATCCCGGTGCCGGAGTCCGGCACGCCAGCGGCGATCGGCTACGCCGAGGCCAGCGGCATCCCCTACGGGCAGGGTTTCGTCAAGAACTCCTACGTCGGGCGGACTTTCATCCAGCCCAGCCAGACGCTGCGTCAGCTCGGCATCCGCCTGAAGCTCAACGCACTGGAGACCGTCATCCGCGGTAAGCGACTGGTGGTGGTCGACGACTCGATCGTGCGCGGCAACACCCAGCGTGCTCAGATCCGGATGCTGCGAGAGGCCGGCGCGGCCGAGATCCACGTACGCATCTCTAGCCCGCCGGTGAAGTGGCCGTGCTTCTACGGCATCGACTTCGCCACCCGCGCCGAGCTGGTCGCCACCGGCCTCAAGGTCGAGGAGATCAGGGCCAGCATCGGCGCCGACAGCCTGGGCTACCTCTCCGAGGACGCGATGATCGAGGCCTCAGGGCAACCGCGCGAGCAGCTGTGCACGGCTTGTTTCACCGGCGACTACCCGATCGAGCTGCCCGACTCGACTCTGTTGGGCAAGCAGTTCCTCGAGGTCCTGCCGGGTCTGGAGACTCCGACGTCCGGGGGTCTGGACGTCGAGGGTGTCAGCACCGGGGTCGCCGGCGGTGCCGCTGACGCCCTCTCGCGGCCCTGAGTTCCCGGGCAACCCGTCATGCCGGAACGACAACGGAGACTGAGCCATGACCTCTGAACCCGCCCCCACTACTTACGCCGATGCAGGTGTTGACGTCGACGCCGGAGACAAGGCCGTCGCGCTGATGAAGGCCTCGGTCAGGCAGACGCAGCGCCCCGAGGTGCTGGGCGGGTTGGGTGGCTTCGCGGGCATGTTCGACGCCAGTGCGCTGGCCGGGATGACCCGTCCGGTCCTGGCCACCAGCACAGATGGCGTGGGCACCAAGGTCGCCATCGCCTGGGCGATGGACAAGCACGACACGATCGGGATCGACCTGGTGGGGATGGTGGTCGACGACATCGTGGTCTGTGGCGCCGAACCGCTGTTCATGACCGACTACATCGCGACAGGCAAAGTCGTGCCCGAGCGGATCGCAGCCATCGTCTCCGGTATTGCGGCCGGTTGCGTGGCCGCCGGCGTTGCCCTGCTCGGCGGGGAGACCGCCGAGCATCCCGGCCTGCTGGGGCCCGACGAGTATGACTGCGCGGGCGCCGCGACGGGAGTCGTGGACTATGCGGGCATCCTGGGGGCGCATCGGGTGGTGGCGGGTGACGTCGTGGTTGCTCTCGCCTCGTCAGGACTCCACTCCAACGGCTATTCGCTGGTACGCAAGATCTTTGCCTCCGCCGGGTGGGCGTTTGACCGACAGGTGGCGGAGTTCGGCCGGACACTGGGCGAGGAGCTGCTCGAGCCCACCCGCGTCTATGCACGAGACCTGCTCACGCTCACCCGTACCGAGGGCATCGACGTTCATGCCTTCAGCCACGTCACCGGCGGCGGGCTCGCCGCGAACCTGGCCCGGGTCTTGCCGCAGGGCGTCTTCGCCCAGATCGACCGGTCGACCTGGACCCCGCCCGTGGTTTTCGAGGTCGTGAGAGAGGTTGGTCGGGTGCCGCTGGCGGATCTCGAGCGCACGCTCAATATGGGCATCGGCTTCGTGGCGGTTCTGCCGGCAGCCCACAGCGACTCTGCCATCGAGGTTTTGAAGAACCAAGGGATCGACGCCTGGCTGCTCGGTCAGGTCAGCGACATGGTCACGGCACCGATACAGGACGGTGTCGAGGTGGTCCGGGGGACCAAGGGCGTTGACGGAGGCTCCGTGCAAGTGGTGGGAACTTCGCCGCGCTGATTCACGCCCCAGGGACGCAAGAGCATACTGCGAAAAGGCTCAGGACGAGCGGGACTCCGGCCCACAAGAGCTCAGGACGACGGCGGTCAGATCACATCCGTGGATCAGCCCTCGCCTGAAGCCGACCGGCCGTAGGCCTCGTAGCCGTCGTCGTCATCATCTGGCTGAACGGTGTCAGGGACACGTTTCGGCGGACTGTCGAATGCTGACGGTGCATGCAGTTCTCGCTCAAGCGCACTCAGGTCAGTGTCCGGGCTGTAGTACTTCAGCTCACGAGCAACCTTGGTCTGCTTGGCTTTGGCTCGGCCGCGCCCCATGACGTCGACCCCCTTGCGCGTCTGCCGGGGCGGCATCGCTCGACCGAACCACAGATCGCAGTTCGAGTCATCACGGAGCGGCCCCGGGAATCTCGTATTTCGTAGTCCTAACGGTACACGCTCTGAGCCCGTTCCGGATGCCGGGGGCCTCGACTCTTCGGAACCAGGGCCCCTCGACGCTCCCGGATCAGCGCGTCGGGAGCCAGATCCGGTTGCTGCCGACCTGGGCCATCCGCTCCTCGGCGAGGTGATCCGCAGCGGCCGCTGGCGAGAGTCCCTTGTCAGCGGCGACACGCAGTACCGAGGCCGTCGCCTCGAAGATGCCCGAGGTGCGGTGTCTGGCACGAGCGAAGTTGAAGCCGTGGAGCTCGTCGCTGACCTGGATCACGCCGCCGGCATTGACCAGGAAGTCCGGCGCATACGTGATGCCGCGGGCCATCAGAGCCTCGGCGGTACCACCGGCGCCCTCCACGACGAGTTGGTTGTTGGCTGCTCCGCAGACCACCTTTGCCCTCAACGCCTCAACCGTTGCATCATCGAGCGCGCCGCCGAGAGCGCACGGGGCGTAGACGTCGAGCTCGGAGCGGACCAGCGCGAACACGTCTGCTGCGACATCGATCTCGGGGTGCTTCTCGCGTAACGCCTCGAGCGCAGAGCTGTTGACGTCGGTCGCCACCACGCGGGCACCATTCTCCAACAAGAGGGCAGCCAGCAGGTGGCCCACCTTGCCCACACCAGCAATACCGACGGTCTTGCCGGCCAGGCTTGGTTTGCCCCAGACGTGGGCTGCGCTGGCGCACATGCCCTGGAAGACGCCGAATGCCGTGAGTACCGACGAGTCTCCGGCGCCGCCGTTGGCCTCACTACGGCCGGTCGCGAAGCGGGTCTCCTTGGCAATGACGTCCATGTCGGCGACGTAGGTGCCCACGTCGCAAGCCGTGACGTACCGGCCGCCCAGGCTCTCGACGAACCGGCCGAAGGCGCGCAGCAGTGCTTCGTTCTTGTCCTTGGCAGGGTCACCGATGATGACTGCCTTGCCGCCCCCGTGGTCGAGGCCGCACAGCGCGTTCTTGTAGGCCATGGCCCGCGAGAGGCGAAGTACGTCCTGGAGAGCGGCCTGCTCCGTGGAGTACGGGTAGAAGCGCGTGCCACCCAGCGCCGGTCCCAGCGCCGTGGTGTAGATGCTGATGATCGCCTGCAGGCCGGTGGCCTCGTCGTGGCAGAAGGCGACCTGCTCATGTCCCAGTGGGGACAGAGGTGGGGGTGGTGGTGACAGAGGCGCGGGTGATGTCGAACCGGCAGGCGATGACGTGGCCACGGTGGTGACTCCTTGTGTCCTAAACTGGAGTGCGAGGTTTGCGCACATTCAGCCTATGCCGAGCGAGAAACAGGCCGGTGGGCCGCAGGACGAACCCGTCCGAACAGGAGTAACTAGTCATATCGGACACCCGGATATGGCTCTCGCGCGTCGTTCTCTTTGTCTCGCACATGCCCCAAAATGGACATATCAGATCCGTGCAGCATCGGAGGACCCATGACTAACCACTCTGTTGAAGGCGACGCCCTGCTGACGCCGGCCGAGGTAGCAGCGCTTTTCCGCGTCGACCCCAAGACTGTGACGCGTTGGGCCCGGGCGGGGAAGCTCACCTCGCTGCGCACGCTCGGTGGTCACCGCCGATACCGCGAGTCCGAGGTTCGTGCTCTTCTGGGCGGAGACGGCATCGCCTCCTGACGAGAGCCTCCTGCTCGCACGTCCGGTTCTTCTTGAGGTTCAATCCTGCCCAGATCACATGACACCATGGTCTCCTGCACTCATAAGGGAGACCTGATCCATGATCGAGCATCAGACCACTGCGAGCGCTGCCAAGAAGCGGTTGAGCTCAAGAGATCTTGCGTTGGTTGCGTCCTTTGCGGCCTTGATCGCCGTGTTGGGGCTGCCAGGTGGCATCCATGTGTTCGGCAACGCGGTGCCGGTCACCCTGCAGACCATGGGCGTCATGCTCGCCGGCTCGATCCTGGGCTGGAAGCGCGCCTCGCTATCGGTTCTCGTTCTGCTGGTGCTCGTCGCGGCGGGGCTGCCCTTGCTCTCCGGGGGGCGTGGGGGGCTTGCCGTCTTCTTCGGTCCTAGCGCCGGATACCTGTTCGGTTGGGTGTTCGGGGCCGCGGTGATCGGGTGGCTGGTGCAGGGAGGGCTGCCGGCATACCCGCTGTGGTGGGGTGCTCTGGCCAATGTGCTGGGTGGCATCGGTGTCGTCTATCTGGTGGGGATACCCGTCCAGGCCGCAGTGACCGGCACATCTGTGTGGGTGGCCGCCGTGGCGTCGCTGGTCTTCCTGCCCGGCGATGCAATCAAGGTGGTCATCGCCACGGGGGTGGCCTCCGCCGTCCATCGTGGCTACCCGGGGATTACCGGGGGCCGTGGAGCCACCAAGAGCGAGCGGCGCCGCGAGCGGGTCAGCGCGCAGTGACCTGCACGGTCGTTCAGCAACGGGAGCAGCCGCGGTTTTATGACGCCGTGTCCCAGGCTGTGCGAACCGCCAGTGCCTTCGCCGTGCTGGATCCCACGTGGCCACGGTCGTTCGTGAGAGTGGCCACTGGGCAGGTCGATGACGCCGTTTCGGGCGGCGTGGTCGGTGATGGTGACATGGTTCTCTTCAGCTCTGGGTCAACCGGCCGGCCCCGGGGGATTGTGCGCACTGTCGAGTCCTGGCAGGTCAGCGTCGCCTCATTCAGCGACATCACCGGGATCACGGCGCAGGACACGGTGTGGCTGCCGGGACCGCTCTGGTCCTCGCTGTTCCTGTATGGCGCGTTTCATGCCGGCGCAGTGGGTGCTCAGGTGGCCTTTCGGGACGACGACCCGGCCAGTGCGACGGCACTGCACTGCGTCCCTTCCCAGCTACCGGGGCTGTTGCATCGTGCGGAGGCTGGGGGCCTGCCCCTGGTCCGACGCGTGGTCGTCGCGGGTGATCATTGCGCGGCCACACTGAGGCAGCGGTGCGAGGCTGTCGGCTGGCACGTCGTGGAGTACTACGGGGCGGCCGAGCTGTCGCTGGTGGCGTGGCGGGACCGCCGCGGACCGTTCGGCGCCTTTCCTGGCGTGGAGACCGAGCTGAGGCAGCAGGTCCTATGGGCGCGTTCGCCGTACCTGGCCAGTGGCTACCTGAGTGCCCGTGCTGACGGCCCGCTCCGGCGTGACCCGCAAGGTTGGGCGACGGTCCAGGACCTGGCCCGTGTGGTTCCGGGTGGGCTTGAGATCCTGGGGCGCGGCACCAGTGCAGTGACCTCAGGGGGGCACACGGTGGGTGTGGAAGAGGTCGAGCGGCTACTGCGGGAGCTCCCCGGCGTCGACGAGGTCGCGGTGCTCGGCGTGCCTCATCCGAGGTTGGGACAGGTGTTGACGGCCGTCGTGGTGGGATCAGCATTGGACGGCACCCTTCGCGCGGCGGTGGCGGGGATACCGGCGCCCTCCCGTCCGCGGCGCTGGTTGCACGCTGACGCCCTCCCACGTACCTCCGGAGGCAAGCTCCAGCGTGACGCGTTACCGGACCTCGCCGTGAGTCTGAACAAGCCATGAACGGCTCCACCGACCGGACACCGGTGGTGATCGCCGCGCGCCGTACCCCGATAGGCACGGCAGGGCACGCTTTGGCCGGAGTCGATCTCGTGGGGCTGCTGAGGCCGGTGCTCCGTGCCCTGGTGGAAGACCTCGGCCCGAAGGCTCCGGGCGTGGATGACGTGGTGATCGGCAACTGCCGGGGACCTGGTGGCAATCCGGCCCGCGTGGCCGCCCTGGCAGCGGGGCTGGGCACCGCAGTGCCCGGGGTGACCGTGGACCGTCAGTGCGGCAGCGGTCAGGAGGCGGTGCATCAGGCTGCAACCGCCGTGCTGGCAGGCGCCGTTGACCTCGTTCTGGCCGGGGGAGCGGAGAGTGCCAGCACCGCGCCGTGGCGCCTGGCCCGCCCGACGACGTCGACCGGTCTGCCAACGCCCTACGATCGTGCGCCTTTCGCGCCCTCTGAGATCGGCGACCCGGACATGGGGCCCGCAGCGGAGTCGGTCGCTGCCATGCGTGGCGTGACCCGGGAGCGCCAGGATGCCTACGCTTCCCGATCCCACGCCCTGACCCTGGCAGCCGCCAGGTCGGGAGCCTTCGACGCAGAGCTCGTGCCGGTCGGGGGCGTGGTCTCCGATGAGCGACCGCGCCGGTTGACCGAGGCCGTTCTGTCGCGGTTGCGCCCTGCTTTCGTCCCCGGAGGCACGGTGACGGCCGGCAACTGTTGCGGGGTCAGTGACGGTGCGGCAGCGGTGGCAGTGGTGGCCGAGCACCTCCGGGCCACTTTGGGCGTTCCCGGCCTGGCCCTGCGAGGCTGGGTCTGTGTGGGACTGGACCCCAACACTCCGGGCCTGGGGCCGGTTCCGGCGGTGGCCAGGCTGTTGAAGGACTGTGGGACCGAGCTGGCGGAGGTGGGAGTGGTCGAGATGACCGAAGCGTTCGCCGCCCAGGTCCTGGCCTGCACCGATGCGCTCGGCCTTGACCCCCTGGGCCGCGATGCTGCGCGAGTCTGTCCTCAGGGTGGCGCGATCGCGATGGGTCATCCGTGGGGCGCGTCCGGCGCAATGCTCCTGGTGCGTTTGTTCTCCCAGATGGTCCGGGTGGACGGTCCCCGGCTGGGGATTGCGACCTGCGCCATCGGCGGCGGCCAGGGGCTTGCGTTGCTGGCGGAGCGGGTGGGCTAGTTGATCCGGATCGAGGGCGTAAGCCACCGGTATGGCGACCGTGAGGTGCTGTCAGACATCGACCTGTCGCTGGTCGAGGACCGGATCGGGGTCATCGGGGCCAACGGTTCCGGGAAGTCGACCCTGGCCAGGCTCCTCAACGGTCTGGTGGTTCCGTCGACCGGGCGGGTGCTCGTCGACGGGATGGATACGGCTCGCGACGGGGCGGGCGTTCGTCGCAAGGTCGCGTTCGTCTTCTCGGACCCGGACGCGCAGATCGTGATGCCCACCGTCGCCGAGGATGTCGCGTTCTCCTTGCGACGCCATGGGCTGAGCAAGAAGGAGGTGGCGGATCGGGTCCGCGACGTCCTCGCCCGCTACGGACTGGGCGGCCACGCAGACCACCCGGCGCACCTGCTTTCCAGCGGTCAGAAGCAGCTCCTGGCATTTGCCTCGGTGCTGGTCACCGAGCCGGAGGTCCTGGTCTGTGACGAGCCGACGACACTGTTGGACCTGCGCAACAGCCGGCACGTGGCAGGACTCCTTGAGGTCCTGGCCCAGCGAGTCATCCTGGTCACCCACGACCTTGAGCTGCTCCGCGGTTGGCCGCGAGTCCTGGTCATCGACGAGGGCCGGGTCGTCGCCGATGGCTCCGCCGAACAGTCGATCCGTCACTACGAGGCCCTGATGGGGGCGCAGCGGTCATGCTGAACAGCACCTACCGGGTGGGAACGTCGCCGCTGCATCGATCAGCAGCTGGCCCGAAACTGCTGTGCTTGCTGGTCTTTTCAACCGTGCTGGTCGCCTTTCAGTCACTTCTCCTGGTCCTGGTGGGACTTGTTCTGGTGGCCGGGCTGTATGCCATTGCCGGGTTCGGTGTCCGGACCCTCGTGGAGCAGATGTGGCCGCTGCGCTGGTTCGTGCTGTTCCTGCTGCCGTTCCAATGGTGGACCGCCGGTTGGCAGACGGCTGTCGCCGTCGTGGGCACCCTCGTGGTGGCCGTCGTGGGGGCCGCGCTGATGAGCCTGACAACCCGCGTCATCGATCTGCTTGACGTGATCGCCCGTCTCCTCGAACCAGCCCGGGCCATCGGAGTCGACCCGGATCGCGTCGCCCTGCTGCTCGCACTGACCATTCGCGCTGTCCCCGTCATCGCCGCAACACTGCACGAGGCCCGCGACGCGCGACGCGCCCGCGGACTCGAACACAGCACCCGAGCACTCGTCACGCCAGTGGTGGTGCGCACCATCCGGCACGCCGATCGGGTCGGGGACGCCCTCGCCGCTCGAGGCATCGACGACTGACCTGGTCTGCCGCGGCTACATCACTGCGTTGTACGTGCCTTCGGGCGTCAGATGTTCGCCTTGATGGCGTCCATCGCGGAGAGCACTGCTGGGATGGGAATCTGGCCGCTGGCGACGAGCTGGCCACCTGAGCCACGGACCGCTGCGGCAAACGGCGCCGCCCAGACGTTCTCGTAGACCAGGATCTCTTGGCTGCCGCGCTGGAGCACATCACCGGCTTCCTGGATGTCGTCGTCGCCGAGCAGTTCGCACGATGCTCTCAAAGACGGACAGGTCGAGCTCGCCCTCACCGTTGAGGTCCTTTAGCTCAGGTGCGACGACTGACTCGTCGATCTCCTTTCGGACAAAGACGAGATCAAGTATCCGGACGAGTCCCCTGTCGGCCAGGTTCACTAACAGCGGGAACGCCTCGCCGGTCATCTGGTCGCCCGAAGCTGCACTACCAAGTAGTCGATCGCAAGTAGTTGATCGGGCCGGTCTCATCGAGATCGTCGGTCCTGGTCTTCATCTTCCGCGTTTGCCATTGGCTGTCTTTGATGGAGTACCAGAGCTCGGGCGTCATTCCTCCGCCCCGGTCAGGGAGCACGGCCCTGATGAGCCATAGCAAGGGCACGAAGATGCCGAGTATGCCGAGCACGACGTGGCCCTTGCGGAAGGTCATCAGTCCGACGGTGAAAATGAAGACGAGGTATGGGACCGCGAAGACGGTGCCCCAGAACCACTGCATGCCAGACATGGCGATCGCCTTTGTGACCGAGCGAGCGCGAGGCAACCGTTGGCTCGACAACCAGAAGACATCCCATCCGCCGGGGGCCGACTCATCCCGCGAGGGTAATTAGCCGGCGCGATCACCCTGCAGGGATGAGGCGTCAAGGCCGCCTTGACGTCGACGATTGGGCCCAGAACAGGCCGTTCTGACGCAACTATGAACCGCATGCACGGCATGCGGAGCTCGGTATGAGGTGCCCTGACCGGGGAGCCGCGCACGAGGAGAGGTCAGCCCAGTGGTCACCACCCCCGAAGAGGAAGAAGAGCGACCGGCCCCTGCTGAGCCGACCCGGCCCGAGTCCCCGGCGCAGCCTCTGTCGCCCCCCGTACAGTGCCGCCGAGGATCAGGAACTGGACGAGGACCAGCAGGAGCTGCAGCGCCTGCGGGAGGAGCTGGCTGCGCTGCACCAGCAGTTCGAATCCCCAGGACGCCGTCAGCGACAGATCACTGTGCTGCGCCAGGTCGTCGCCGCGGTCCTCGTGTTTGTGGCCGCCCTGGGTGTGACCATGTCCGTGGTCGGTGTCTGGGCAGGGAACACGATCTTGAACACCGCCGACGGTCCTGACTTTGCTCGGGCAAATCTCGATCCGCTGCGGATCTGCGGGGTGGTGGCGGCGGGTATTCTCCTGCTCTTCTTCACGTCCTGGGCCGGCCGCTTCTGGATTCTGGTGCTGCTGGGCGTGTATGAGTTGTTAATGACGGCAGTTGCCGCGGCCGGTCCTGGGCCGGCCGGAGGCGAGGCGAGCTCGCAGGCCCCTGATGCAGGACGGACGAGCCGATCGTCGGGGTTGATCGCGTGACGGGCAGGAGGCCCATGCAGGAAGGAGCTTCGCGGGCGACAGGATAACCAGAGCACGTGCCTCACCGGCGGCAGCGGTGTTGACCGTGCGGGAGTAGCCGACAAGACATGGACCTCCGTGCTCTTGTAGAGGGTCGTGCCTGGGTGTTGACTGTTCGGACTGGGCCGCCTTGGTCTAGGACCTTGGCGGGGGCCTCCTTGGTGTGCGTCCGGCGGGGTGGCGTCTTCGACCCCGGAGGGCGGCCGTAGCGTGAAGCGTGAGACAGCCGATGAGGACAAGACCGGCGGGGCGGGAATCTCCACGCCGGTCCAACCCGTGGGTGAGAGATTCACCATCCCGCGCCAATCCGAGGGCCTCCTTCATCGTCCACGCCTGGTTGAACACGTCGAGTCAGGAGTCGCTGGACCGCTGACCTTGGTGAGCGCTCCGGCAGGAACGGGCAAGACGGTGCTGGTCTCGGCTTGGGCCAGACGCGCCCAGGAACAGGGCCCCGTCGCCTGGGTCACTCTTGAGGCGAGCGACAGGTCGCGGCCGAGATTCTGGTCGTCCTTCACCCAGGGGCTGAGAGGCTGCGGTGTCATGGTGGACCTCCCGGTTGCACAGACCGGGCCGGAAATGGCCGACGGCGGCTACGTCGACGCGATGGTGTCCGCGCTCGTGGGACGTTCGGAGCCGCAGCGCGCTGAACCGGTCGTCGTGGTTCTGGACTGCGAGGTGGATCTCTCGGCTCCGGTCGCCGAGGACCTCGACTCCCTCCTGCATCAGTCAGGTGGGTTGCTGCGGCTCGTGCTCGCGACCCGGATGGATCCCGTTCTACCGCTGCACCGTTACCGACTCGCCGGTACCGTGGTCGAGGTACGCATGGCTCATCTTGCTTTCACGCTGGACGAGGCGCGAGAGCTCATGACAAAGGCCGGCGTCGGACTTTCCGAGACCGCGCTGCGAACGATCGTTGATCGCACCCACGGGTGGGGCGCTGGGCTTCGTTTCGCGGCTGTCGCCCTGGACAGGCACGACGACCGGGAGCGCGCCGCCGTGGATTTCTGCGGGGACGTCGGGGACGTGGCCGAATACCTCATCGCGGAGGTGCTCGACGTACAGCCGCCCGGTGGCCGTCAGCTTCTGCTGGAGACCAGCGTCGTGGACGTCCTTCGACCCGGTTTGAGCGAGGCGGTTGCCGGTCCGCAGGCGCAACGTGCTCTGGCCGCTCTCGTACGCGGCAACGCTTTCCTCTCGGAGGTTCCCGACTCTCCCAACTTCTATCGCTACCAACCCCTTTTTCGTGAGCTGTTGCGATCGCAGTTGGCCTACGAGTCGCCGGAGAGAATCCCCGAGCTGCACCGGGCTGCGGCGGCGTGGATGGCCAGCCAGGGACTGCTGGAGGAGGCGGTTCGACACTCAGCCGCTGCCTGCGACTGGGATGGTGCGGCACGTTACCTCATCGACGACCTAGCTATCGGGCGACTTCTCGTGCCGGGTGGGGATGCACTCGCGGATGTGCTGGCACGACTTCCCGATGACACGGAAGGTGCAGCCGCATCGCTCGTGCGAGCCGCGCTGGCCATGGCGGTGTTCAACGTAGAGGCGTGCGAGGAACATCTGATTCGGGCTGAGGGCCAGCTCGACGGTGCGGGGACTCCTCGGTGGAGCGCGGCATCGCTGGCGCTGCAGACTGTGCGACTGACCTACGCTGCGGCCTTGGCGAACGTCGAACAGGCCCTCGGGGATGCAGCGTCCGCTGAGCGACTCATGCACATGCAGCTGAGTGAGCGTGTGGTTGAGCATCCCGAGCTCTTGGTTCTCATCGAGTCGGGCAAGGGCGCCGCCTGGCTGGCGGCGGGGCAGCTCGACGACGCAGTGGAAGCCTTCTCGGCCGGTGCGCGCGCGGCGGATCGGCCTGGGTGCGAGCGCTCGTTGATCAACTGCCTCGGTCATCTGGCGTTGCTCGCGGCGATGCGTGGCCAGTTGCGGAAGGCTGCTGACCTGGCCGCCCGCGTGGCCGTCGTGCAGCAGGAGGCCGGCATCGAGGCTACCGCCTGTCCAAGCGCCGCCGTGGCCTTGGCCTGGGTGGACACTGAGCGCTACGACCTGCCGGCGGCCCGCCGATATGCCCAGCGTGCGGCAGCGTCGATGTCGTTTGCCCATGACCCGACATCGCGGGTGATGTTGGCTCTGGTCGAGTCACGCATGCGACGTGCACGCGGTGATGTCGAAGGGGCCCTCGCCCGCATCGCCGGCGCCGTGTCCGAGGTGCCTTTGCAGTCTCGGTGGCTGCAGGACGTGTTGCGCGTCGAGGAGGCGCAGCTCAACGTCGTCAACGGCCAGCCCACGCTGGCAATGGACATCGTGGAGGGTTTGTCCGGGCAGGAGAGCCCCGAAGGCGCGCTGGTGATTGCGCTGGCGAGGATGTCCCTCGGCGAGACATTCGAGTCCCCGGCCAGCACCCTACGGAGCGTGGCGGCATCCCTGCCTACGCGAGTCGGTGGTTGGCTCTTCGAGGCAACCCGTCAGCTGGAGGAGGGGGAAGAGCTGCGAGCCGAGCAGGCGCTTGAGCGTTCCCTTCGGCTGGCTGCTCCGGAGCGACTGCGGCGTCCATTCCGCGAAGCTTCGCCACAGGTGCGCCGACTGCTGCGTGGCGACCCGCAGCTGGCCGCTGAACACAGCTGGCTCGGGGCGGCCACGCTGGATGACGCCCACGTATTCTTACCACCGCGACGGGACACCGAGCTTGAGCCGCGCGGTCGAAAGCCGATGTCCGGCCCGCTCCTTGAGCCGCTCACCGAGAAGGAGCGCGAGGTCCTTGGCCACCTCGCCGCGTTGCTCACGACAGACGAGATCGCAGGGGCCATGTTCGTGTCGGTGAACACCGTGCGCACGCACGTGCGCAACATCCTTCGCAAGCTCGCTGCCTCACGTCGCAATGAGGCCGTGCGCCGTGCGCGCGAACTGGGGATTATCGGGGGCTGGACGACAGCGGAGCCTACGGGGGGCTCTCGACCGGCGTAGTTCCATCGGCGACGTTGATGCCCTTGAAGCGGCGGTGCTGCCCTTCAAAGGCAGATTCATCCGCGGCGGATGAGGCTGCACCTTCCGGTCGAGATCAGTCTTTTAAGTGCTCAAGATGCACTATCCCTTCGTTGAAGGAGTCTTCATGGCTGGATCTACGTCGATGTCGGGTGGCGGCGCCCCGGTTCCCAGGCAGTCCATGGAAGAGTCCGAGGTCACCGGGTGGGTCGGCTGGATCGTGTTTGCCGGCACCATGATGACGCTACTCGGCGTGTTTCACATGTTTGAGGGCCTTGTTGCGCTGTTCCGCCACAGTTTCATTTCCTTCCCCATGACCGGGCTCACCATCCAGGTGACCTACACCCAGTGGGGCTGGCTTCAGCTGATCGCCGGAGCCCTGGTCTTCTTTGCAGGGCTCGGCCTCTTCACGGCTCGGATGTGGGCCCGCACGATTGGCGTCATCCTCGTTGCGGTCAGCGCGCTCGTGAACTTCGCGTGGGCCACGAGCTTCCCCATCTGGTCGCTCACGCTGCTCGCGATCGACTTCTTCATCATCAACGCGATCATCGCGCACGGCGCAGAGATGAAGGCGAACAGAGAGACCTGAGGAAGGCCATCCGTTTGGGCTAGGAACGATTCGTTCGAGGACGCCGTACCGCCACGATCGGCGGGCCGGCGCCTTCGGCGTTTCAGTAGTGGGCCCTGCGGGAGGATGAGGGGTCACGGCGGCACCGCCCGAGCACAACAGCCAAGTCGTGCATGACTTGCGCATCGCCCCGGCTTCGGTGGACCTCGCCGACGCGGTGGTCCTGGGGCGTGTGGGCGGCCTACGGGATCCTGTCGCTCGGGCTCGGGGTCGCCCTGGATCTCACTGCCATCGTCGTCGACTAGGTCGACCTCGGCGGTGTTGTTTCCGCCGCCTTGCAGCGAGTCGACCTCACCCAGATAGCCCTGCCGCAAGTCGACCTTATCGGTGTGGCTAGGTACGTCATGGAGGGCCTCGACCTGCCCGAGATCATCCGCGACTCGACAGGATCCGTCGCTTCCGAAGCGGTGGTGGGGCTGAGGATGCAAGGAGTTGACGCCGACGTCGCGGTGGGGCGCGTCGTCGACCGGATACTGCATCGACGTCGCCAACGTCGAAACGAGAAGGCGCCGTCGCCGATGAGCTCAATGGGCCCGGCTGCCGGCGATCTGACCGAGAAGACGTGATGAGCCAGGTTGACCCGGGCGCAGGCCCGTTGCGGCCCGGGGCAACGCGGTGCCTCACAGGGTGGATGCCATCCCGTGGGAGGCTCGTCGGTTCCACCCGGCTGTCACTGCCACGGCGACCCGCCGCAGCTCCACGGGCCGTACCTGATGTGGACCCGCAAGGTCGACAACAAGACCGTCACCCGCACCCTGGACACC
>JGI20195J14853_1000197_pt1 | contig 17696 bp, 15 predicted proteins | sample NGESurdeep092012_3_FD_14853 | JGI IMG/M metagenome (IMG submission 14853)
AAACCCAGCAGCATGAGCGCGGCAATGGCGATGATCAGGCCGGTGCCCGGGATCGGCCACGGCAGATAGGTTTCCGGCCGGTACATCTCCGGTATCAACGGACGCATAAAACCGTCGACCCAGGTGACGATCGACCAGATCAACCAGGCGGTGATCGCCAGCGGCCCCGCCACCACTAGGCCGGTGAGAAAATAATTGCGCAGGCGGGCGGCCACGCCGCTATGCGACGTCACGATGACCGTCGGTGTCTCGCCCGGGTTCTGGTCGATCTGGGGCATAATGTTAGTCTATTCCACCGTAACTGATTTCGCGAGATTGCGCGGCTGGTCCACGTCGGTGCCGATGGCGGCGGCGGTGTGATAGGCGATCAGTTGCACCGCAATGGCATAGACCAGCGGCGTCACCGTCGAGGCCATAGCGGGCAACACGATCGTCTCGGTCGATTCGATGGTCGCCTCCTTGGCGCCCTGCGGGTCGGTTACCAGGATGATGCGGCCGCCGCGCGCCGCGACCTCCTGCATGTTCGATACCGTCTTCTCGAACACGCGGTCGAATGGCGCGATCACGATCACCGGCATGGTCTCGTCGATCAGCGCGATCGGCCCGTGCTTGAGCTCGCCGGCGGCATAGCCTTCGGCGTGGATATAGGAGATTTCCTTGAGCTTGAGCGCGCCTTCCAGTGCAATCGGGAAGCTGGTGCCGCGGCCGAGATAGAGCACGTCGCGCACCTTCGCGAGGTCCTGCGCCAGCGCTTCGATCTGCGGCTCGAGCGCCAGCGCCTCCGCCATCAGGCGCGGGACCTCGATCAGCGCGCGCACCAGTTTCTGCTCGTCGGCGGCCGACAATTCGCCGCGCGCGCGTCCAGCGGCAATCGCCAGGCACGCCAGCACGGCGAGCTGGCAGGTGAAGGCCTTGGTCGAGGCGACGCCGATTTCGGGTCCGGCCAGTGTCGGCATCACCACGTCGCTTTCGCGCGCGATGGTCGAGGTCGGCACGTTCACAACGGACAGGACGTGCTGCTGGTGCTGCTTGGCGTAGCGCAGCGTCGCCAGCGTGTCGGCGGTCTCGCCCGACTGCGAAATGAAGATGGCAAGATCGCCTTGTTCGAGCGGCGCCTCGCGATAGCGGAATTCCGACGCGATATCGATTTCCACCGGCAGTTTGGCGAAGCGCTCGAACCAGTATTTCGCCACCAGCCCGGCGTAAAAAGCGGTGCCGCAGGCCGACAGCGACAGGCGTTTGAGCTTCTTCCAGTCGAACGGCAATTGGCCCGGCAGCACAACCTTTTCGATGGTCATGTCGATGTAGCGGGCGAGCGTGTGGCCGACCACTTCCGGCTGCTCGTGGATTTCCTTCGCCATGAAATGCTTGAAATTGCCTTTATCCACCATCTGCGCCGAGGCCGTGGACTTGAGCACCGCCCGTTCGACTTTGCGGCCCTGCTCATCGTGGATCTCGACGCCCTTGTGCGTCATCACCGCCCAGTCGCCGTCCTCCAGATAGCTGATGGTGTCGGTGAACGGGGCAAGCGCGATGGCATCGGAGCCGAGATACATCTCGCCGTCGCCATAGCCGATGGCGAGCGGCGAACCCTTGCGCGCGCCGATCATCAGGTCGTCCTCGCCGGCGAACAGGAAGGCGAGCGCGAAAGCGCCGCGCAACTGCTTGAGCGAGGCGGCCACCGCCTCGACCGGCGGTTTGCCCTTTTTCATCTCCTCGGTCACCAGATGGGCGACCACCTCGGTGTCGGTCTCGCTGGCGAACTTGGCGCCATTTTTGATCAGCCGTTCGCGCAGCTCGCGAAAATTCTCGATGATGCCGTTATGGGCGACCGCGACGCGGTCGGTGGCGTGCGGATGGGCGTTGCTCTCGGTCGGCTTGCCGTGCGTCGCCCAGCGGGTATGGCCGATGCCGATATTGCCGGCGAGCGGCTCGCGCGCCAGGCGCGCTTCCAGCGCGGCGAGCTTGCCCTCGGCGCGCCGGCGTCCCAAGGCGCCGTGATCCAAGGTGGCGACCCCGGCGGAGTCGTAGCCGCGGTATTCGAGGCGCTTGAGCGCTTCGACCAAATGGCCGGCGACCGGCTCGCGTCCGATAATTCCGACGATCCCGCACATCCGTTTGGACGGCCCCTATATTTAAGTTCTTGCTTTAACCGGCACCGGCAAACATATGGAAATCAAAACGTATTTCGCCATATGACAATTGGCGGATGTAAGCCGCAGGGTTCATTTCTTGGACGTTTTCGCCTTCTTCTTGCCCAAGCCCTTGAGCTGCCGCAAGCGTTTTGCCCAGCCAGGCTTAATCGTCTGCTCGCCGCGCGAAACCGCCAGCGCGTCGGCCGGCACGTTCCTGGTCACCACCGAGCCGGAGCCGACATAGGCGCCATCGCCGATCTTGACCGGCGCCACCAGCGACGAATTGGAGCCGATGAAGGCGCCCTTGCCGATATCGGTGCGGTGCTTGGCGACGCCGTCGTAATTGCAGGTGATGGTGCCGGCGCCGACATTGGCGCCCGCGCCGACCCGTGCATCGCCGATATAGCTCAGATGATTGGCCTTGGCGCCGGCCTCGATCTTGGCCGCCTTCACCTCGACGAAATTGCCGATATGCACGTCGGCGCCGAGGTCAGCGCCCGGCCGCAGCCGCGCGAACGGTCCGACGCGGGCGCCCTTGCCGACATGGGCGCCTTCCAGATGCGAAAACGACCGGATCAGCGCGCCGTCGGCGACCGTGACGCCGGGTCCGAACACCACATTGGGCTCGATGGTGACGTCCTTGCCGAATTTGGTGTCGGCGCAGAGAAACACTGTCTCCGGCGCGATCATGGTGACGCCGGCATCGAGCGCGGCGGCGCGCAGGCGCTGTTGCAGGACGGCCTCGGTTTCGGCGAGCTGCGCCTTGGTATTGATCCCGCGCATGTCGTCCTCCCCGGTTTCGATCGCAACCGCCTTCAAGCCCATATCGCGGGCGATGGCAACCGCGTCGGTGAGATAGTATTCGCCCTTGGCATTGGCATTGCCGATACGGTCGAGGATGGCGAGCGCGGTGTCGCCGGAAAGCGCCATCAGCCCACCGTTGCAGAGCGCGATCTGGCGTTCCTCTCCGCTGGCGTCGCGCTCTTCGCGGATCGCCAGCAGCTCGTCGCCGCGCGTCAGCAGCCGCCCGTAGCCCGCTGGATTGGCCGGCCTGAAACCCAGCACCGCCACCGCCGCGCCGCGCCCCAGCGCCGTGCGCAACTCGATCAGCGTTTGCGGCCGCACCAGCGGCGTGTCGGCGAACATCACCAATATGTCGTCGGCGCCGCGCGCGATCGCCGTGCGCGCCGCCAGTACCGCATGCGCGGTGCCGCGCCGTTGCTTCTGCTCGAAAATCCTGGCCCTGGGCGCGAGCGCTCGCGCCGCTTGCTCCACCGCGTCGTGATCGGGCCCGACCACCACGGCGATCTCGCTGCCACCCGCCTTGATCGCCGCGCTGAGCACATGCGCGAGCAGCGTGCGTCCGCCGATGGTGTGCAGCGCCTTCGGCATGGCGGAGCGCATGCGGGTGCCTTCGCCGGCGGCAAGCACGATCGCAAGGCAGTTTCGTCGGGGCATCAGTGCTGGACTCAGTGTTGCCGGAATTGGAGCATCCCATAGCCGAGCGAGCCGGTGCGTAAAAGTGCGGCGTAGCACGCAATGACAGCGAGCATTGCCGGATTCTGCTAACGTTTTCAATGACGTGATTCGCCCTCGCAGAGGCTGTCCATGGCGATCAAGAACGCGCCGCCGGAACCTGATTTGCCTAATATCCACAAGCCCCTGCGCACGCGCCCGCTCTGGCGGCTGTTCGGATGGGGCAGCGCGGCGGCCATTGCGCTCGCCGCCGTCGCGCTTACCAGCCAAACCGAAGCCGGCAGCAAACGCCTGCAGCTTGCGCTCGCCTATACCAGCGAGCCGGGGCGCGCGGTCGCCCAGATTCCGCCGCGCGCGGCCGAGGCGGAGGCCGAGACCAAGCGCCTCGCGGCGCAAGTGCGCGAACTGGCCGCCGACCGCGAGCGGCTCACCGCGCGCATCGCGCTGCTCGAGCGCAATCTCGCGGACATGACCGGCTCTATCAAGAAGCAGAGCGAGCAACTGGCCGCCGCCCGCGCCGCCAATACGCCACCGCCGGTACCGAGCGCGCCCGCCACCACGCCGGCGGTCGTTGCCGCGGCGCCGCCGCCCGCCCCCGCGCGGCCGGCCTTGACCCCGCTGGCGCTGCCGGCGGTCACCCGCACCCCCTTGGCGGCACCGGAGAATCCGCCGCCAGCCGCGGAAACCAAGACCGAAGCGGTTCCGCTGCCTCCGGTCCGCGTCGCCGCCGCGCCGGCAAGCGAACCCGCGCCCGAACCGCTCCCGCCGGCCAAACTCGAATACGGCATCGATCTCGGTGGCGCCGCCAGCATCGAAGTGCTGCGCATCCATTGGGCGGCGATGAAGGCCAATTACGGGCCGCTGCTGGCCGGGCTGCATCCGCTCGCATCGCAATACCCCAAGCATCCGACCGGCGTCACTTACCGCGTGGTGGCGGGGCCGCTGCCGACCGCCGCCGAAGCGGCAAAATTATGCGCCCGCTTCCCGGTCACCCGAACCGGCTGCCACCCGGCCAAATTCAGCGGCGTGCAACTGGCCGAGCATTGATTGTCGGCGCACCGGCATAATCTTAGTCTTTCGGAACCCGCCGTAATGAAGCTGTTCCTGCCGAGCGCGCGCGCGACAATTATCTGCTGATCGTGGGTTTTTGCTCGCTCGGCTATGCGCTCTACATCCGCTATCTCGCGATCGAGCAGGCGAGCGTTGGCCTGGCCTGCGCCGGCGGGCTCGACACCTGGCTGTGCTTCGCGCGCCGCATCGCGATCGCGCTGTTCACCTATTCGGTGTTCGGCTGGGCCGCTCTCGCCGTCGCCGCGCTCAATCTGCTGCGGCCGTCGCTGGTTTTATTTGCCGTCGCGCTGGCGCTGGCCTGCTTCGGCATCGTGCTCTACAACATCGCTCTGTCGACGCTCGCGTTTGGCCTGCTGATGCTCAGCTTTGCGCGTCGCGCACCCGCGCCAGACTGAACGCCAACGCGGCGAGCGCCGCGCACAGCCAGAGCGACTGCCAGTTCGCGAAACTTTCATTGAGCGCGATGTAAGGCACCGACAGCGCGAGCACGCCGGCGCCGGCCAATTCGGCGGCGCCAAATCTGTTGAGAACTTGGCGGCCGCGCGGCCGCGGCATCGTCACGCTGTGCATAAAAAACGGCAGCACCGCCGCGCTGAGCGGCGCGAACGGAAAATCCTGGTAGCGCGGGTCGAACACCAGGCCGAGCGCGACCAACAGCGCGAGCAGCGTGGTTGCGATCATCAGCGCGCCGGTGAGTAGCGCGAGCGGATCGCGCACGCGCTCAGTGGCGGGACCGAGCAGCGCTGAGAAACGCGGCAGCGGCGTGCCGCGCATCACCGCCGCGCTTAAGCTCGGCGGCGCCAACAACGCGACGCCGACGAAAGCGAGCGACCGCAGCCAACCGCTTAAGCCCAGGGATTCAACCGGCACATTGGCGATGCTCCAGCCGATCAGCGTGCCGCCGGCGATCGCATTCGCCGTCACCGCCAGCCAATGCGTGGGCGGGGCGTCGCGCCGCACCGCGAAGGCGGCACCGAACACGATCAGCGCGAGCAGAATTCCACCCGCCGCCTGCACCTTCCAATAGGGATGATCGGAGACCGCCTCGCCCCATGCGAATTTTGCTGTGCGCGTCGCATCGTCGAGCAGGCCCCAATGGCCGCCGACGGTGCCTTCGAGCGCGCGCTTCCACGGCTCATCGAAGGCTTCGATCACGTTGACGCGGAAATTTTCGCGCTTGCCCAGCGCCAACACGTCCTGGATAACGCGCGCCTGGTTCGCCGGCGACGGCAGCGCACCCGCGCGCATGCGCCCGGCGCTCGGCCAGCCGACCTCGCCGATGATCACCTCTTTGCCGGGAAAGGCGGCCAGCACGCGNCGGCGAATCGACTCCACATGCGCGGCGGCGGTGCGCGCCGGAATCGGAAAGTCCTCCCAATAGGGCAGGATATGAATGGTGATNAAGTCGGCGGCGCCGGCGACGTCGCGGTTTTGCAGCCAGAACTCCCACACATCGGCATAGGTCACCGGCACGGTCACGCGCGCCTTCACCGCGCGCAGGGTGGCGGCGAGATCCTCGGCCGACATTTCCCCGCGCAACAGCACCTCGTTGCCGACCACCAGCGCGCGGATCGTGCCGGGATAGCGGTTGGCCAGCGCCACCGCGGTTTCGATCTGCTCGCGGTTCCTGTCCGCATGGCTCGACAGCCAGAGGCCCTGCATCACCTTGAGGCCGTGGCGGGCCGCGATCCCGGCGATCTGGTCGAGGCCAAAGTCGACCGAATAGGTCCGCACGCAATCGGTTATTTTGGCCAGCCGCGACAAATCGTCCTCGATCTGCGCCGCCGAAATATGCGTGGCGAGGTCGAGCGGGGTCTGGCCGCCCCGGAACGGGGCGTAGGACAGGCAATAGAGCTTTTCACTGGCCAGCAAGGGTGATTGCGGCATCGGCACCGGGGCGCCGAGCCAGGCCCAGGTGCCGCCGATAACCGCCACCGACAAAGCGAGGCAGGCTAGACCAAGGCGCATCGGCGTGAACCCGTTCCGGCGGGAATAAAGAGCCCCCGGAACGGCTTATAGCGCGCATTTGCCGCTGCCAAGGTCGCCCCACCTCTTAAGCAAACGTCCGGGAGGCGCTGGACAAAGCCGGGCCGTTGGGGCCAAGTCTTGAACAGCAAGTCCTGCTGCTGGGAAATTCGCTCCAAGGTGGCTTCGGTTCGAGAGTGCGTGTTTTTGAGACAAGCAACGCCGGGGCGGCCGGCAGGAAACGCCGTAATCGCGTCCCAATCCGGTCGCATANCAGACTGGATANCGGGCGGGCGGCTTCCATCAACACCGGCGGGACTATGCCGTTAGTATCCTTGTTGCGCGTATTNCGTGCTGCGTTCTGCGTGGCAGCCTTGAGTTTTGCCGCCACGGCGGCGTTCGCCCAGAGCGGCAACCTGCAGCCGCCCGAACAGCAAAAACCGGCCGGCGACAACGCCAAGGAAGGCCAGAAAAGCATCGACGAAATCGCCGAGGCGGCGCGCCTGCTCACCGGGCCGGCCGGCAACCCGGAATGCGTCTGGCTGGGCCGCCGAGTGGTCAGCCTGATGTGGCGGGACGACCTCGATACCGCCTTCCGCCACCTCGACCTTTACGACCGCTTCGGCTGCCCGAACTCGCATATCCAGGCCACTTTCCGCTGTCTTGTGCGGCAGGGCCCTATCGACCCCAAGGCCCAGGATAGCCTGAACGGCCGGGTCCACGTCTGCTGGCTCAATCCGGGGCTTGCCCCCGCCCCGGCGGCGGCCGCTGCCGCCCAGCCTCCGGCCGCCACATCAGGCGGAACTATCCCCCGCTGATCGGCGTTGCCTTGATGTCGAAATAAATTGTTCGCGCCATGCGTCTGACAAGGAATTGCCATGAGCGGTCATTACTTGAATGGATACCTGATGCCGAGCTATTCTGTTTCGCCGTAGATTGAGCTTTTGGCTGAGCCCAGGGGACGGGTTCAAGGGTCTGCCATCCAGCCCCAGTTGGTTGTAAGGTTATGCGCTCCGTTGCTGCCGTGATCGCCCTCGTGGCGTGCGTGCAAGCTGGATTGTGGGCTCTCGCACAGGATCACCTGAGCGCACCCAACGTCGAAGGCCAACTCGCCAGCGTTTCCTATGCGCCGTTTGGCGGCACCGCCCATCCAGATTCCGGAACGCAAGCGCAGGCCGCGCAAATTCGCGCCGACCTCCAGCAGCTGGCGCCGCTGACCCGCGCCATCCGTACCTATTCGTCCACCGGCGGCGTCGAGCTGGTGCCCGGCATCGCCGCTGAATTCGGCCTGCGGGCCACGATCGGCGCCTGGATCGACAAGCACCAAGAGCGCAACGAGCGCGAAATCCTCTCGGTGATCGAACTCGCCAAGCGCCACAGCAATGTCAACGGCATCATCGTCGGCAACGAAACCATCTACCGCGGCGAGCAGAAGGTGAGCGACCTGATCCCGATGATCCAGCGGGTCAAGCGCTCGACCAACGTGCCGGTCACCACCGGCGAAATCTGGCATGTCTGGATCGAGCATCCCGAGCTGGTCTCGCAAGTCGACTACATCGCCGCGCACATCCTGCCCTATTGGGAAGGCTTCTCCGACAAGCAAGCCGTCGATCAGGCGATCCTGATCTACGACAAGCTGCGCCAAGCCTATCCCGGCAAGCGCATCGTCATCGCCGAGTTCGGCTGGCCGAGCGCGGGCTATAATCTCAAGGACGCCGAGCCCGGCCGCATCGAGCAGGCGGTCGTGCTGCGCGATTTCGTCTCGCGCGCCGAGACCTATGGCATCGACTACAACATCGTCGAAGCGATCGATCAGCCGTGGAAGATCTTCGAAGGCGGCGTCGGTCCCTATTGGGGACTGTTCGACGCGTCGCGTGCTCCGAAATTCAATTGGACCGGCACCATCACCGGTCCCGACCACTGGAAACTTGCCGGCATCGCCTTGCTGGTGAGCGTGCTGCTGTCGCTGCCGCTCTTGGCGATGAGCGCGGTGACGTTGTGGCAGTCGATCACGCTGGTTGCCGCCGCCAATGTGGTCGGCGCCTGGTCCGCCGCCGTGTTCGCCTTTTGGAACGGACATTATTTCGTGCCCGGCGCCGCCTTCGCGCTGGGCTTAGGCGTCCTATTGCTGATCCCGCTGATCATCATCGCGCTGGCGCGCATCGATGAAGTCGCCATGATCGCTTTTGGCCGCAAACCGTTGCGGCTGATCGACGCCCCGCCGCTGGCGCCCGAGGCGGCGGCGGCGCCCNAGGCGGCGGCNCCGAAAGTTTCGATTCATGTTCCCGCGCACAACGAGCCGCCGGACATGCTCAAGCAGACGCTCGACGCGGTCGGCCGCCTCGACTATCCGAATTTCGAATGCGTGGTGGTGATCAACAACACGCCCGATCCGGCGCTCTGGCTGCCGATCGAGGAGCACTGCCGCGCGCTCGGCGAGCGCTTCAAGTTCGTCAATGCCGACAATCTGCAAGGCTTCAAGGCCGGCGCCTTGCGGCTCGCCATGGTGCACACCGCGGCCGACGCCGAGGTGATCGCCGTCATCGACGCCGACTATGTCGTGCAGGCGGACTGGCTCAAGGACCTGGTGCCGCTGTTCCGCGATCCCAAAGTCGCGCTGGTGCAGGCGCCGCAGGATCACCGCGACGGCGAGCGCAGCGTCATGCACCACGCCATGAACGGCGAATATGCCGGCTTCTTCGACATCGGCATGGTGCAGCGGAACGAATACAACGCCATCATCGTGCACGGCACCATGTGCCTGATCCGGCGCGCCGCGCTGGAAGCCGCCGGCGGCTGGTCGAGCGACACGATTTGCGAAGACACCGATCTCGGCCTCACGCTGCTCGAGCTCGGCTGGCGCGCGCACTACACCAATAAGCGCTACGGCTACGGCCTTTTGCCCGACAGCTTCGAGGCGTACAAAAAGCAGCGCCACCGCTGGGCCTATGGCGGATTCCAGATCCTGAAGAAGCACTGGCGCCGTTTCCTGCCCGGCGCCAGCCTGCTCACCGGCGACCAGAAGCGCGAATTCGGGCTCGGCTGGCTCAATTGGCTGGGCGCCGAAAGTCTCGGCGTCGTGGTCGCCATGTTGAATATCATCTGGGTGCCGGTCGTCGCCTTCCTCGACATCGCGGTGCCCGACCGCATTCTCACCATCCCGATCATCGCCAGCTTCACCATCTCGCTGGCGCATTTCGTGACGCTGTATCGGCTGCGCGTGCGCAGCGGCCCGGGCCAGCTGACCGGTTCGGTGTTCGCCGCCATGTCGGTGCAGTGGACGGTGGCGCGCGCGGTCGGCTTCGGCGTGATCAAGGATCATCTGCCGTTCGTGCGCACCTCCAAGGGCGGCCTGCGGCGCAGCACGGATTTCCACGCGTTCTGGGAGGCGGTGCTGGCGGGCCTGCTGATCCTCGGCGCGGTGGTGCTGATCGCGACCAACATCAAGGACGTGCGCGAGATCAATATTTTCGCCGCCGTGTTGCTGGTGCAGAGCCTGCCGTTCATCGCGGCGGTTGGGCTGGCCCTATTCGAGCGCACGCCGCTCAACGATTTCGCGACTTGGCGGGCACTCGAGGCGCGCGTCGGCGAACTCATCGCCCGGCAGCCGGAGCCCACGCCGGCACCGGTTGCCAAGCGCCCCGAGCTGGTGCCGTAGGCCGTGGACTCATAAACCGAGATTGGCAAGCAGCGGCGGCGATTAGGACCGGGCGGCAAGATCGACAAGTTCCTGAACCTCTCCCATCCGGTCCTGCACCAGCCAGTGGGTTAGATCTCCGCTCGATACAACGGCGAGCACCTTGCCGTTGTCCACAATCGGCAGGTGCCGGAATCGCCGCTTGCTGATCAATTTCATCGCGTCATCAACCGTCGTCGTCGGAGGGATGCAGTATGGGTCCTTCGTCATCACCGCGGACACTTTCGTGTTGCGTGGGTCAAGGCCACCCGCCAGCACTTTGTTCAGCGCATCCCGCTCTGTGAAGATGCCTATCAATCGTTCGCCATCCATGACGATCAGGGCACCGATTTTACTGGCGGTCATCAAGCGCACGCACTCGGTGACTAGGGTATCGGGTCCAACTGAATGTATCGCTTCGCCCTTCTTGAATATTTCGTTCAATGGAGTCTGGCGCTTGTCCCGTGATCGCATGAAGTACACGCCGGCGGCGACGATGATCACGAATGCAATGAGCACATACATTTGAACTTGGCCAAAAAGGGCCGTCTGTTCCTGGTCCAAAGTAGCAGCAAGTACTGCGGGGGAAAGCAGTGCGAGGCCGAACCCGGTGCCCGATTTGTAAAGCAGCTTTCTCATCGCTGTTGCTCCAAGATTATAATGTTGACCACGACCCAGCTTTTCATTCGTCGCCACTTTTCACGCGCTGAGGCCTTCAGCCTGGATTTCTCTGCGCTTCTCCGCAGCGCTTTGCAGCGCACGTAAAGTGTTGTTTATCACAAAGTGCAAGGAAATAGCGGACCAATTGCCTTTCCATGACCAGCCACAATCGATCTTCTGCTACTTATGTCGTTGATCTGAATCAGACAGCAATGCTGCCCCTTCCCAATCAACTTCACCGCGACCGATGCATGTCAGCTTTTGTCTGTGCGTGTACGGGTTCACGGCCTAGTCGCGCGTTTTCTTGCGCATGATCTTTTCCGAAAACCGGTTCCCATCCCCGATCACGCCGAGGACATGCTTTTCGGGATCATGTGCTCAACCCGGCAACGCCGTTTCCACCAGCTTGACCCAATACGAGGTCCCGATCGGGATCACGTCGTCGTTGAAGTTATAGGCCGGGTGGTGCAGCCCCGCGCTGTCGCCATTGCCGACAAAAATGAAAGCCCCGGGCCGCGCATTGAGCATGAAGGAGAAATCTTCCGCCCCCATCACCGGCGCCAGCGACGTGTTCACTTTATCCTTGCCGGCGATACCGGCGGCGACGGAGGCCGCGAACTCGGTTTGCGCGGCGTGGTTCTTGAGCACCGGATAGCCGCGCCGGTAGCTGAACTTCGCCTTGGCGCCATGCAGCTTGGCGGTGCCTTCCACCACCTCGCGCAGCCGCTTCTCCAGCAAATCCTGCACCGCGGGCGTCAGACTGCGCGCGGTGCCGCGCAACTTTGCGGTCTGCGGAATCACATTGTCGGTGTTGCCGGCCTGGAACAGGCAGATCGACACCACCGCCGCTTCCAGCGGATCGACGTTGCGCGACACCACCGACTGGATGTTGTTGATGATCTGCGCGCCCACCAAAACGGTATCGACGGAAAATTGCGGGCGCGCGGCGTGCCCGCCGACGCCTTCGATGTCGATCGACAGATGATCGGCCGCCGCCATCAGCGGCCCGGCGCGCAGGCCGAACTGGCCGAGCGGCATGCCGGGATAATTGTGCATGCCGTAGACCTCGTTGATGCCGAAGCGCTCCATCATGCCGTCGTCGAGCATGGCCTTGCCGCCGGCGCCGCCCTCCTCGGCCGGCTGGAAGATCACCACCGCGGTGCCGGCGAAATTGCGCGTCTCGGCCAGATAGCGCGCGGCGCCCAGCAGCATGGCGGTGTGGCCGTCATGGCCGCAGGCGTGCATCTTGCCCGGCACCGTCGACTTGTACGGCAGATCAGTCGCCTCCTCGATCGGCAGCGCGTCCATGTCGGCGCGCAGGCCGATCACCTTGTCGGACTTGCCCTTGCGGCCATGGATGACGCCGACCACGCCGGTGCGGCCGAGGCCGGGCACCACTTCGTCGCAGCCGAAGGCTTTGAGCTTTTCGGCGACGCTGGCCGCCGTGCGCTGCACGTCGTAGAGCAGCTCCGGGTGGGCATGCAGATCGTGCCGCCAGGCGGTGATTTCGCCGTGCAGGTCGGCGATGCGGTTGACGATCGGCATAATCGAGCTCCTTGCTCCCGCAGTGTAGCAAACTGAAGGCGCCGGGAGCGAGTTCAAGAAACGGGTGAAATCCGCCTATTGACCGGGCATAGCAGCGCCCGTAAACCCGCGCGCAGCGCATGATCCCCAACCGGTTTCCCGCCGGAGCCTGTGCTCGGGCCGGCCAAAGGCCGGACCCGAGTGCGAAGCCCGCTTCGGCGGGCGAAGCAAGGTCGGATAAGACCATGCGCAAAGCTAAAGGGCGCGTAGCTCAGATGGTAGAGCACTTGACTTTTAATCAAGTGGTCCCGGGTTCGAGTCCCGGCGCGCTCACCAGTTCCCTGACACTTTAGAATGATCGATTGAAGCGGTCGCGCGGCGACATCACAGCGCGTTTTGCTGATGCCCGCATTCCTTACATTTGTACTTCACGCGGGTCTCCCCAGGAGCCGCCGTGACTTTATTGATTGTGCCGCACTTTCCGCATTTGGCCTCAATCCGCGTATCGCCCTTTTTGATGGAGATGGACTTTTTCTCCATCGCCTCTCGCACCAGCCGTTCCGACTCTTCGCGCATCGCTTGTTTCGACATTTCACACCCACTTGTTCTTTCAAATCACGTCGCCCTGTCTATCAGGATTCCTGGCTATTTATAGCGTTGCCGCCCATTAACAAAATCGTCGAAAATTTGTTCGCCGCAGTGCACCTTGCGTTGGCCGTAACGCCGCGAAAGACTCGTGTCACCGGCGTTTGCGGCGCAAATTTACGCCGCGGCTACGCCATGTCGTGCCACGAAACTTATAGTTCCGGTCACCACAGTTTCACCAAAGGGTCGCGCCCTCGCCACGATGACCCGCTAACCACCAGGGTGGGAAACGATCCAGAGGAGACCTCGACCATGCAGCTCCATAGCTACAGGCCAAAGCTCGCCGGTATCCGCTCCTTCTCCGCGCCGGTGCGCTGCCCGCACTGCGGCGACGAGATGATCGCCCCCTATATGTCGGAATTCGTCGAAGGCGGCGAAATCCGTCATCACTGGGAATGCGACAGCTGCGGGGAAGGCTCCACCACCGCCATCCCGCTCACGACTCATTGATCCCTCACGGGCCGGAATAGCTGCTAGGATGCGGTGTTATTCCAACAGGCTGACCAAGGCCTGATCCAAGGGGAGGAGCAAACATGACATCGACCATCCTGCGGTCCACCGCGGCCGCAATCGCCTTCGCCGGCGCGCTCGCGTTCGCCACGCCGTCCATGGCGGCGATGACGAATTTCAAAGCCAGCCTGAGCGGCAAGAGCGAAGTGCCCCCGAACACCGTGGCCGCGACCGGCTCGGTCACCGCGACCTACGACTCCGACAGCAAGAAGCTGACCTGGAAAGGCAGCTATAGCGGCCTGACCGGTCCGGCCACCGCGGCTCATTTCCACGGGCCCGCGCCGGAAGGCAAAATGCCGGCGTGATGGTTCCAATCAGCCCGAACGGCCCCGCGTTCGAAGGCTCGGCCACGCTCAATGACGCCCAGGCCAAGGCCCTGGTGGACGGCGACATGTACGTCAACATCCACACCGCGGCCAACAAAGGCGGCGAAATCCGCGGCCAATTGACCAAATAGTCCCCCCTCTCTGTCATTCCGGGACGGCGCGTTAGCGCCGGACCCGGAATCCAGAAGCAAATACTGAGCATCATTCTGGATTCCGGGTTCGCGCGCCCCGGAATGACAAGTTATTTAGGCCCGCCGGCCAAGCCGGCGGGTTTTTTGCGTCTGGCGCGCGGGCGTTTTATCGTGCGCGGCGAAACTGTTGCCTTTGCAATAAGGCGTGCGTGCGAACGAGGTAAGCCCCATGGCCCGCGACGATAAAAACTCCGCCCCATTTCTGATATCCGGCGGCGGCATCGGCGGCCTGGTGGCAGCCTTCGCGCTGGCGCGCCAGGGCTTTGCGGTGCGGGTGTTCGAGCAGTCGCCCGAATTCCGCGAGGTCGGCGCCGGCATCCAGCTTGGCCCCAATATCTTCCGCGCGCTGGAGAAGATCGGCCTCAAGGACGCCGTGCTGGCCGACGCCCACCGTCCGCCGGCGCAGGAAATGCGCGATGCGCTCACCGGCAAGCTGATCACCCAGGTCCCGCTCGGCCCGGCGTTCTTCGAGCGCTTCGGGCAGCCCTATGCGGTCACTCATCGCGCCGACATCCACGGCACCTTCTTGAAAGCCTGCCAGGGCAGCCCCCTGATCACGCTGGAGACCAGCCGGCGCGTCGACGGCTTCGAGCAGCACGCCGATCACGTCACCGTCACGCTCGAAGGCGGCGAACGGGTCGAGGGCCGCGCGCTGATCGGCTGCGACGGCATGTGGTCGGGGATCCGCGAGCGCATCGTCGGCGACGGCAAGCCGCGGGTGTCCGGTCACATCGCCTATCGCGCCGTGCTCAAGCGCTCCGAGGTGCCGGAGGATCTGTGGCGGCCCGACGTGGTGTTGTGGGCCGGCCCGCGCACTCATTTCGTGCATTATCCGCTGCGCCGGGGCGAACTCTATAACCTGGTCGCGGTGTTCCACTCCGACCGCTACGAGGAAGGCTGGAACGAAGTCGGCAGCGCCGAACTGCTGTGGGAGCATTTCAAAGGCCAGGTGCCGGAAGTGCTGCGCATGCTCGAGCGCATCGAAACCTGGCGCATGTGGGTGCTGTGCGACCGCGAGCCGGTCAAGGAATGGTCGAAAGGCCGCGTCACTTTGCTCGGCGACGCCGCCCATCCGATGCTGCAATATCTCGCGCAAGGCGCCTGCATGGCGACCGAGGACGCGGTGGTGCTGGCGGAAAAAGTAGCGGCGACGCCGAACGATCTGCCGGCCGCATTCAAGGCCTACGAGCAGGCGCGCTACTTGCGCACCGGCCGCACCCAGGTGATGGCGCGCGTCTATGGTGAGTTCTATCACGCGCGCGGAGTGACCGCCGAATTGCGCGAGCTGGCGCTGGCCGGCCGCACGCCACAGCAAAGCTACGATGGCATCGCCTGGCTGTACGGCGGGCCGTAGCGCGTGATCCCGAAAAGCTTGTCCTCGACTTGACCGGGGATGGGAACAGGTTTTCGGACAAGATCACACGCAAGCAATAAAATAATAATCGCGCCGCTCAGGGCAATCCCGCGATCTGCCGCGCCTCGCCGGTGAGCTCCAGGATGTGCAGTCCGGTATTGGCGCGATCGACCACATAAATATATCCACGCTCGTCGGTTTCGGCATTGTTGCTCTGGATTGCCACCTTGCAGCGGTCCTGGCCGTCCACCTTGACGCAACGCTTCTCGGTCGCCTCGGTGATTGACGGAATGAAATAGCCGACCTCACGCGGCCGATAAGGATCGCGGATGTCAATCGCCCGCAGGCCGGCGTTGAACCAGGTCACGAAGGCGAGCTTGCGATAAAACACCGGCGCCATGCTCTCGTTCGATGAATGCGAGCCGAAGCGGCCGCCGCGTTGGCAGAAATTCCCGCTCGCCTCCGGCACGGTGAAATGCGACACCACCATCGGCTTTTGCTCGACGGTCGCGTCCACGAACCACACCATCTGCCGCGGCTCGTCGCATTCGTTCTTGATCTGCTCGTCCACGACCATGATCATGTTGCGCATGCTGCCCTCATGATCCTTGGCGAATTCCGAGATCGGCATCGGGCCGAGCGGGAAGGTCGTGTGTGCGCCATTGAGCGGTGACATTTCGAACTGCCCGACTACCGGATAGCGCAGATTGTCGGGCGTCGGCTCCTTCGGCCCTTGCAACAGCTTCTGGCGGTCGATGATTTGCACAACGCCGCCTTTGTTGGTGCCGTAACCGAAATAGATGCGGTTGCCTTGCGGTCCCATCGAGATCATGCCGTGCACTGGCGCCGGCACCGGCCCGGTAGCGCCTGGCTGCTGGCCGACCAGCCCGAAGTCCCGGATCTTCACCGGATGCGCCGGGTCGCTGAGGTCATAGACCTGCGTCATCCGGTTGGTCCGCCAGTCCGGCGCGCCGGAGACGATATAGGCGATGCCGGTATCGCACTCCCAAAAGTTCTTGTGCGTGCCTTTGATGCCGGAAATGCGCGTGACCAGCGCCGGATTTGCGGGGTCGGTGACATTCCAGATTTCGTGCGCCGAATTGCCGAAGGTGCGCAGCAGATAAACCTTGCTGGGATCGCTTTTCAGGCCGGAACAGACGCGCGCCATCTGCGCGCCGCCCTGCTCGTCGAGGCCCTCTTCGCCGGGAATATGATGCAGATATTTTGGATGCGCCGGATCGGTCACGTCCACGATCGAAGTACCGCTGTATTCGGCCTGCCCGGTCAGCGGATTGACGGGTTTCGGCACGTCGTGGGTGCCGCCGTGATGTCCGATATAGGCGATCCACCGATTGCCCTGATGAAAGATGGTGGGCTGGTAGGCGCTGCGGTGTTGCAGGTTGTCGTACCCGGCGAGCCGCATGTTGCTGGCTTCGGGCGGCGCGCCGACTTTCTGGCCTTGCGCCGCACCGGCAACCACGAAGCCAAACAGGCCCAAAAACACAACACCCACACCAGTGAAGGAAAAAAACCGCGGCATGACGACCTCCCATTAGCGAAGAGCACGCTGCATTATGCGCCAGCGTGCGGATAACGGAATGTTTTAGATTCCGTTCCGCTCAGGCCGTCCGCATTCGCGGGGTCACCGCCGTTTGCCGCTACTTCTTCGCAATCCCGGCTTTGACGATGACCGCGTCCCATTTCTTGATGTCGGACGTGAGCCGGCCCATCAGCTCAGCCGGCGTGCTAGCATGCGCTTCCACGCCGACCTTTTGGAATTGCGCCTTGAGTTCGGGCGACGCCAGCACCTCGTGCATGGCCTTGTTCATGGCGTCGATGACGTCCTGCGGCGTGCCTTTCGGCGCCGCGATGCCGTTCCACGAGATCACCTCGTAGTCCTTGACGCCGGATTCCGCGACGGTCGGTGTCTTCGGCAGTAAAGCCGAGCGCTGCGGCGACGAACTCGCCAAAAGGCGCACCTTGCCGTCGTTGACCTGGCCCTGCACCGCGGGCGGAAAATCGATCATCATTTGCACGTCATTACGAAACAGCGCCACCACGATGTCCGGCGAATTCTTGTACGGCACGACCTGCACGTTGAGGTCGGCTACGATTTTGAACAATTCAGCGCCGAGATTTTGCGTGCCGCCCAGCAAGGTGGTG
>JGI20195J14853_1000202_pt1 | contig 17511 bp, 15 predicted proteins | sample NGESurdeep092012_3_FD_14853 | JGI IMG/M metagenome (IMG submission 14853)
CGCACGCCGATCGTGATGGACGGCTGGAAGGCCGCTTCCGAGCGTCCCGCGCCGCGGCTCGGCGAGCATACGGCGGAAATCTTGCGCGAGATCGGCGAAGGCTGACATCTTTGCGCATGATCTTTTCCGAAAACCGGTGCCCACTTTTCGGGATCATGCGCCACCACGTCAGAGTGCGCGCGTTGTCCACGAAGATGAAGCCTTGCGTATTGTCTAGCTAGTTTGCCGGCGCCGCTTGTAGCCGGCGCGCCTTGGCGCCATCGATCGCCTCGCGGATATTCCGCTTCAGGCTCTCGAAATCGTACGGCTTTTGCAGCACGACGACGCCCTGGCGCACGGCGTCTTGCGCGCTGGCGCTGTAGCCGGTGGTCAGCAGCACCGGAATGGCGGGAAAGCGCGCGCTGATTTCGCGGGCGAGTTCGAGGCCGTTCATGCCGCCCGGCATCAGGATGTCGGAAAATACCAGGTCGACGTCGCCATCCAGCCGCAGGGCCGCGTGCGCCGCTTGCGCATTGACGACGCTGTGCACCCGGTAGCCGAGCTGGCGGAAAAATGCGGCGCCAACCTCGGCCACGTCGGCATTGTCCTCGACCAGCAGCACCGTTCCCGCCGGTTCGGCCGGCGACTGGGTCTGCGACTGCGGCGACGGCGGTTGCGGCGCCTCATGGCTGCGCGGCAAATAGATCGTGATCGCGGTGCCGCGCCCCTCCGTGCTGCTGATCGTGGCGGTGCCGCCGGATTGCCTGGCGAAGCCGTAGACCTGGCTCAAGCCCAGCCCAGTGCCCTTGCCGACCTCCTTGGTGGTGAAGAACGGCTCGAACACCCGCGTCAGAACCTCGGGGGGAATGCCGTGTCCGGTATCGGCCACGCGGATGGCGACGAATTCGCCGCTCAGGCCTTCCTCCGTCGCCTCGCCCTTGAGCGTCACGGCCTTGGCCCGGATTGACAGCGTGCCGCTGGTCGGCATGGCGTCCTTGGCGTTGACCGCGAGATTGAGGATGGCGAGTTCGAACTCGCCGGGATCGACGCGGATCGCGCACACGCCGTCCGGCACGTCGACCTTGATCTCGATATCGCCGCTCAGGGAGCGCAACAGCAGTTCGCGCAACAGCGGCAGCCGTTGCGAGAGATCGATGACCTGCGGCGTCAGCGTCTGCTGGCGCGAATAGCTGAGCAACTGGCGGGTGAGCGATTCACCGCGCTGGGTCGCTTTCGCCATCATGTCGAGCAGCCGCATATGTTTCTTGTCGGTCAACTCGCCACGCAACCGTTGCACGCTGCCGCTGATGATCATCAGCAGAATGTTGAAATCGTGCGCGACGCCGCCGGTCAATTGGCCGATCGCTTCCAGCCGCTGCGACTGGCGCAGCGCGCCTTCCACCGCCTCGCGGCGGTCGGCCTCATCGTAAAGACGCCTGGTGCGCCGTAGCGCCAGCCCGAGGCCGGCAAAGAGGAACGCGGTCGCCGGCAAGCCGAAGACCAGGTGGCTGCTCATGTAACTCAGCCATTCACCCGTGATCGCCGATTTTTCCACGCCGGCGAGTACATAGAGCGGGAATCCGGTGAGCTTACGGTAGCCGATGCGGCGGCCGATGCCGTCGAGCTGCGCTTCGACCGAGAAGATAGAGCGGTCCAGCCCGCGCGCGATGCCGATCCGGAACTGGCTGCGCGCATCGAGCTTTAAGAGCCGGTCTTTGGGCACCGGAAAGCGCGCAAGGAACCCGCCGTCGGCGCGCGCCAAGCCGAAATAACTGCCTTCGGTGCCGCCCATTTTCGCATAAAACGACTCAAAATAGTTTGGCAACACCGCGATCGAAATAATTCCGTTGAATCTTTCGTCGTCGGTCCGCCGCCGCTGCGCCAGCGAGAAGAAATAGGTGTCGAAGCCGCTCATGCGTGGCGCATGCATGCTGCTCACATAGGTGCCGGCATTAGCGGCCGCCTGTGCCTTGAAATAATCGCGGTCGGAGAAATCGCGCTCCTTCGGCACCGGCATGGTATTCGACGCGACCAGTGGATGACCGTTGCGGTCCATGATTGCGATGCCTTGCACCTGCGGCAGCGCGTCGTCGATTCGTTTGAGCCGGGCGTGCAGCGGCTCTTCATTGTGCCGGATGTCGTCGTCCGACATGCCGCGGACGATTTCGTCGATCTCGGCGAAGGTGCGCTCGATGGTCTGCAGCACCTTGAGCGCGTGCTCGTGCAGGATGTCGAGCGAGCGGTCGATGCGCTCGTCGCTCACACGCTCAAAATTGCGGTAGCTCACCCAGGAGGCAAACGCGAACAGCACCGCCGGCAGCACCAGGGATGCCACCATCATCAGCTTGAGCAGCCGGATGGCTGCGTTGCGCGCGGTCAACATTTGGCGGTTGAATACCCCCGCATGAAGGCCAACATATTTTCACAAATCGCCGACTCGGACGAGGGTTTTTGAATCGAGCGCGCGGCCGAATTGGGACGGAATTCAGCCGAACCCGCGGCGATGTTGTAACAATGGAACCTTTCGGTTCCATGCGCATTGTTATCTTTCGGGCGGACTATGAAACCGCGAGCGGCGCCAGCGCATCGATGTCGCTGACGATGTCGATCACCGCCGGACGGTTGGCGGCGAGCGCGCGCGCAAGCGCCGGCGCGATGTCGCTTGCACGCTCCACGCGGATACCGAGCGCGCCCATGTCCTCGGCCAGCCGCGCGAAATTCATCGGATTATAGGTCCACAATTCGCGCGCCTGTTCGGTCTGAGTGCCGCCATAGGCGCGGTCGAANCCGCGCTTGGACTGGTTGCCGCCGCCATTGTTGTTGACGATGGTCACGCTGTTGATTTTCCAGCGCACCGCCGTTTCCACTTCGGCGATGTGATACCAGAAGCCGGCNTCGCCGGTGAANACCACNACNGGNCGNTCGGGGCACGCCGCCTTGGCGCCNATGCCGGCCGGAAACGCCCAGCCGAGATGGCCGGCGCTACGCAGATAGCTCTGGGTTGGTTTGCGCAAATCGTACATGCCGCCCATCCACATGCCGGCATGGCCGGTGTCGACCACGACGATGCCGTCATCCGGCACGTGCTGTGTCAGCTCATGGCAGATGCGCGCCGGATGGATCGGCACCGCATCCGATTGCAGCACCGGCTTGTATTTGGCGTACCATTCGCCGCGTAGCGTGGAAATTTCCTTGATCCAGGCCTCGCGCTTTTTCGCGCTCGCTCTGTCGGCCTGCTTAAGCATCGCGCCAAGCACCGCCTTGGCATCGCCTAGCACGCTTGCCTGCAACGGATAATTGCGGCCGAGCGACTCCGGCTCGATGTCGATCTGGATCGCCGGCGTACCGATTTTCGGCACCGCCCAGAAATGCGTGGTCATGCCGCCGCTCTCGCTGCCGATGAAGCAGACCAGATCGGCAAGGGTGACCGCGCGGTTGGCGCTTTCGCGCGAATAGCTGCCGACTACGCCGACCGACAGCGGATGCGCGCCGGGGATGCAGTCCTTACCGTTGAGCGAGGTGGCGACCGGGATTTGCAGCGCTTGCGCGAGCGCAACCAGCTCAGGCCCGGCGCCCGAGGCGCGCGCGCCGCCGCCCACAACGAGAATCGGTCGCTCCGCCTTTTGCAGCAGATCGAGCGCGGCCTTCACGTGGGCGGCTTCCGGCTCAGGCCGGAACGGCGGCACGCGCGCGAACTGCGCCTCGACCAGCGCCTCCATCTCGGCTTCCTCGACATCGAGTTGCCCCTCGTTGCCGCGGAATTGCAGATGCACGGGGCCCGGCGCGCCGGAGGTGGCGACGCGAAACGCCTGCCGCACCATGTCGGGAATGCGCGCGACCTCGTCGATGGTGGCGTTGAACTTGGTCACCGGCTCGAACGCCGGCACGTCGTCGATTTCCTGATAGACCTTGCGGAACTTGGTTTTCGGATCGCGCCCGCCGGTCATGGCGATCACCGGCGAATGCGCCAAACAAGCGTCGCGCAAGCCGGCGGCGAGATTGAGCGCGCCGATCACCTGCGCCATGCAGACGCCGGGCTTGCCGGAGGCGCGCGCGTAGCCGTCGGCCATGTAGGCGGCGGATTTTTCGCCGTGACAATGCACGCGCGCGATCTTGGTGCGCCGCTCCATTTCGGCGAAGGTGCGCCGCAGCACCGCCGGCACCATGAATACGTGTGTTACGCCATAGCCCGCCAGCATGTCGGCGAGACATTCGGCGCCAGTCATTCTGCGATTGTGACCAAGCATGATCCTGTCCGATTTCTCAGGCTGCGCCATTTACGAGAGGGCGGGGGACCACTAACCATCGGTGTGCCGATGTGGCAAGGGCGTGCATGATTGACGGATCGACTGCACCGCGACAAACTTGGTTCTCTCAAAAGGGGAAAGACATGGCAAATAGCATCCATGCGTGGCGGCCGGCGGCTTGGCTGACCGTTGCTCTGCTCGCATTCGCGACCGGACCGGCCTCCGCCGCCGACCTGCGAGCGGGCGAATATGCCTGCGCCGGGTCGAGCGGCATCCTCATCGGCCTCGGCTTTCTGTTGAATGCGGACGGCAGCTACACCGATCTCGACAGGAAAAATTCGGGCCGAGTCGCCTTCGAAGGCTCGAGTGTCAAGTTCATCGGCGGCCATCTCAACGGCTATGTCGGGAACAACGTGCGCGGCGGCTCGAATTTCGAGATCCACGGGATCAGCTGCAGCCATAATTGACCATGGCGGGGCTCAGTCCGGCTTGAAGTTCATCGCCACGCCGTTGATGCAGTAGCGCTGATGCGTCGGCGGCGGCCCGTCGTCGAAAACATGACCGAGGTGGCTACCGCACCGGCTGCAATGCACCTCGGTGCGGGTCATGCCGTGGCTGCTGTCGGTCGTCGTCTCGACCGAGCTGACGACCGGATCGTTGAAGCTAGGCCAACCGGTGCCGCTCTCGAATTTTTTCTTCGAGGTGAACAGCGGCTGGCCGCATCCGGCGCAGGAAAAAGCGCCGTGGCGCTTCTCGTCGTTCAGCGCGCAACTGCCGGGCGCCTCGGTACCATGCCCGCGCATGATTTCGTATTGCTCGGGCGCGAGCAGCTTGCGCCACTCCGCCTCGGTGTGCGTCACGGGATAGGTCTTGTGATCCATGACATGAGCGCTCCGTTCGGACGCTATTTGATCGCCAGCGGGTTGACCGGCGAGCCGACCGCGCCGGTGATCGGAATGGCCGGCGCCACGAACATGAACTCATAGACCTTGTCGGCGGCGCAATCGTCGGCGAGCTCCTTGAGATTGAAGATCTCGCCCATGGTCATGCCCATGATCGGGATGGTGATCCAGTGCCAGGGCTGGTTGATGCCCTCCTCGCTCTCGTTGGGCCGCACTTCGCAGCCCCAGGTGTCGCTGGCAAGCGCCGCCAATTCCGTGCGCTTGACCCATTCCAGCGTTTCGAACGCGAAGCCGGGCGCGTCGCCGCCCGGATAGCCGTCCCAGCTTCCAGCCTTGATGCAGCGTTCCATCTGCCCGGTGCGCACGATCACGTAATCGCCGCGCTTGAGCGCGACGCCCTGCTTTTTTGCCGTCTCGTCGAGGTCGACGCAGGTCATGCCGTAGCCGTCATCGAGCGATTCCATGCCCTTGAAGCGCGCCACGTCGAGCAGCACGCCGCGGCCGACCATCTTGTTCTTGGTCTTCTCGATGCCGCACTTCTGCGCGCCGGCGCTGGTCACCTCGCGGCAGTCGTAACCGTTCCACATATTGTTTTCGTAGAAGACGTGGCCGAGCCCGTCCCATTGCGTTCCGCATTGCAGCGGCATGGTCACCATGTCGTCGGCGGCGCGGATGCCGCGCTTGTCGAGCACGCCGGAATAGGCGTCGGTGCCGGTGCGGATCATGGTGTGGATCGGATTGGTGCGCCCCATCGCCGGATATTTGCTCTTGGCGCCCTGCGGCCCGGTATGGTCGAAGTTGAGCGCAAGCGAGATCACCTTGCCCTTCTTGACCAGCTTGGTGGCGGCGATGATGTCCTCCGGCGAGGTGTAATTGAGCGTGCCGATTTCGTCGGCCGGGCCCCATTTGCCCCAGTTTTTGTATTTCTCCGCGGCGGTGCGAAGGTCCTGACGGGTGATTTTCTTGGTTGCCATTGAGTTTCCTCTGATGAAATTGAACGGCGGGCGGGCCAGCGAAATACAGCCTTTGGCAGCCTGCGATGCAAGCCCTTATGGCTCTGACTATCCTTTATCATGCGCGGGCTTGACCCGCGCATCCCGGTTAGGATGCCATGGCATTACCAACCTTATCGAGATGGCCGGGACTTCCGGTGCGAAGACGGCGCTTCGCGCCTTTTGCCCGGCCAAGACAGGACCGAAAAAATGCGCATCGTTGATATCCGCGAGACCGCGGTCCCGCTCAATTCGACGCTCGCCAATTCGAGCATCGATTTCAGCGAGATGACGACGTCGGTGGTCGCCGTCATCACCGACGTTAAGCGCTCCGGCAAGCCAGTTTGCGGTTTCGCCTTCAATTCCACCGGACGCTATGCCTGCGGCGCGCAGATGCGGGCGCGGTTTATCCCGCGCATCCTCAAGGCGCCGCCCGATTCTCTGCTNGACGACGCCGGCAACAATTTCGCGCCGGAGAAAATCCTCGCCGTCATGCTGCAGAACGAGAAGTCCGGCGGGCATTCCGAACGCTCCGTCGGCATCGGCACGATCGAGGTGGCGGTGTGGGACGCCGTCGCCAAGATCGCCGACAAGCCGCTGCACCGCCTGCTGGCCGAACGCTTCAACGGCGGCAAAATCGCCGCCAAAGTGTTTTGCTACGTCGGCGGCGGCTGGTATGCGCCGGGCAAAACCACCAAGGATCTACAAGACGAGATGCGCCGCCATCTCAACGCCGGCTATACCATGGTGAAGATGAAGGTCGGCGGGATGCCGCTCGCCGACGACCTCGCCCGCGTCGAGACGGTCAAATCGATTCTGCCGGCGGGCGCACTGCTCGCGGTCGACGCCAACTCGAAATTCGATCGCGCCGCCGCGCTCTCTTATGCGCGCGGGCTGGAGCCGTTCGCCCTGCGCTGGTTTGAGGAGCCGTGCGATCCGCTCGACTTCGCGTTGCTCGCCGAGATCGCCGGCGTCTACGGTCCGCCGCTCTCGACCGGCGAGAATTTGTTCTCAACGCAGGACGTGGAAAACCTCGTCCGCTTCGGCGGCCTTAAGCCCGAACGCAACGACGTCATCCAGATCGATCCGCCGCAGGCCTATGGCATCGGGCAATATGCCCGCACGCTCGAGATGCTTAAGCGCCACGGCTGGCCGCGCCGGTGCATGTTCCCACACGGCGGCAACCAGATGTCGCTGGCGATTGCCGCCGGCTTCGGCCTCGGCGGGGCGGAATCCTATCCCGGCGTGTTCGGCGATTTCGGCGGCTTCGCCGACGACGCCCGCATCGAGGACGGCTTTATCTCGCTGTCCGACCGCCCCGGCATCGGCTTCGAGGGCCAGGCGCGGCTGAACAAGATCATGCGGGAACTGGTCGACAATTGAGCGATAATCGATAGGTTTCGCGCCGGACGCCGCTTCGGCTATCCTGACGGGGCGGCGTTCGCCGCTGCGCACTTTCCTGGATATTGGGCATGGACACCGACACGCTGCGCCGATTGCACTACGCCGCCGCCATCGCCTGCGGCGTCTTCGCGGCGCTGGTGGTGCACATCGTGCTCACCGTGTTCGGCGTCGGGCTCGACGCGGTGCTGCGCGACGCCGCCGCCGGCAACAAGCCGCAGCTGATCTCGGCGCTGGCCTGGTGGGCGATCGGCGGCGCCGGCTTCGTCGGCGGCTGGGCGACCGGCGCCTATCTGATCGCGGCGGCGCGCGAGCGCGATTTCGTCTATCGGCTGGCGCGGGGCTTTCTGGTCGCGCTGGTGTTCGCCGCCGCCACCGCCGGCGGCATCATGAGCAAAACTGGCAATCTCGGCGGCACGGTGGACGTGATCGCCGGGCTGACCGCGCTGGGCTTAGGCCTGATCTGCGCCTTCTGCGGCGCGCGGCTCGCTTATCTCAACGCCGAGCAGGTGTAGCGCGCCTAACCTATTCGAACGGCAAGTCCCGCCCGAGCGCGGCGTTATCGAAGCGGATGCTGCGCGCATTGTAGAGCTGATTGCCCGCCGTTTCTTTTGCCTTTTCGATATTCGTGAGCGCGCGCTGCAAGTGCGGCCGCACATTCTTGCCGAAGGCCGTCAACGAAATCGGTTTTTTGCGGTTGACCAGCCGTCCGCCCAGCTTCCGCTCGAGGGATTTGATCGCATTGCTCAAAGACGGCTGCGAGACCTTGCAGTGCCGGGCCGCGCGCGTGAAATTGAGCTCTTTGCTCAGCACGAGAAAGTAGTGGAGATGGCGCAGTTTCATGGACCGAGTTCTCCGTCGCGCGCGACCTCGGATGGGGCAGCAGTTTTGTATGGTGGCAAGTCTGCGAAGTGCTAGAAGAAACTACCCACCTCCTGGACCGGCAGCGACCGCACGTCGATTTGCTGCATCAACGCGTTGACCGAGATCGAGGACTGACGCGGCATGTCGCCGCCGCTGGCGCCGCCAGCAAGCTTGAGACCGCCGACCAAAGCGGCGACCATGACCAACGCACCGATCGTTGCCGCCATCAGCCGCGGCTTGGCAAAACGCGAGCGATTCGAATGCGTGTCCGCGCGAATGAAGGCCACGGCGCCGATCGCCAGCCCCGCGAATAGAGCGTTGCCGATGATGAATACATGCGTCGACAAGGGATGTTCGAAGATTTGACTGAGGTAGTTCATGATTCAAGCCCTCCGGTTGATCGATGCCGCGATCATGGAGGGCCCCGACTGGATCCTGTATGAACCAGTTCACATTCGCTTTTATTGTTTGTTATCCGCCCCTTTTGCACCAAAAGCCTTCTAACAAAGGCTGCGGCGCGCCCTGGCGGGCCCCTGCGGCCCCCGGGTGCGGCCGGTCGAGCTAGCCTTGTGCTAATGACCGCCTAGTCCCCCTCGCCGGCCTCGACGGCGACCTTTTCCAAATGCCTTGGCTGCACCAGAACCACGCCACCGCGCTCGAGTTTGACCCAGTTCGCCCGCTCCCAGATTCGCAGTTGCCTATTGGTCATTTCGCGTGACAGGCCGATCATCTGACTGATGTCTCGCTGCGTAATCTTGGCCTTGCGCTCCTGCTTGTCCGCGAGTTGCAGCAGGGCCTTGGCAAGACGCGCCGGCGCATTGAGAAACATCACGTCCTGCACCTGCTCGCTCGTTCGCCGCAGCCGCGCGCACAGGAACTCGATGACCTTAAACAAGACGTCCGGTTGTCCGCGCAAGGTCGAAGTGAAGGTGCCGCGATCCATCGAAACCAGNTCGCAATCGGACATGGCGGTCGCATCAGCGCTGCGCGGACGGCCGTCCAAGAGGGCCATTTCGCCAAAGATTTCCCCCGCGTTGATAACATTGAGCACCGCTTCGCGGCCGTCGGTCGACAGCACGCTGATCTTGACCGAGCCGCGCATGACACCGATGAGGCCAACCCCCGCATCGCCTTTCGCAAATATAATGGCGCCGCGTCGCACCGCCTTCTTGGTCATGCGAGCCGCAAGCTGCTCGAGGATCGCGCTGGTGAGGTGACGGAACAGGGGGTGGTTCCGAATGAGGGTAAGCTTGTCGACGCTTTCGGCCGATTTGGGGCTAACGCTCACGGCGGTTCTTCCCATGCTGGTCGATATCATCGGCAATATCTTCGTGCCGGTGACGATAGCGGCAGACTATCGTATGACGCGGCCTTGGCGTTAGGCCAATATCGCCAAACGCTGCAAGTCGATAGCGATACATTTTGTTCAAAAGCGATACATTTTGTTCACCTGCAAGCACCATTGACAGCTTGCGGGGACGATGGGAACTCGGCGGCACCTCGGTTCCCCCGCATTTCGCGGCGCAGAAACGGACACTGCCGCCGCGCCGCGGCTATCGGCCCTGCGCGGTGACTGCTAGCATGCCATCGAATCTGCCGCTGGGTGGGGCCGGCGCCGGATTATGCGCACTATCGCCACGAGCGGTTTGTCGCGCATGCGTCGAGTCGCCCCGCGGATTGACAAGCATGGTTTGTCATCGGTGCGGTGCAGCCAATTCTGTCGACGCACTCTTTTGCAGCCAGTGCGGTTCCCAGATCTCGCAACAGCCTCCGGCCGGCGATACGCTTGCGCCCACGCTGCATGGCGAACGCCGGCAAATCACCTCTTTGTTTTGCGACATCATCGATTCCACGAAATTGGCCGGAAAACTCGATCCGGAAGAGTTTCACGACGCCATTAGAGCATTTACGCACTGCTGCGATGACATTGCCGCCAGCTATGAAGGCCATGTGAGCGAGTTTCGTGGCGACAGCGTACTGGTTGTTTTTGGATATCCCACGTCGCGCGGCGATGAGGCCGAGCGCGCGATACGTGCGGCGCTCGATATGATCGACGCCGTTGCCCGCCTTGTTCTCCCGAATAATCAGCGGCTGCAGGTGCGTGTCGGAATTGCCACCGGTTTGGCGGCCATCGACGCTCGTTCTTCAAAGAATCCGGTCTTTGCCGGTGACGCGCTCAATCTCGCCGCCAGGCTGCAAAGCCTCGCCGAACCAAACACCGTGGTGATCTCGTCGCTGGCGAAGCGGCTCGCCGGGGGCTTTTTCGACCTTGTTGATTTGGGCGAACACGACCTCAAGGGCTTTCCCAATCCAGTGCCGGCCTGGCGCGTGCAGGGCATCAAGCCGGTCGCCAGCCGATTCGAAGCGCTGCGACCGGAACTGACCGAATTCGTCGGCAGACAGGGCGAATTGCAACAGCTTGCGGCGCTGTGGGAGAAAGCAAAACAGGGAAACGGCCAGATCGTCGAAATTTCCGGCGAGGCAGGTATCGGCAAATCGCGGCTGATCAACCAGACGCAGTACCTGCTATGCGATCCGTCGCAGGTCGCCAAATATTCTTGCTCGCCCTACCACACCAGTACCGCGCTGCATCCAGCGATCGAGCAACTCACGCGAATGATGCATTTTCGGCCGGAACAGTCTCCGGAAGATCGCCTGGCGGTGCTGAAAAGATGGCTGAAGCCAATCGCCGGCCATGAGGCTCATCTGCCCTGGATTGCCTCTGTGCTGTCCTTGCCGGTCGACGCCGCATCTCCGATAGCGGCCCAGGACGCGCGCCAGAGAACCCTGGAAACCCTCTTGTGGTGGCTGACCGCGACCGCCAAAAGGCGGCCGTTGCTGATCATCGTCGAGGATGCGCACTGGATCGACCCGACCTCGCAACAGCTCGGGCAAATGATCGTCAACCAGCTCGGCACCATGCCGGCACTGATGATCGTCAGTTCCCGGTCGTCCGATGCGTTGCCTTGGGCCGGCCAGCGGCCAGGATTGTCGATCGCGCTCGATCGTCTCGATCGCGCCCATGCCAATACCATTGTCGCGGACGTGCTGGGCGAGCGGGAGCTGTCGCCGGACCTTATTGGTCAGATCATCGAGAAGGCGGACGGCATCCCGCTGTTCGTCGAAGAGCTCACCAAGATGGTGCTCGGCTCGGATGCCGGCGACGGACCGCGATCACAAGCGGGCTCGCGCACGCAATTACCGGCGACGCTGCTCGATTCGCTGACCGCCCGCCTCGATCAACTGGCGTCGGCCAAACGCGTGGCGCAGACCGCCGCCGTCATGGGCCGCGAATTTCCCTACGATATCCTCAGCGATATCGCCGGCCTTTCGCGCGAGGCGCTGAACAATTCGCTCGGGCAATTGGTAGAGGCCGGCCTGATCCATACCGCCAGCGCCAAGACGCAGGAGCGCTTCGCGTTCAAGCATGCGCTGATACGCGATGCAGCCTATGAAAGCCTGCTCAAACGCGACCGCCGCGATCTGCATGCAGCCGTGGCTTCCGCACTCGCAGCCAAGAACAGCGGTGCGCAAGCGATCGAGCCCGAAATTCTGGCGCATCATTACACCGAAGCAGGGGCGACCAACGACGCCGTGAAATACTGGGGCATCGCCGCACGCCGTTCGCTGCAGATGTCGGCCAACGCCGAAGCCCTCGCGCATGCTTCGCGCGGACTGGAGCTTTTAGATGCTCTGCCGGACACGTTCGATCGCAAACGGCAGGAATTGGAATTACGCGTCACCTCGGGGTGGGCCTTTTGCAGCTTGAAGGGCTTTTCGGCGGGCGAAGCCGAGCAGACTTTCGTGCGCGCGCAGGAACTGGCCATCGAAATCGGCGACGACGCGATGCTCAATTATGCGCTGCGCGGCATGTACGTCTGCAGCTTTGTGCGCGGGGAGCTGCGCCGCGCCCGGGAACTGGCCGAACAGGAAATCGCACTCGCGCACAAGCGTAACGATATCGGCGACCTAATGTTGGGCCAATGGGCACTCGGCTCGGCATTGTTCTGGATGGGAGAATTCGTGCCGGCTCGGCAGCAGATGGAAGCCTCGCTGGCGAATTACGATCCCGCGCTCATCGAAGCGAAGGTATTTTCATCGCAAGCCGCACCGACCGTTAATAACACCATGTATCTGTGCTGGACGCTTTGGATTCTTGGCTTCCCTGATAAAGCCGTCGAGCGTGGCGGCGAAGCGCTGCGTGACGCCCGCGGCAGCGGACACGCTTTGTCGCTTTCGATGGCCTTGTTTTGGAACGGCGTTGTCAAAATGTATCGCGGCGAACTCGATGCTGCGCGTGCACATGCGCGCGAGTTGCTCACGATCACCGCGCGCTACGGTATTGTCTACTTCGCTGTCTGCGGCATCGTGCTCGACGGTGCGATCATGGTCGCGGCCGGCGATGCAAAGTCCGGGATCCAGCGGATGCAGAAAGCGCTCGCCGAATTTCGTACCATGCGCGGCGGATTGGGCGTGCCATGGGTGATGGCTTTGACCGCGGACGGCTACTTGCGCAATGGGGCGTTCAAGGAAGCGCTCGGCGCGGTCACCATGGGCTTGGCGGTGACGCAGGTCGAAGGCGAGCGCCATTGGGAGGCGGAGNTGCACCGGGTCAAAGGCGAGACGCTGCTGGCGTCGCCCGGCGCCGACNGCNGCCAGGCGGAAGCCGCGTTCCGGCAGGCGATCGAGGTCGCGCAGCGGCAAAAAGCGCTGTCACTGGAGTTACGCGCCGCCATGGCGCTGGGCCGCTTGCTTGCCGCGCGCGGCGAACGAGCGCAAGCCGCGGATTGCGTGGCCGGCGTCTATTCCCTTTTCACGGAAGGCTTCAATACAGCGGATCTTGTCGCTGCGCGCGCCCTGATCGAAGGGCTCAAAGACGCCTCGGATAGCATCGGGACAGCCAAACGCGCCAGCGTCTAGTCATGCGCTTCACCGCCAAGGCTGCCACGGTCTCTTGGCGATCGCCGCTGTGGTGTTGGCGGCCGCGTGGACCGTGTGCTTAGCAGACCCATGCTACCAATGGCTGCGAGAACCAGCGCCGTCATTGCCGTCCGACCGGAGAGCACGATCCGACGCGCGCTGACTTCGATCGAGTGCCGCAACAAAATCCCATAGCCAGAACAAGACCGCGCAAATGATGAATCCGACTATAAAAATGTCCTTCGCCAGACCGCTATCGAACACGTGAATGAATTCGGCCATGTCCAGGCCCTCCTGTTGTCTGATGCCTGGACGATAAAGGTGTTCGACCGACGCCTGTATGAACCACATCACACTCGGTTTTGTGATCGTTTGGGCCCATCAATTGAAGGTTTTTCGCGCTTGCCGCTGCCGCCCGCGTCTAAAGTTAAGGGAATGGTGCCAGGGGCGGAGCCACAATTATCATGCAAGATATTGTAATTATTGGTGTTTTCTAATAGCCAGATCACGCGATACCAACATAAATACCAACACTCAAAATGTTCTCACGTTCGATCGGGCGATCCAATCTTCATGCGGTCAAATTACCCGGCGGTATCATTCCATCTATTTCGACACACGAATTCCCTGTTTCAATACCCGCGAGGTTCGCCATGATGCGGCGACCACAAAGGAGGGACTGATGCGCGAAAAGAAGCGCAGCTTCTATGGTTGGGGATTTGAGGGGGACGCCGTTTCAGCAGAGGAACTTGGCTGGTTCGAGCGCGCCTGGTCCGAGCTTTTCCAGGTCGATTGCTTTGACCCAGCACCCATGCCGCGCGAGTCGGAGATCACGTTGCGAGCGCCCCGGTTGTCGTTACCGGCGGCCTTGAAACCGTTCTGCACCAATAACAAATACGATCGCCTGTTGCATTGTTATGGCCGCTCGGTCCACGACCTCGCGCGGATGATTCACCGACGGGATTTTTCTAATCCGCCCGATGTGGTTGCGTACCCGCGCGACGAGGACGAAATCCGAGCGGTGCTCGACTGGTGCGGCGCCAACGACCTCGCCGCGATCCCATTTGGCGGTGGCTCCAGCGTTGTTGGCGGTGTGAACCCACCTACCGACGAGCGCTATCGCGGCACAGTGACGATCGACCTTAAGCACCTTAGCCGCGTGCTCGAGGTCGATAAAACATCTCAATCGGCGCGAATCCAAGGTGGCGTCCTCGGCCCCGACCTCGAACGCCAGCTCAAGCCCACCGGGCTGACGATGCGGTTTTTCCTGCAGGCTTGGGAGTTCTCATCACTGGGCGGCTGGATCGCCACTCGCGCCGCCGGACACTACGCGACCGTCTATAGTCAGATCGACGACCATATTGAGAGCCTGCGTGTCGTCACCCCAGCCGGCTTGATCGCGACACGTCGGCTGCCAACCTCAGGGGCAGGACCGAGTCCGGACCGACTGTTTCTGGGCTCTGAGGGCACGCTCGGCATCATCACCGAGGCGTGGGTGCGGCTGCATCGCCGACCAACTTTCCGACTGTCGACGATGGTGCGTTTCCGTGACTATGAAAAGGCAGTCGCCGCTGTGCGAACGATCAGTCAAGCTGGGCTGTATCCGGCCAACGCTCGCCTGATCGAGCGCGACGAGGCCAAATTTACAGAGGCCGGAGATGGCACCTACGATCTGCTGGTGCTTTCCTTCGAGTCGGCAGACCATCCCCTCGAGCCGTGGATGGACCGGGCGCTGCAGATCTGCGGCGACTACGGCGGCGAATGGGATCGTAATGCATTGGCCGAAGAAGATTCGCAGCGCCGCGGCGCCGCCGGGAACTGGCGTGACAAGTTTCTACGCGGCCCGTATCTTCGCGAGCACGCGATTGCGCGCGGGGTGATGCGCGATACCACGGAAAGCTGCATCACGTGGGACCGCTACATGGAGTTCCAGACTCGGGTCAAGGATGCGACGCTACGAGCCATCCGCGAGGTCACCGGCCGCGCAGGCACCTGTACGGTGCGCTTCACACATCTTTATCCAGATGGGCCAGCGCCATACTTCACATGGCACGCGCTTGGCGACAAAACCAAGCTAGTCGAGCAGTTCTGGGCGATCAAAGCTGCCGCCTCGGAAGCAATGGTCAACGCGGGCGGAACGATCACGCACCATCATGCGCTCGGCCGCGACCACCGGACCTGGTACGACCGCGAGCGGCCTGAACTGTTTGGTGACGCATTGAAGGCGATCAAGCAACGGCTGGACCCGCACCATGTCTTGAACCCTGGTATTCTGATTGACCGATAAACGTGCCATGAAATTAGATGGTGTGCCTGTCGTAAATCAAATCCGGACATATTGGTGATGCAGCCCGCCCAGGACCGGAAGGCAAAGAATGTGACCGACGGTCCCAACGGCGCGCGGTACCGGCGCATCCTTATCTAGGGACAAATGCGTGCGTACCTCATTGTAGTATTTCATGTACGACAGCAGTACGTGACGAAGATGTCGTTCGCCCAAGACGATGATATGATCGACGCATTCCCTGCGGACCGAACCGATCAGCCGTTCAGCATATCCGTTTTGCCATGGGGAGCGCGGCGACGTTGGTCGATCACGAATGCCCATTGATCGAAGTCTGCGGATGAATATCTCACCATAAGCCCTGTCCCGATCACGGATTAGATAGCGAGGAGCCTGTTCCCAGCCGCAAGCTTGCGTGATCTGATTCGNGATCCATTCCGCGGTCGGATGCGCAGTGACGCCAAACCATAAAATATGTCGCCGGCCGTGCCCCATGATCAACAAGCCATAGAGCAGACGAAACGAGATTGTCGGCACGATGAACAGATCCATCGCCGCGATGCCGTCGGCATGATTATGAAGGAACGTCTTCCACCCTTGAGATGGCGGGCCTCTTCGCCTGGCCATATACTTGGCCACGCTCGTCTGCCCGATATCGATGCCGAGCTTGAGCAGTTCGCCATGGATCCGCGGCGCGCCCCACAGCGGATTGGCAATGCTCATCTCGCGGATCAGCCGGCGGATCTCCGGCGGCACAGTAGGCCTGCCACCACGGCGGCGTGACTTCCAGCGCCAATACGACCTGAAACCCGCGCGATGCCAGTGGACAATGGTGTCCGGCTTAATGATCGCCAACGCATCGCAAACTCTAGGGAACAACCGATAGAGACCAACGAAGATTAATCGGTCGATGGCGCTGAAGGAGAGTTTCTTTGGAGCAGTCCGCCGCAGAACGTTTATTTGCTGCCGCAACGCCCAAATCTCTGCCTCAAGCATTGCCCGCGACCGGAGCAGATCGACGACCGTCCAACCAATAAGTCTGCAAAGATCCCTCATCCCACAACAGGATTGCCTGATTCTCGATCAACTGCCAGTCGGATAGGTTTGCGATAGGGACAGGGGTTCACGCATCTCCAAAACGTTGCGTGGCTGAGAGCAGCACATCGAAGTCCGGACCATTTCAATTATGCGTCAACGCGGTCGGCCGCGTCCCGTTTGCCCCCGGGTGTCCCTAGCCATATTAAGGCATTCGAGAAGTTCAATGTAGCTCGGAGTGCCATCGGAGGCAGTTTCCGCGAGGCAAACCCGTCGATCGCTTGCTACAAAGGTTTCCCACTTCTTTGCGAGGGCATCGCGGGTGCTTTTTTCGTCCTCCATGCAAATATCGAACGTTGTTAATTTGCCCGGACCGCTCGATACTTGTTGGCAACCCAATTCGACATTGAAGCTGGGGACGCCCTGCGCCATTACTTGGGTTGCCCCTGCGGTTAGGATTGCTATTCCGAATATCAATGGCCTAATCATGAAGCGATCTCTCAAAAAGGCCAAAGATTCTTATGTGCACAATTACCGCGGTTTGCATTGAGCTAGATCAACAGGGCTCATCACAACGGTAAATGTGGATTTGTTTCTGCGTCGGGGCCCCAACACTGATGAGCGGCTGCAAGTTCTGATCTGATTGGTACCGATGTGTGGGCGCCCAATCAGCCTGCATACTTTGATCTCAAAGCGGTCGCCCTTTTAAAGGAAACATTGGAGGATGCACGGGTATCACTCCCGTCTAGAGACCGAGCGACGCGCATTGCCTATGATTTACGCCATCTAGGAACGATATCGCGCCAACGTTGGCCGTCGAACCCGCGTTTCATTTTGGTCAGATTTTCGTAATTAAGGTGCGAAAGCCCAATAATGGTGCCGAAAAG
>JGI20195J14853_1000206_pt1 | contig 17454 bp, 17 predicted proteins | sample NGESurdeep092012_3_FD_14853 | JGI IMG/M metagenome (IMG submission 14853)
CTGAGGAACCCAGACTGAATCATGCGCGCAACAGAATCCGCCCGATCGAAAATTGCAAGAAATTTCTATCGGCTCTTCAATGAGTCAGGGTATAGTAGATTGAAAAAATCGCTATAGAAATATTTTGCATCGACAATAAAAGTGAGGAGTGAACAAGTCATGTTTCGGCACGTGTTTCTCTACAAGGTGGCGGCCGGCGCCGATCCGAAAAAGACCGTCGAAATACTCAATGCATTGCCGGCAAAGGTGCCCGGGGTTCGCACGTGGACATTGGGCCAGCACCAGCCACCTCCCGGAGCGTCTGGTGGCCGTTGGGACTACGGTCTGGTTTGCGACTTCGATACCTTCGACGGGCTGCAGACATACTCCAGCCACCCGTCCCACGTAGAGGCCGTCAAGAAATTATTGCCGATGCTTTCAGCGCACGCGATCTGCGATTTCGAATTCGATCCGGCGAAACAGAACGTTTGATGACAGGGCCGACTGAGCGAGAATCTCTATTAGATTCTGTGTGCTTAGATGGGTTTCGCGAACTCCATGTTGTACCGCTCGTTGTACTTTTTTATCCGTTATTCGCAGCTTAATCACGACAACGACTTGCGCGTGCCATTTCTCTGCCGAAGCACAAATTCATAGCCTTGCGCGGGCAGGGGAGATGGAATCCGATAACGGACATTTCAGCCGCACCCGCTTTTGTCCGCTATTGGACCAAAGCGGACAAAGGCGGATTCCCCACTCGACGGATTGCCGGTGGAGCGCGATAAGGCGCTGTTCGAAGCTTTGCTCGCGAAGGCCGGTGTCTTTATTCAGAATCGCAAGCCGGGCGTGAAATTGCAGCTCGCATAATGGAAGAACCATGAACGAGACGACCAAACACGATCCAGATGCCGGATTTGAGCCGGCCTTTGCCGCTCTGCCATGCGCCTGCGATGCGCATTTTCACGTGTTCGGGCCGGCCGAGCGTTATCCCTACGGTACGGACATCCGCTACAAGCCGCCCTACGAGCCGCTGGAGGCCTATCTCAAGCTGGCGCGTCGCATCGGCTTCGAGCGCTACGTTTTCGTCCAGCCCAGCGCCTACGGCTTCGACAATTCCTGCATGTTCGATGCCATGCGCGAACTCGATCCGGCAATCCGGCGAGGGATTGTCGATCTCGACGAGACCAAGACCAACGACAAGCAGCTGGCCGAACTGAACGCGCTCGGCGTTCGCGGCATTCGGGTGAATGTTTCACCGGTGCGCAAGCCGGAAGTCGGGCTCGCCGATTTCATGCGGCCTCGCATCGCGCGCCTGGCCAAGCGCGCCAAGGAACTCGGCTGGCATCTTGATTTCCTCATGCCCGGCTGGCTGGTCAGCGAGCTGATGACGACTTTGCGCGACTTGCCGATTGAGTTCTCGGTGGCGCATATGGGCCTGTTTCCCGCCAAGGACGGGCCAGCGCAGCCCGGATTTCAGGAGTTTCTCAAGCTGGTCGGCGATGGCTCAAAACGCTGCTGGGTGAAGCTCACCGGAATTTACCGCTTTTCCACCGCGCCGGGCTTCACCGACGTCAAGCCGATTGCGCAGGCGCTGATGGCAGCCGTGCCGGGCCAGTTGATCTGGGGCAGCGACTTCCCGCATTTGTCATTCCACGACCGCGTCGGCACCATCCAGCTCTATAACCTGCTCGGCGAATGGGCCCCCGATGCGGCGATGCGCAAACGTATCCTGGTGGACAATCCGGCCCGGCTCTTCGGCTTTAATTGAGATCAAGTCGTCGCTCACGTCGTCAGCTTGAACAGCATCGTGGTTTCCATGTCGTCGCCGAACCAGGCGACGATGGCGGCTTCGCGCTTGTCGATATATTTTGTCTTGCCGTTTTCCAACACCATCGGCACGTCATGGCCCGGCACCAGGATATTGCCGGGCCGGCGACGCCACAGCGTCCAGATCATATCGATCGAGGCCTTGCTGACCGCGGCGTCGTAGGTCATGTCGGTCGTCCCCGAGACCAGCTCGGCGCGATTCTTGGCAGAGTCGCCGGCGAAGATGACGTCGCGCTCGGCGGTCCGTAACACGAAGACCAGATGGCCAGGCGTGTGGCCGGGCGCGAGGTGCGCCGTGACGCCGGGAAACACTTCCTCGCCTTCGGCCGCCGTATGCAACGTGGGCCAGGTGTTGAGCTCGCGCATATAGAGTTCGGGCACTGGCGTTTCGCCCCACGGCTCCTGCAAGGACCACGCGAGCTCCTGGGCACCGATCACAATGCGCGCATTCGAAAACATCGTCCAATTCACGGAATGATCGTGATGCGAATGGGTGAGCAGAAGATCGGTAATATCGCCCGGCTTCAGTCCGCGTTCGGCGAAGCGCTTGATCAGCATCGTCCGCATGCTGAATCCGCCGGTATCGATGAGCGCGAGACGGCCATGTGCGCGTATCAGCACCACCGAGCTCCAGCCCAGCCCGCCATGGCACACTGACTTTCCGGGAAAGCCCTGAACGACAATGTCGATATCGTAGTTGTTTATTTTCATGGCGTGTTCGAATTATACGGAGTGTTCGAGACCGCCAGGGCCGGCAGTCCGAGCTTGGCGGCTTCCTTCTGCAAGGCAGCGACTTCCTTGGCATGGTAGGGAAGGCCGGTGCGGCGGTGCTTCGCTTCGAGACGGCGTTCCGTCTCGCCCGGCATCAGGATTTCATGGAAACCTTCCGCCGTTGGGACAGCATGCACGCGTTGCACCAGCGTATCCATGCGCTTGAGATATTCGTCTTTCGTGACGAACAGATCGGGCTTCATGGCCAGGAAAAAATGGCCGACATTCTGCGGCTGGTCGTAATCGAGGAACTGATTGCGGACATCGCCGGCACAGGCGGCCCCCGAGATGACGCCACCCATGATGTCCATGAGCATGGATATCCCCGAACCTTTCGGCCCGCCGATCGGCAGGACAACGCCGCCGTCGAGCGCCGCATTCGGATCGGTGGTCGGATGGCCCTGCGCATCGAGCGCATAGCCGAGCGGGATCTTTTGGCCGCGGCGCGCAGCGCGTCGTATTTTTCCGCGCGCGGCTACGGCCGGCGACATGTCGAGGTCGAACGGCACTTCCTTGCCGGCCGGCGCGGCGGCGGCAAACGGTGACGTCCCAAGGAAGGCCTTGCGACCGCCCCAGGGCGGCATCGCCCGCGATGCATTCGTAAAGACGAACGAAATGTAGCCAGCTTCGAGCGCCTGCAACGTGTAGCAGGCCGCCATGCCAAAATGCGTGCTGCGCCGCGCGGAAACGATGCCGACACCGAATTCACGCGCCATATCGATAGCCGCTTCCATGGCCTTGGTCGCAACCACCAAGCCGAAACCATTTTCTCCGTCAAGCGAGCCCACCATGGGCGTGACGCGCTCGACCACCAGATTCGGCTTTGGATTGACGAGTCCGCGTCGCACCCGGTCGAGGTACTGCGGCAGGAATTGAAGCCCATGGGTATCGACGCCGCGCAAGTCGGCGCGCACCAGACAGCCGGCGACGATGGCCGCGTCGTGCTCTGGTAACCCGTGGGCGACGAGCAAACGGCGGCCGAAGGCTTCCGCCGTCTCCGCATTCGCATAGAACGGGCCCTGCGCGGTATCGGGCAGGATAGTGTCACCGATCGTTGTCATGGTTGGCCCACTCAACTGCCATTCAAGCCATAAGCTTCGGGAAAGAACATGTCCTTCCACGATGCCGGCTTCTTCTTGATGCGCCCGACCTTGTACATGAACTCGACGAATTTCATCACATTGACCGGTGTCGTGGTGTAGTCGACGTCGGGATCGGCCACCATCTTCTCGAGTGCATCGAGTGGGTTCTTGTCCTTGGTCGCTGTCAGATAGATTTGCGCGGCCTCGCGCGGATGCGCCTTGATAAATGCGTCTGCTTCATTGAATGCCGCGACGACCGCGCCGCACAGCTTCGGATTGGCGTCATGAAATTTCTTTGTCGCTACCAATACGCCGTTGGTGTGCTTGCCGCCAACGACATCGTAGGATTTAAGCACCTGATGGATGCCCGGCGTCGCCAGCTCGTAGTAGTAGAACGGCGAGCTGGCGAAATGTGAATTGATCTCGGATCCTCCGGACATCACCGCGGCTGCCGAATCCGCATGCGAACGGGTGATGGTGATCGAGTCGAGCTTGTCGTAGTGGTCAAAGCCCCAGATTTTGGCGGCTTCCATTTCCAGCGCGAGCGCGTGGCCGGTAAGCTTGACCGCGGGCAGAGCGATCTTGTCCTTGTCGGTGAAGTTCGCGATCGTTTTCACATCCGGATTGCGCGTCACCAGCACATACGGCATCGATTGCATGGCAATGAGCGCACGGGCCTCCTGCGGCGTGCCGACTGTCTTGTCCCAAATAGTAGCAAGCGTGGGAACGCCCGGCCCGATGAAGTCGGCCTGACCGGCGAGCAGTGCGTCAAGTTCAGCCGCCGGACCAGCACGTTGAGTCCACGTGGTCTTAACTTCACCGAGACCCGCGGCCGCGGCATGCTTCTCGATGAGCTTCTGCGCCTCGATGACGATCATCGGGAGGTAAGGCAGGCCGAACTGCTTCGACATCCGCACCTCGCTGACTTCAGCCTGGGCGGCGGTGCCAAATGCGATTGTGCACAGGGCAGCGACTGCGAGCTTTCTCCACATGGGTTCCTCCGTGCTTTTTTACGGTGTCTAAAATTGATAAAGCCTTGCCGGGTTGTCGACGAGAATCTTCTGTAGCTCCGCGCGGTTCTTGGTCCAATTGACGAGCCGATTCAGCGCCTCTCCGTTGTCTTCCGGCCGGAACGGCTCGATCACAGCCGGGTCGCGCTTGGCGGCGCCGGGATGCGGCCAATCGGTGCCCCACACGACGCGATCCGGATTGGCCGCGATCATGGCGCGCGCAATCGGCGCGGCGTCGGCATAATCAGGCTGCTGCGAGATGCGGTAGGGCGCGGAGATTTTCACATAGACCTTACCGCTCCGGAGCAGCGCCAGAAACTCAGCAAAGGCAGGTTGATCGGTGCCAAGCGAGGCCTTTGGGCGGCCGAAGTGATCGACCACCAGCGTCACCGGCAGCTTCAATATTGTGTCGTGCAACGCCGCCAGGATGGCAAGATTTGTATAGGTCTGCACGTGCCAGCCGAGGGGAGCGACGCGCTCGGCCGCCTGTTGCAGATGCCGCCCGGCGACAGCCGGGTCGCTCTCGCCATAAGATTCCAGGTTGACGCGCACGCCGCGGATGCCGGCCGCGTGCATGTCAGCCAGCATCGCGTCGGTGGTTTTGTCGTCGATGACGGCGACGCCGCGCGCGCGGGTACCGAGCTTGCGGACGGCGTCGACCGTGCAGGCGTTGTCCGCGCCGTAAGGACTCGGATGCACGACCACGACGCGGTCGATGTACAGCGCCCGGTGCAAAGCGAGCAGGTCCGCGATCGAAGCCGGTCCCGGCGTGTAGAGCCGTTTGGCTGAGAACGGAAAGTGCTCGTCCGGGCCAAAGATGTGCACATGGCAGTCGCAGGCATTGCGCGGCACTTCGAACGACGGCGCCGTATGCGCAACGCCGAGGATGGTTTGCGCGGCTTCTGCCATCAGATGGACATCTCGCGCACCTGTTTCGCCTTTTCGGTCATGGCGGCGAGCAGGAACTGGATGTCGGTCCCGGTCGATACCATGCGCGCGCCCATGGCGATGAATTCGGCGGCAAGCTTCGGCCGCGTCGAAAGGCCGCCGACGCCGACATGCTTGCCGTGCTTGCGGCAGGCCGCGATCGTGCGCGCATAGGCATCGCGCACCCTCGGGTGCTCGAGTTGGCCAGCAAGTCCCATGCTGGCGAGCATGTCGTTCACCCCGATCAGCACCATGTCGACGCCCTCGACCGCGGCGATCTCTTCGGCCTTCTCGACCGCCTCGGCGGATTCGAACTGCACGATGACCATGGTCGCATCATTCATCGCGGCATTGGCCTCGGCGGTCGGAAACGAACGGTACTCCAGATGCGGCAGGGCGCCGCCGGCGCCGCGCTCGCCGAGCGGCGCGAATTTTGCCGCCTTGACCACCTCGCGCGCCTCCTCGGCCGATCTGATGCCCGGGGCGACGATGCCGAGCGCGCCACCATCCAGGACACGCTGAATATATTCGGGTGTATTGGCGGGCACGCGCACCATGGGCGCGACGCCGACGCTCAAGGCCGCCAGGCAAATCTGGCCGGTGGCGTCGAGCGTCATGGTCGAATGCTCCAGATCGATATAGATCATGTCGAAGCCGGCCGTTTTCGCGAGCCGTGCGATCTCGATGCCGCGGGTGAGGCGGATGGTCATCGAAGCGACCACCTCGTTGCGCGCCAGTTTTTCCTTGACGACGTTCTTTACGATTTCATTCGCCCGCACGAACTTACTCCTTGAATAGTTTCACGCTTCATCACTTCGGCGGATCGGGCAGTTCGATCGCCAGCATGACGTTGCTGTAACTCTTGCCATGGATGTCTTGCGCCAGCGAAATTGTGACGCCGCCGCCAAGCGCATTTTCAATGACGAAATTGAAGGCCTTGAGATTGCGTAATGAGTGGCGTCGGACCGGTCCTTTCGCGATGTGCTTGAACGCGTCTGCGACCCGTTCCGGCGTGAGCTCTTGCTCGAGAAAATCCCAATGCTTCGCGTCGTAGCAGATGACCGAAATATTCGACGTGTTGCCTTTGTCGCCGGCGCGCGCATGGGCTAGATCGTAGACCCGGACGCTCATAGCGAGCCCTCGACGACCACCTGGGCATTGACCAAGTTCTTGGGCAGCAGCACCGACTTCACCGCCAGCACGTCGCGCACGCGCGGTTCGCAGGCGCCGCCGGCGCCGCCCGGGCCGTGCATATGCATGGCGCGGACCTCGAAGCCGATGGCATAAGCGGCCTTGCGGTCGTGCGTGCGCCCGGCCATGCGCAGCCTAACGTCGTAAGGCTCCGGCCTGATGTCCACCTGATCGTGCAGGCTGGACATGCCGATCAGGTCGACGCGGAAATCGTCATAGACGAAACCCTGCAGCTTCAGCCGTTCCTTGACGATCTCGGCCGCCCATTTGGCGCGCGCGACCGCGTCGATGCCGCCATAGGAAACCTCGCCTTCGCCAATGTAACCGTCGGCATAGCCGACATTGACCTTGTAGGTGGGTGTGGCGGGGCGGGCTTGCGCATTCGTCACCCGCACACGGTCCGGCGCTTCCTGCGTGAGTGCGATGCCGGTGATGTCGAGCACGCAGTCCGGCGTGATGTAGGCGGTCGGGTCGTGAATCTCGTAGATCAACTGCTCGGTGCAGGTCATAACGTCGAGGCGGCCGCCGGAGCCCGGCGTTTTGCTGATAACGATGGAACCGTCGGATTTCACATCGGCGAACGGAAAGCCGTTGCGGGCGAGATCGGGCACGTCTTTTTTTCCGGGCCATCCGAAGCAGCCGCCGGTTACCGACGCCGTGCATTCGAGCAAATGGCCCGCCGCGGTGCCCTGCGCGATCTTCGGCAGGTCGTCATAGACCCAGCCGAATTCATGCATCATCGGCGCCAGAAATAGCGACGGATCGGCGACCCGGCCGGACAGCACGATCGGCGCGCCGGTATTGAGCGCTTCACAAACGACATCGGCGCCGAGATAGGCGTTGGCGGAAATCATCTTCGGCAGGACGGATTCCAACGGCTCGCCGTTTTCGATCAGGCGCAGCTCGGGCCGATGTTTCACCATGCTGGAAACATCGTCCCCGAGCACGACGGCCACCGCCACATCGCCGAGGCCCAGATCGGCGGCCTCCTTGCGCGCGGCGCGCGCACCGCCGAGCGGATTGGCGGCCCCCATATTGGTGACGATCCGGATGCCTTTTCGTATGCAGGTCGGCAGCACCATGCGTAACCGCGCGTGCAGCGATGGTGAATAGCCGAGTTCCGGGTTTTTACTGCGTGAAAGATTCTCGCGGGACACCGTCCGCTCGGCCAAGCATTCGAACACGAGGTAGTCGATATCGCCGCGTTCAGCGAGCTCCAAAGCCGGAACCATCCGGTCATCCGAAGTGCCCGCACCGGAGCCGACGCGCACTGCGTCCTGCGATTTCATCTTAGCGTTTCCTCGCGCCCGCTATTGTTATTTCGCTGAGTTTGGGTGGCTTTTGGCGCGGGCGACCAATCAGGAGCATAGACAAGCTTACGGAAACCGTCCAAATTATTATTAGACAGTGACGCGGGAGATACCGCGGTCTCAATCAAAAAAAGTAAAACAATGAAACTGGGAGGACGTAGCTGATGGCGAGCGGCGCGACACTCGCATCGAAATCTACTTTGCCGGGCATGGGCGGGGCTAAGGCAGCTTCGCCTGAGGCGGCAATTCGCGGACGCGCGGTCACGGATACCGATCCAGGCCGGCACTTGCTCGACGTGCGCGGCGTGACCATCCAATACAAAACCCAGCACCATCTGATCACCGCGACCTATCGCGTGAGTTTCAACGTGCTGCAGGGCGACCGCTTCGTCGTGGTTGGACCATCGGGTTGCGGCAAGTCGACCTTGCTGAAGGCGGTCGGCGGCTATCTGGCGCCGACCGAGGGCGAGATCAGGCTGAAGGGCGAGCTGGTCACCAAGCCCGGCCCGGATCGGATCATGGTGTTCCAGGAATTCGATCAACTGCTGCCGTGGAAGACGGTTTTTGAGAACGTCGCCTTTCCGCTCAAGACCACCGGAACGCTGCAAGGCAAAGCCGCCGATGAGCGGGCGATGCACTATATCGAGAAGGTCAACCTCACCGATTTCGCCCATAGCTATCCGCACACGCTGTCCGGCGGCATGAAGCAGCGCGTCGCCATTGCGCGCGGCATGGCGATGGAGCCGGACATTCTGCTGATGGACGAGCCGTTCGCAGCGCTCGACGCGCTCACCCGTACGCGCATGCAGGATGAGTTGTTGGGGCTGTGGGACGAAATACGTTTCACGGTGCTGTTCGTCACCCATTCGATTCCCGAAGCGATCAAGCTCGGCAGCCGTATCCTGCTGCTGTCGCCGCATCCGGGCCAAGTGAAGGCCGAGATCAATAGCGTTCCGCGCGGCCAGGAAAACTCCGACGAAGCCGCGGCACTCGGCCGCGAGATTCATGAAATGCTCTTCGCCGATCAAATCGAGGAGGCACCCAATGCTTCAGGCGGTTGAGCGCCCGAATATCTACTGCGAGATGCTGGGACCCGATCAGTTTGGCATCATCGAAAAGCCGCTGACCCTGGTCGAGCAGATCTACAATCAGGTCTGGCTGCGGAAAATTACGATCCTCGTAGTGCTCGCGGTGGCGTGGGAAATTTACGGACGCTGGCTGGACAATCCGCTGCTGGTGCCGCCATTCAGCGACGCCATGCGCGCGCTGATCACGGATGTTGCCAACGGGGCGATCCCACAACGTGCCTTGAGTTCGATCCAGGTGCTGCTGGTCGGCTTTGCCTCAGGAACCGTGCTTGCCGGGCTGTTGACGGTGTTCGCCATCAGCAGCCGGATTGGCACCGATTTTCTCGACACGATGACGGCGATGTTCAATCCGCTGCCCGCCATTGCGCTGCTGCCGTTGGCGCTCATCTGGTTCGGATTGGGCGCGGGCAGTTTGGTGTTCGTGCTGATCCATTCCGTGATGTGGGCGGTCTCGCTCAATATGCTTGCCGGATTCCGCGGCGTGTCGACCACCGCGCGCATGGTAGGGCGCAACTACAATCTGACCGGCCTGCGTTTCGTCGCACGCATTCTTATCCCGGCGGCGTTTCCCAGCATTCTCGCCGGCCTCAAGATCGGCTGGGCCTTCGCCTGGCGCACTCTGATCGCGGCCGAACTGGTGTTCGGCGTGTCGTCGGGCCAAGGTGGGCTCGGTTGGTACATCTTCGAGAGCAAGAACCAGCTCAACATTCCGGAAGTGTTTGCCGGCTTACTCACGATCATTCTGATCGGGCTGGCGGTCGAGAACGTGGTGTTTCGTTTCATCGAGACCAGAACAGTCCAACGCTGGGGCATGCAGACCTGATTGCGTGACAAGCCCAGCTTAGATCAACGGGAGGAACTCATGATACACAGGCGTGATTTCTGCAAAGCGCTCGCGGCGGCACCGGCCGTGTTGGCGACGCCGGCGCTGATGCACTCCAGCTTCGCCGACGAGGTGTCGAGCATCGTGCTGATCAGTCAGCACGGTCTGCCCTATTTGCCGATGATGGTGATGGACGCGCTCAAGCTGATCGACAAGCATGCCGGCAAGCTCGGCGTCGCATCGCTCAAGTCGGAATTCAAGACAATGGGCGGCACCCAATCGCTGGTCGACGCGCTGCTGAGCGGACAGATGAATTTCGGCGTCACCGGCGTGCCGGGTCTGAACGTGCTCTGGGATAAGACTGCCGGTACGCCGAACGAGGTGCGCGCGCTATCCGCGGTGCAGTCGATGCCGTTCATTCTGGTGACGAACCGGCCGACGATCAAGTCGATCAAGGATTTCAACGAGCATGACAAGATCGCCGTGCCGGCGGTCAAGGTGTCGAGCCAGGCGATCTGTCTGCAAATGGCGGCCGCGAAGGAGTGGGGACACGATCAGTATGCCAAGCTCGATTCGCTCACGATCACGCGCTCGCATCCGGAGGCCGCCACGTCGGTGATATCGAAAGCGACCGAAATCAATAGCCACTATTCCGTCGCGCCTTACTACTATTATGAATTGGCGACCAGCGGCGTGCACAACGTGCTGAAATCCTACGACACGCTGGGCGGGCCTGCGACCAACGGCGTGATGCTGATGACGAAGAAGTTCCGCGACACAAACCCCAAGGTAACCAGCGCGGTCTACGGCGCGCTGAGCGAGGCGGAGGAGTTCATCAACAAGAATCCGGGCGAGGCGGCGCAGATCTACATCAAGACGACCAATGAAAAGCGCAGCAGCCAAGCGGAAATGGTAAAGTTCATTAGCGACCCGGACAATATTTGGACCACGGCACCGCAACAAACCATGACCTTTGCCGGGTTCATGCACAAAGTCGGCACCATGAAGCGGGAACCCGCATCGTGGAAAGACCTCTACATGCCGGAGTGCCACGAGCTCAAAGGCAGCTGAGCTTGATCGATCAGTTGAAGAATGCCGATGCGGTCGGGAGGCCGGCGGATGAAAATCTATGTGCTCGATTCGTTTTTCCCGACCGGAGTTGAATTCGCCGCGCAACGCGCCGAGATCGTGCGTTGGGACGATCCGCACGTGAAGAACTGGCACGAGGATGCCGATGGTCTGATGATCCGCATGACACGGATCAAGGCTGACGATCTCGCGCGCGCCAAAAAGCTCCGCGTGATCTCCAAGCAGGGCGTCGGGATCGACAATATCGACCTTGCGGCGGCCAGCGCCCGCGGCATCACCGTCTGCCGGACACCCGGAGTCAATAAGGAAGCCGTCGCCGAACTGGCGCTTGCGCTGGCGCTGGCAGTGACACGGCGGGTGGCGGAGTTCGATCGTCAAATCCGCTCCGGCGCGGCCGTGGAACGTTCAAACTTCCTCGGTCTGGAGTCGTGGCAAAAGACCGTCGGCGTCATCGGCATGGGCAATATCGGAACGCTGGTCGCGCGCAAATGGCACGCGGCCTTCGACGCGCGGATCATCGCCTACGACCCCTATGTGGGGGCCGACGTCTGGCCTGATATTCCGCATCAGCGTGCGGCCTCGCTTGCGGAGCTTTTGCCGCACGTCGACATACTGACGCTGCATCTGCCGCTCACCGCGGAAAGCCACGGCATGATCGGCGCTGCGGCGCTTGCGCTCATGAAGCCGACCGCGGTGGTGGTGAATACCTCGCGCGGCGGGATCGTGGACGAACACGCGTTGTACCAGGCGATCACCGCCGGCCGGCTGTTCGGCGCGGGTCTCGACGTCTTCGACATCGAGCCGCCAACCACCGACAATCCGCTGATGCGGCTTTCGACCGTCGTTGCCACGCCGCATGCCGGCGGCGGCACCTTCGAGACTCAGGCGCGCAGCTCGCTGCTCGTCGCCGAGCAATTGTTCGAAGCGCTGGCCGGCCGCGAGCCGTTCGGCCGCGTCGCCTGATACATCCTGCCTTCAGAAATAATCGGAGTTCAGTCGATGACGTCGCCCGCGGATAGACTCGTCAACCCGGTGAAGGCGCGCATGCAAGCCGGCGATGTTTCGCTTGGAATGCCGGTACGGCTCGGGCGTTCCGGCGATGTCGCCCGCATTGCCAAGGCGACCGGGCACGACTTTATTTTTATCGATTGTCAGCATTCGCTGTTCAATCTCGAGACCATCGGTCATATCGCGAGCACAGCGCTCGCTTGCGGCATCGCGCCGCTGGTGCGGGTTCGCGGGATCGACGATCCGAACGTGTCGCTCTTGCTCGACAATGGCGTGATGGGCATTGTCTATCCCGATGCTAACACTGCGGCGCAGGCGCGCAAGGCCGTCGAGATCTGCAAGTTTTCCCCCATCGGCAAGCGCTCGGTCAGCGGCGGCTACCCGCATTTTGATTATCGATCGGTGCCGCTCACGACCAGCGTCCCGCAACTCAATGACAGCTGCCTTTTGGTCTGCATGATCGAGACCGTGGAGGGTCTGGAAAATGTTGAGGCCATTGCGGCAGTCGACGGCGTCGACGTGGTCCATCTCGGCAGCAACGATCTTCTTGCCAATATGGGCAAGCCCGGAAAATTCGACGATCCGGCTCTGGTCGCGGCGCAGGAACGGCTGATTGCCGCCACCCGCAAGCATGGAAAATTTGCCGGCAGCGGCGGCAACCGCGACGTTCAGCGTCAGGTTGAGATCATTCGCAAGGGTTGCCAGTTCGTCACAACCCAGTCGGATATCGGGTTCCTGTCGGCCGCGGCATCGAAGTGGACCGTCGGTATTCGCGATGCGCTTCGATCTTGATTTTGCTTACAGCTCGCGCAGTGCGTTGAACTGGGCCACATAGCCGGACGCATCGATCCGCACGCCGATGACGGTGGTCTTTTTGGTTTTGAGCGCTGCGCTGAGCGCATTGCTCAAGTCTTGTTCGGTTTCCACCAACACACCGTCGGCGCCGAAGGATTGCGCCAGCTTTTCCCAATCGACGCCGCCGAGCTGCACGCCATGCAGCGGAATGCCCTTGATTTCCTGCTTGACGCGAATGAGGCCGATTTCGCGGTCATCGAACACAACCACGATGATGGGCAGGTTCTCGCGCTGCGCCGTCTGCATTTCCGCGACCGTCATCAGGAAGCCGCCATCGCCGGTGAATGCGACAACCGGGCGATCCGGAAACGCCATGCGTGCCGCCAGCGCGCCGGGCACCGCGTAACCCATGGAGGCGAGCCCATTGGAGGTCAGGAACTCGCGCGGTCCGTAGGATTCCCATTTCTGTACGACCAGCAGCCGGCTCGCGCCGGCATCGCAGGTGGCGATCGTGTTGCGCGGCAGTACCGCGCGCGCGACTTCCATGGCGCGTTGCGGCGATAGGCCGGTGCTTGGCGTATTGAGCGCGTCGCGAACCTCAAGCCGGAACGCCTTGGCGGCCTTCTCGCCCCAATTCGTCCCCTCCGGCGCCCATTGCGCGAGGCCGGCCAGCAGCGCCTTGAGATCGCCGATGATTTCAGGATCGGCCGGAACGATGGCGTCGACGCTGGCGATCGAAGACAGCGCCAGCACCGGAAGCGTATAGGGCCACGGCTTGGGCTGCAGTTCCACCGCGTCGAGACCGATGGTGACGATCAGGTCGGACTCCATGACCAGCTTGCGCTCGATCAGCCCGCCGATGATGCAGCCCGCGCGCAGCGGGTGATCCTCCGGGATCATGCCCTTGCATTTCGTGGTGGTCAGCACCGGCGCGCCCAGCCGCTCCGCGAATTTCACGAATTCGGCGGACGCACCGCACCAATAGACGCCGAGCCCGGCGATCAGGATCGGCCGTTTGGCGCGATTGAGCATTTCCAGCGCCGGCTTGAGATCGGCGCGGTCTGGGCCGGGCACGATCCAATTCGGCATCAGCGGCGGCTCGGACACGTAATCGCCGGCCTCGCGCGTGGTCTCGCTCTGTGGAAACTCGAAATGCACGGGGCCGGGCGGTGTTGCAGTCGCGGTGCGCATGGCGCGTCGCACCTGTTGCCGCACGGTCTTGGCGTCGATCGTTGTGCTCCACTTCACGATCGGCTCGTAAATCGCCAGCTGGTTGATGCGTTGGCGCAGGCCGGTCTCANAGGTCGGCCGGGAATAGGAATCGGTAATTGCAATGAGGGGCGAGCGGTCGAGAAACGCGTGNGCCACGCCGTTGACCATGTTGGCGGCCCCGGGGCCGCGCGTGGATAGGCAAATTCCAGGGCTGCCGGTNAGGTCGCCCCAGGTCGATGCCAGCATGGCGCCCGCCACCTCCTGCTTCATCAGGAGAAACCGCATCTGGCGCTGGCGCGCNGCTTCCATCAGCTCGACCGACTCGCCGCCCGGATGCCCCACAATGAAGGGTGTGCCGGCGTCCTTGAACGCCGCTGCAAGCACTTCGACGGTTGTGCTCATCGTCAAGCCTCCCGATTAATTCAGCGGACCATCCAGTAACGGGGTGCACCATGACAGGAGTGGCGCCGACCTCCAACCACTGCTCGAACGGCTCGCAAGATAGCAGCTATTCACAACATGCATTACTATTGTTCTGACGGTCGGCTAATTGTCGTATGATGAAAGCGCGCGAGCCGGTTGCAGATTGGATAGGAATATGCCCGACGTTACGGTTGCCGTCCTCGACACGTTTCATCCGCACATCAAGGCGGCCATCGAGGCAGCCGTTCCGGCGAATTGGGCCGTACGATTCACTGCCGAGAATACCCTGACCGCTCGCGCGGCGGCGCTGCGGGCTGCCGACATCGCGTTTGTCATGGCCGCCCCCATGCCGAAAGAATTGCTGGGTGAGGCGAGGCGGCTTCGCTTCATCCAAAAACTTGGCGCAGGCGTTGACAGGATCGACCTCGATGTCTGCCGGAAGCAGGGGATTGGTGTCGCAAGACTGCATGCCGGCAACAGCATTCCGGTCGCCGAGCATACGATCCTGCTGATGCTCGCAATCTATCGCCAGCTTCCGCAGATCGATTGTCGCACGCGCGCCGGCATCTGGAGCAAGGAGGATGCCCGCGGCATGCATCGGCAGCTGCAATATAAGACGGTCGGGTTGGTTGGTTTCGGCGCCATTGGGAAAGAAGTCGCGAAACGGCTGCGTGGTTTCGAGGTTACGATCCTTTACTACGATCCGGTTCGGGCTTCCCTCGACGTCGAGCAAAGCCTTGACGCCAAATATGTCGATCTCGACGAACTCGTGAGGGCCGCCGACATTGTTTCGCTGCACTTGCCGCTGATCCCGCAAACGGCGGGCATCATCAATGCCGAGCAAATTCACGCAATGAAATCCGGCGCCGTGTTGATCAATTGCGCACGTGGTGGTCTCGTCGATGAAACCGCCCTGGCAGTGGCATTGAAAGATGGACACCTTTTCGGGGCCGGTATCGATGTATTTTCGAGCGAGCCGCCAGTCGGCAGCCCGCTCCTCGAACTGGAAAACACCGTGGTCACGTCACACTTGGCGGGAGCGACGCTCGATAATTTTTTCGGAATCGTTGCGCGGGCGGTGGAGAATGCAAAGGCCGTGTTGCGCGGCGATGCGCTCCCCGAAACCGATGTCGTGCTCGCGCCCGACCGCAAAGTGCCGGTAGAATAATCGTAGGTCAAAAGTCTATCAGACGGCCAAAATAGGAGCACCTCTATGCGGATCACAAACATGAGAGTCGAATTGTTCTCATATTTCGTCGGCGTCAAACATCGGAGTTCGATATCGAATGTGCTGTTAGGGCTGTTCAAAGCTGTGGCTCTACTGCTGGCGCTCTCATCGGCCGTCGCCGCCGACGAATATCCGAACCGGCCGGTGCGGCTGATCATTATTCCGTTCCCACCGGGTGGCAGCAACGACGTCGTCGGACGTCTGGTTGCCAAACAACTCAGCGAGCAATTGGGCCAGACTGTTTACGTCGATAACCGTGGTGGGGCCGGCGGCACGATTGGGACCGAGGCCGCCGTCAACGCGGCGCCGGACGGCTACACGCTGCTGATCGTGTCGCTGGCGCATGCGGTCAATCCAGCGCTGTACACGCTCAAATACGATCCGATCAAATCCTTCACGCCGATTTCGATTTTTGCGACCGGGCCGAACGTGCTGGTGGTCAATCCGGAGCTGCCGGTCAAATCGGTCAAGGAGTTGCTCGCGCTCGTCAAGCAAAAGCCTGGCGAGCTCAACTACGCCTCGGCCGGTGTCGGTAGTTTCCAGCATCTCGGCGGCGAGTTGTTCAAGTTGATGGCCGGCGCCAACATGGTGCACGTGCCGTACAAAGGCGGCGGCCCGGCGATGCAGGACGTAATCGCCGGGCACGTCAAAATCATTTTCAGCTCGCTGGTCCAGACCACGCCCTTTATTCAATCCGGGCAGCTCAGGGCGCTGGGCACCGGCGGCGCCAAGCGCAGCTCTGTTCTTCCGGACGTACCGACCATCGCCGAGGCCGGCGTGCCAGGCTACGTAGCCGATAATTGGTGGGGGATCGTCGCGCCGGCCGGCTTGCCCGCANNGATCGCCGAGAAATTGTACAAGGCCTCCCAGGCGGCGCTGAAGGCGCCCGAACTGAAAGCGCAATTCGACCGCGANGGCGCCTCCGTTGTCGTGATGACGTCGGATGAGTTCGCCGAATACATCAAGACCGAAATCGTCAAATGGGGCCGCGTCGTCAAGGAAGGGAAGATCGGCGCCCAATAGCGCCGCAAGTCTCGGTCGCGGTGTTCACGCCACCTTTGGCGGGAAACCGCTTTCATCCTGATCTTGATCAGCAGAACTGACCGCTCGGGGTCTGCCGCCTTTTTATGATACCTGCATGGCGTGATCGCTCTAGGGACTCCTTCCTTGCTTTCACTGCCTCTGCGATACGTGGATCGGTCTTTTCTTTTTCATACGCGTGAGCTGGCCACGGCGTCTGCCAATGTCTGGTCATCCGGCCGCAACCCATCTGCGGCTGCTGAATCTGGCGCCGCTCTTACGGTAACGCGAGCGTCGTCAAAGCCAGAAATCAGTATAGAAAGGACGCAAGCTCGCGCGCTTATGGGAACGAACACTAATGATTTCAATGGTCCCCACCAGACTATGAATCTGGTGTATGCGATCGAAATTACGCGGCGTGGAAACGGATGCAACACATTTGCAACATTCGGGCGCAAGTCGTTGAAATACTGATAGCAAAAACAGTTTCCTAAACCGAAGGTCGGAGGTTCGACTCCTCTCGGGACCGCCAGAAACTCACAAATCCCGTAGCGTCGTCTTCGTTAACTAATCGTCAACGACGATGGTCAACTGTATGCGCGAATGGGAAACGCACATCGAGCCGCTATGACCTGGAAGGCCGGTGGCATGGCCTGCGCCATGGCGGTGCT
>JGI20195J14853_1000208_pt1 | contig 17412 bp, 16 predicted proteins | sample NGESurdeep092012_3_FD_14853 | JGI IMG/M metagenome (IMG submission 14853)
GTGACCTCACGGATGTGAACCGTGCGCTCTGACCGGCTGAGCTAATCGCCCGTGCCGCGGATTATAGGGCCAGCCCGGGCCAGCGCGATCTGACTGCCGGCGCATCGATTCCGGCAACCGCCACGACCTTCCGACGGGCCGTCGCGCCGGCCACGATCCGAACACCGGCGCGGGCGACGCCGAGCTCCCGCGCCAGCACGCGACAGAGCGCATCGTTCGCTGCGGAATCGACCGGCGGCGCGGCCACCCGGACACGCAGGGCGCCATCTTCCCCGACCCCATCCACCCGGTCGGCGCCGCCGCGCGGCGTGAGTCGCACCGGGAAGCGGACGTCGGCGTCCGCGCTCAGCGGCCGACGACCCCAAGGAGGGCGCTGAGGACCAGCATGAGGATGAGCGGCGAGAGGTCCAGCGCGCCGGTCGCCGGCAGGAGGCGCCGGATCGGGGCGAGGAGCGGCTCCGTCATCGAGATGACCTGGCGCGAGATCGTGTTGCGGCCCTGCGGGTCCACCCACGAGACGATGACTCGGCCCAGCACGAGCGCCCAGACCGCGAGCACGAGCAACTGCAGGAAGTTGCGCACGAATGCGTCCATGGACGGAGTCTACCCGCGGTGGGCGGCAGGGGCGGGCGCCTCGCAACGCGCGTGCGCGACGCCGTCCAGATGGGCGTGCGGCCGCTCTCCGAAGAGCGCGCGGCCCACGCGGACGAGCGTGGCGCCCTCCTCGATCGCGACCGGGTAGTCATCGCTCATTCCCATCGAGAGCGCCGGACCGAGTCCACGTGCGGACGCAGTCGCGGCGTCCGCGCCGACGCGGGCCCGTGGCGGCGCAGGCGCACGGAGGCGCTCCGAGAGGGCCCGCAGCGTGTGGAACGTCGACCGCGCTTCCTCGGGGGTCGCCACGAACCGTCCCACGGTCATCAGGCCGCGCAGCTCAAGGTTCGGCAGGGCGACGAGCGCCGGCAACGCGGCGGCCAGGTCGTCGGGCCTGAAGCCGGCCTTCGCGGGGTCCGCGTCGACGTTCACCTGGAGAAGGATCGGCAGTGGCCGGCCGGGTCGGAGCTCGCCGGAAAGCTGGTCGAGGCGAACGGCGAGGGCGACCGAGTCAACGCTCTCGATGACGTCGAAGATCGCGACCGCGCGACGGACCTTGTTGGCCTGGAGCGGGCCGATCAGGTGCCAGCGCCCCCCGGGGACGGCCGGGACCTTCTCCTCTGCCTCCTGGACGCGGTTCTCGCCGAGGGTCGTCAGGCCGGCGGCCAGGGCTGCCCGCAGCTGCACGGCGTCGACGGTCTTGCTGACCGCCACGAGCGTCACGCCGGCCGGGTCACGCCCGGAACGCGCGCAGGCATCCGCGATCGCGGCCAGCACATGGACGCGCGCCGCGACGAAGCCGGCGACCGCGGCCGGGTCCGGTGGGTCCGCGGCCTCAAGGACGCCCGACGGGTCGGGCACCGGGCCGCGCTACTTCGTGCGCCGAAGGAAGCTCGGGATCTCCAGGTCGTCCGCGTCGTAGGTCCGGCGCACGTTCGCCGCGGGCGCGGTCTCCGCCACGGTCCGCTCCACGCGCACCGAGGCCGGCTCGCCCCGGTCCATCCCCGGGCGCTCGACCGGCCGCAGCTCGGCGTCCGCCGCACTGCGCTGGCGCTCCAGCTCGCCGAGGAAATCGCGCTCGGGGCGGCCCGACCGGGACACCTCGAAGGGTCGTTCGGCGCTCTCGCGCCGCACGGGCTCGCGGCGGCGCGTGCCGTCGAAGCCGGTCGCGATGACGGTGATCACGACATCCTCGCCGAGGCGCTCGTCGAAGCTCGCGCCGAAGATGATGTTCGCCTCCGGGTCCGCGGCGGCGCGGATCTCCTCGGCTGCCTCGGTCACCTCATAGAGGGTGAGATTGGACGAGCCGGAGATGTTGAACAGGATCCCCTGTGCGCCGGTGATGTTGACCTCGAGCAGCGGGCTCGCGATCGCCTGCTTGGCAGCCTCCACGGCGCGGGTCTCGCCGGACGCCCGGCCGATTCCCATCAGGGCAGAGCCGGCGTCGTGCATGATCGCCTTCACGTCGGCGAAGTCGAGATTGATCAGGCCCGGCACCGTGATGATGTCGCTGATCCCCTGGACGCCCTGCCGGAGCACGTCGTCCACGACGCGGAATGCGTCGAGGATCGAGGTGTTCTTCGCGACGACGTCGCGCAGCCGGTCGTTCGGGATCGTGATGAGCGTGTCGACCTTCGCCTTGAGCAGTTCGGCGGCCTTCTCGGCGATGAGCTTGCGCTTGTTGCCCTCGAACGCGAACGGCTTGGTCACGACGCCGATCGTCAGCGCGCCGAGGTCCTTGGCGATCTCCGCGATCACGGGAGCGCCGCCCGAGCCGGTGCCGCCGCCCAGGCCCGCCGTGATGAAGACCATGTCGGAATCGCGGAGCGCCTCCGTGATCTTCTCGACGTCCTCCTCGGCACAGCGCTGCCCGATGGAGGCGTCGCCGCCGGCGCCCAGACCACGGGTGATCTTGTCGCCGATGCGGATCTTGTGCGGCGCATCGGACTGGAGCAGGGCCTGGGCATCCGTGTTGATGCCGATGAACTCGACGCCCATCATCTCGGCCCGGATCATCCGGTTGACGGCATTGCTACCCCCGCCGCCGACGCCGACGACGCGGATCAGGGCAAAGTTCTCGGAATCCGACCGCAGCGGCATCGCTGGTCCTCCGGGGTGGTGAGCGGCTGTTCGGGCCGTCCGTGATCAAGACGTCTCTGGTACACGCGGACTGTCCGATCCGGCGAGCGGGCACGGCGCGCTGGAACGTGGACTGCCCGGGGAGTATAGCGCCCGATCCACGAATGGGAACCCCGAACGTCGCCAGCGGCGGTGCCCGGGAACACCGAAGGTCCAGGGCGCGACCCGCCGAACGGGCTATCCGCGCTTACGGGAAGATGCTCCGCAGGGCCCCCCGGATCCGCCCGACCAGGCCGCCGGCGGGCGCCGACTCGTAGGTCGTGAGATCGGCGGCGCCGAGATGGCGCGCGCCCCACAGGAGGAGCCCGATGGCCGTGCTGTAGGACGGCTCAAGGATGCCGTCCACCAGCCCGCCGACCTCGGTGGCGGCGGCGACCCGAACGGGCATCTCCAGGATCTCCCGGCCCAGCACCGCGGCCCCGCCAAGCTGGGCGCCGCCGCCGGTGAGGACGAGGCCCGCCGGCAGCATCCCCGGGGCCGCCGCGAGAATCTCCGTCCGGAGCATCTCGTAGGTTTCGCGCATCCTGGCCTCGATGATGCGGCAGACCTCCATCCGCTCCACGGTCCGGCCAGCCTCGTCGCCGAGGACGGTGACGCTGATGACCTCGTCGGGGTCCAGGCCGGCCACGTCACAGGTCCCGTGGTCGATCTTGAGCGACTCGGCCACCTGCAGGCTGGTCTTGAGGCCGATCGCGATGTCGTTCGTGACGTTCGCGCCGCCCACCGGGAGGACCGCCGTGTGGAACGGCGAGCCGTCCGCGAACAGGGTCAGCTCGGTCGTCCCGGCGCCGATGTCGGCAACCGCGACCCCCAGGTCCCGCTCCGTGGGCGAGAGCACGGCCTCGGCCGAAGCGAGGCCGCCCGCCACCAGCTCGTCGATCTTCACGCCCGCCGCGGTGACGCACTTGGTGAGGTTCTGGACGGCCGTGGCGGAGGCGGTGACGATGTGGGTCTCGACCTCCAGGCGAACCGCGCTCATCCCGAGCGGGTTCATCACGCCCTCCTGGCCGTCAACCGTGTAGCCGCGCGGCACGACGTGCAGGACTTCGCGGGTGGACGGGATCGAGACGGCGCGGGCGACCTCGATCGAGCGGTTGACGTCCTCCTGGGTCACCTCGCGGCGCGGGCCGGCGACCGCGACCTGGCCCGGCGAGTTGAGGCCGTCGACGTGCTGGCCGCCGACGCTCACGAACGCCCGGTCGATCTTCCAGCCGGAATGGCGCTCTGCCTTCTCGACCGCGGCCGTGATCGAATGGACTGTCTGGTCGATGTTCACGACGACGCCCTTGCGAAGCCCTGAAGCCGGCACCGTGCCCTTCCCGATGATCGTGACGCCGCCGTCGCGGGCGACCTCACCGATGAGGGCCACGACTTTGGTCGTCCCGACGTCGATCCCGACGAGGACCGCCTCGCGTTCCACTCGTTCCGTCCCTCTCCTTGCCGTTGGGCCGACCTATAGGAAGTGCCGGCGGATGAGCGCGACGTTCTGGAAGATCCGCAGCCCGAAGGTGATGAGCGCGACCAGGTAGAGGTCGAGCCCGAGGCGATCCCCCACGAACGTGAGGAGGACCGCCACGACCGCGTTCACCACGAACCCGCTCACGAAGATCCGGTTGTTGTACGTCCCTTCCAGCTCGGCTCGCACGGCCCCCAGGACGGAGTCGAGCGCCGCGAGGATCGCGACGGCCGAATACCGGGCCAGCTCGAACCCGACGTTGACGTTCAGGACGAGCCCGAGAAGGACACCGACGAGCAGACCCGCCAGCGGCAGGAGCACGGGTCGGTCCTCCCTCCACGTACGTCGTTTGTGCAAGGCTACCCGACCCGGCGGCCCGCTGCCAAACCATCCCGTCACCCGGTCGGTCACTTCGTCGTGTACGTCCCGTGCGTGCCGTCCGCCAGCACGATGCGCAGGAGCTGGGCCTCCCGGCCGGCGAGCAGGCTGCTGAGGAGGCGCACCTGCTGGGGAACCAGGTCCGCGGGCCTGAGCGTCGTGGAGTAGAAGCCGAAGACCGCGGTCCAGGGTCGGTCGACGGCCGGCCGAACCGTCCACCCGTCCTCGTCATCGAGTCCCACCTGCAGCCCTGGCGCCGACGACCCGACGTCGGCCGGACGGAGCGAGAGCAGGCGCCTCGCCACGTCAAGCTCAATCGGGCCCAGCTGGCCGCCGACGACCGGGAGTGGCTGCACTTCGGTGACGACCCCCCCGACGGAGGCGCCCGCCACGCGCCGGTCGTCGACCGTCGGAAGCCCCGCCGCGAAGGCCCGCGCGGCGGCCGTGGCGTCCGCAGTGCCGGCATCGGCGATCACCTTTCCATCGCGGTCCACGAGGAGCAGCGCGGCGCCGGCGCGCCAGGCGAGGATCGGGGTGCGTTCCACGATGCGGACCCGGAGCGTCCCGGGCAGGGTCACGTGGACGTCGGCCCGGGCGATTGACGGGATCGCCTCCAGGCCGGACCGCAGCCCATCCGTCGCCAACGTGAACGCGTTCGGCGGCGGGCTGCCGAGGGCGAGCGCGGCCACCACTTCCGCGTCGGTCGTCACGGCGACACCCGACACGTCCGTGGCACGGACGTCGAAGGCGGTCGACGCGGCCACGCCCCAGGTGGCTNCCCCGGCGACGACCATGACGAGGGCGGCGAGCGCCCGGCGCGGCGAGAGGCGGGACGATGCACGCCGCTGCGACCGGCGGCGACGGGCGCCGCCCGTCGGGCGGACCGGGAGGCGGGTCACCGCGGCAGGTCCGAGGTGCTGAGCCGTCGGGTGGGCGCCGCGGCACGACGCTCGATCGCCAGCTCCACGATCCGGCCGCAGAGTGCCGCGAATGGGAGGCCGTCGGCCGCGGCGATCACCGGGAAGAGGCTGATCGGCGTGAACCCCGGGATCGTGTTGATCTCGTTCAGATACAGCGAACCGGTTCCACGCTCCAGCAGGAAGTCCACTCGCGCGAACCCGGCACCGCCAATCAGCGCGTAGGCCGCGGCGCCGATCCGGCGAACGTCCGCCGCCAGGGCCGTCGAGATGCCGGCCACGGCGAGCGTGCGCGACCCCGTTTCGAGGTACTTGGCCGCGTAGTCATAGAACTCGCGGCCCGGCAGCACCTCGCCCGGCCCGAAGACGCGGGCGGCCGCTGGGTCGTTGCCCAGCACGCCCAGCTCCAGCTCGCGCGGACGATCGAGGCATGGCTCGACGATCGCCCGGGCGTCGTACCGGAGCGCGAGCTCCACGATTTCGTCGCGCTCGCCCGGGCCGTGCGCGATTGCGATCCCGACCGACGAGCCAAGCGAGGCCGGCTTTCCGATGAGGCGCCCGTTCGGGGCGACCGCCGCGAGGGCCGCCAACTCGGCCCGGACGCCCGGTCGATCGGCCGCCCAGCGCTCGGCGGTCACGTCGACCCACGGCAGGACCGGCAGGCCGGCGCCGCGCACGATTCGTTTGAAGAACGGCTTGTCCATGCCGACAGCCGACGCGGCGATCCCGGCACCGGTGTAGGCAAGGCCGGCCGACTCGAGGATCGCCTGGATCGTGCCGTCCTCCCCGAAAGGCCCGTGGAGGGCCACGAAGACGACCGGCTGCGGGATCGCCGCGGCGATCCCCGCAGTCGCCTCGCCGGCCGCGAAGGGGCCGGCCGCGCCGAGCGAGCCGGGGGCGTCATACGCGGCGCCCGGGCGGCCGTCCCGCCGGTGATCGGTGGGCAGGAGCCACCAGCCGCCGGCGAGGTCCACCAGGACCTGGCTCACCGCGTGGCCAGCGCCGGCGAGCGCGTCGGCGATGGCGGTCCCGGAGACGATCGAGACGTCGTGCTCCGCCGACGGCCCGCCGTACACGACGGCGACGGGCACCGCCGCCGCGACCAGCGCGGTCATGCCGGATCCTCGTGCCAGGCCGACCAGTCACCCAGGAACTGGATCTCGAAGGCGAGCGCGACGCCTGTCTCGCGCGCGACGGTGGCCCGCACCAGCTCGCCGAGCTTCCGGACGTCCGCGGCCGAGCCGCGTTGGTCGTTGAGGATCCAGTTGGCGTGCTTCTCGGAGACCACCGCGCCGCCGATCCGATGGCCCTTGAGGCCGCAGCGGTCGATGAGCACGCCGGCAGATTGTCCCGCTGGCGGATTCCGGAAGACGCTGCCGGCGCTGGGGATCCCCAGCGGCTGGTGAGCCTGGCGCCAGCGCCGGATCTCGTCGAGCCGGGAGCGGATCGCCGCCGGGTCGTCAGGGACCAGCCGGAATGTGGCCCCGACGATGACCTCTGCTGGCCCGTCCGGCGATGCGTGCCTGAAACGACTCTCGCGGTAGGCCAGCCCGAGCGCCGCGGGTGCGAGACTCGCCTGGGTCCCGTCCGCCCCGAGGATGAGCGCGGACTCGAGGATCGCGGCGACGTCCGAGTCATGCGCCCCGGCGTTCGCCCAGACCGCACCACCCACGTTCCCCGGGATCGCGAGGCCGAACTCCAGGCCCGAAAGGCCCGCCTCCGCCGTCACCGTCGCGGCCTTCGCCATCGGCAGGCCCGCATCCGCCACCAGGCGGCCGTCCGCGATCTCGTATCCCTGCGCCCGGACGTGGATCAGCAGCCCACGTACGCCGGCATCCGCGATCACCACGTTGCTGCCCCGGCCCAGGAGGGTGTACGGCACGTCCCGTCCGTGGGCCAGCCGGACGATGCCTCGCAGCTCGAACGGGTTGACGGGGGCCGCATAAAGATCCGCCGGGCCGCCCACGCGCATCGTCGTGAACCGGGCGAGCGGCTCGTCCCGGGAGGTCCGGATCCCGAGGCGGCGCTGGATCTCGGTCCCGAGCCGGACCGCGTCGAAGGGCTCGCTCATCGGTCCGCTCCCCCGCCCGGCGCCCCGGTCCCCGGTGCTGCTCCCCCGCCGGCGCTGGTTGCGTCCCCACCGGCGCTGTGTGACCCGACTGGGCCGGCACCGCCTGCGGCGAGGCGGGCGATCTCCGCGGACGGCGGGTATGCAACGCGCATCGCGGCCGCCAGCACGAGCCGGGCAACCGCGTCCGCCGCGCCTGGTCTCGCCGCTCCGCGCGCGGCGGCGCTCATGGCGAGATGCCCGACCGGGTCGTCGAGCAGCCGGGCGGCCGCCACGAGCGCATCGGCATCGAAGTCCGCGTCGTCCACGACGTGGGCCGCGCCCGTCGCCGCGTACGCCTCGGCGTTGGCGCGCTGGTGGCCGGCCGCATGCGGGTACGGCACGCAGACCATCGGCAGCCCGAACGCCGCCGCCTCGGCGAGCGTCGACGAGCCGGCACGGCCCACCACCAGGTCCGCCGCCGCGAGCGCGGCCGTCATCTCCCCGGCGAGGAACGGGAACGGGCGGTACCGGTCGCGGCGCTCCGGCGGCAGCGCATCGCGGATGGCCAGCATCTCCGCCTGGCCGGCCTCGCCGGTCACGTGGAGCACCCAGCAGCGCTCGACGAGCCGCCCAAGCGCCCCGGCAACCGCGGCGTTGAAGCGCCGCACGGCCTGCGACCCGCCGAAGACGAGGAGCAGGCGCGGCGCCGCCGGGATTCCCAGCCGCTCGCGGGCTGCCTCGCGGTCGATCGCGCGCGGGTCCCGAATCGGGGTCCCGGTCACGTAGCAGCGCTCCACGCCGAGCGCGGCGCAAGTCGCCTCGAAGCTGACCGCGACCACGTCCGCCAGCCGGGCGGTCGCCCGGACGCTGCGGCCGGGCACCACGTTCCCCTCCCAGAGGACCGCGGGGATGCGCAGGAGGCGTGCTGCGGCAAGGATCGGGATCGCGACGTAGCCGCCGCTCGTGACGATGGCGTCCGGGCGGTGGCGGGCCAGCCACCAGAGCGCCTGCGGGAACGACGCCGCGAGCCGGAGTGGATCGAGCACGAGGTGGACATCGCGTCCGGTGCTCCGGAGCGAGCGCAGGGCGAGCCGCGAGAACGGGATCCCGATCCCCGGGACGATCCCGGCCTCCAGGCCGCGATGGCCGCCGATCCAGGCCAGCTCAGGCGCGGCCGGCAGGGCGCGAAGCGAGCGGGCGACGGCCACGGCCGGGTAGATGTGCCCGCCCGTCCCGCCTGCCGCGATCACCACTCGCATCCACCCATCCTCCATGTGCCGCGGTCTCGCGGGAGATCGCCAGCAGGATGCCGGCGGCGACGAGGCTCACGATGAGCGACGAGCCACCAGCAGAGACGAACGGCAGAGTGATCCCCGTGATGGGGAGCAGCGTCAATACGACGCCGATGTTCACGAACGCCTGGACACACAGGTACGCCGTGAGCCCCGCCGCGAGCAAGGCACCGAAGGTGTCGGGAGCCGCCAGCGAGATGCGCATCCCGCGCCAGGCGAGCAGGACGAACGCGATCACCACGAGGGCCGCGCCCACGAAGCCGAACTCCTGGCCGACCACCGCGAAGATGTAGTCATTGTGGGCGTTCGGCAGGACGATCCCACCGGCGGCCGCGCGGTCGCCGAGGCCCGCGCCGAAGAGGCCACCGAGCCCGAGCGCCAGAAGGCCCTGGACGCTCTGGAAGCCGGTCGTGAGAGCGTTCTCGAACGGGTTCGGGAATGCCTGCAACCGTGCCAGCTGGTAGTCCTTCAGGAACATCGAGGCAGCCAGCACCGTGCCTCCTCCGAGGGCCAGGATCCCGAGCGGGTTCCCGCCCGCCACGAAGAGCATCACGACGGCCGTGATCCCCAGCACGGCGGTCGACCCGATGTCGGGGGTCTTGAAGATGAGGACAAGGAGCGGTGCGACGATCGCCACGAACGGGATCAGCCCGCCCCGGATCGAGCCGATCACCGTTCCGCGCCGGGCCATCCAGTGCGCGAGGTAGACGACGAGGGCGAGCTTGGCGAACTCGCCCGGCTGGATGACGGGCAGCCCCGGGAGTTTGAGCCACTGCGTGGAGCCGCCCACCTCGACGCGCCACGGCGAGAAGAGCACGAGCAGGAGCAGGATGCCTGCGCCAAGGAGCGCTGGCAGCGAGAGGAGGCGGAGCCAACGATAGTCGGAGCGCATCGCGATGAGCATGCAGCCCATCCCGACCGCGGCCCAGACGAACTGCGGGCCCACGGTCGCAAGCGTCCCGTACCCGTCCGCATAACCCTTCATGGCGGAGCTCGAGTAGACCATGAGGATGCCGAGGCCGGTCAGGGCGACAACGAGCGCCAGCACAACCGTGTCCGGCGCGTGCCGCTCGCGAGCATAGACGGGAGCGGCGAGGCCGCCAGTGGCCGGCGCGCGAGAGACGGCGGGCGCCCTCGTCACGGCGACCGTCCGCGCGGATGCCCGCAGGCGCGTCGCCGCGCCGCCGCTGCGGCCGGTCGCACCACGGGCGCTGGTGACGCTCATCGTGGGCGGCTCCGATCCCGGTCGGCCGCTGCAGCGGCGGCCGCCTGTGCGAGACCTGCGACAGCGGTCTTGAAGGCGCGACCGCGCGCGGCATAGTCGGGGAACTGGTCGAAGCTGGCGGCCGCCGGGCTGAGGAGAACCGTGGCCACGGCGCCCGGGACCGCGTCGGCGAGGAGCTCGCGCGCCAGGGCGGCCGCGCGCGGGACGGCTGCTTCGAGGGTCCCGGCCTCCTCGACGCGCCGGAGGCCGGCCGCCCGGAAGAGCGACGCGAGCGCCGGCCCGGACTCGCCGATCAGGACCGCCGCGGCCGCCCGCTCCGCGACGACCGGGGCAAGCGCCCGGAGGTCGATGCCCTTGTCGCGCCCACCGGCGATGAGGACGAGCGGCGCATCGAAGCTGCGCAGCGCGGCGGCGACCGCGTCCGGCTGGGTGCCCTGGGAATCGTTCACGAACCGGACGCCGTCCACCAGGCCGACCGGCTCGAGGCGATGCTCGACGCCGGCAAACGAGGCCGCCGCGGTGCGGATCGCATCCGGCGCCAAACCGAAGAGCAGTCCGACCGAGACCGCCGCCAGGAGGTTCGCAACGTTGTGGCGCCCGGGCAGCGAGAACTCCCCGACCGGCAGGACCCGGCCGGCCGGTCCGGTCCAGGCGGCGCCACCGCCGGCGATCGACAGCCGCTCCACGCCCGCCGCAACCACCCAGCCGTCCACGATCCCGACTCCGCCGGGGATCGGGCGGTCCAGCCGGTAGCAAACCGAGGGCGCGGTCCCGAGGCCCGCGTAGCCGCCCACGACCGGGTCGTCGAGGTTGAGGACGAGCGCCCCCGCCGGATCCACCAGCTCGGCCAGGCGTCGCTTCACTGCGCGGTACGCCACCAGCGACCCGTGGCGGTCGAGGTGGTCGGCCGTGACGTTCGTATAGACCGCCACGGTCGTCCCGCGAGTCAGGCTTGGCAGCTGCAGCTCGGAGAGCTCCACGACGACCCGGTGCGCACGCGTCAGCTCGGTCACCCGGTCGATGAGCGGCAGGCCGATGTTCCCGCCCAGCACCACCGGGTGAGCCGGGTCCGCGGCAAGGAGATGCGCGATGAGCGACGCGGTGGTGGTCTTCCCCTTCGTCCCGGTGACGCCGATCGTCGGCGCGGGGCACAGGCGAAGCGTCAGGTCCGGCTCGGACACGAGCGCCGGCGCGTCCGGGTCGCCGCCCGCCAGTCGAGCCGCGAGGCCGTCGAGCGCGGCGCGGAGGCGGGGCTCCGTGGTGGGGAAGCCGGGCGTGATCGATGGCGAGAACGCGACCAGGGCCGCATCCGTCCACGCGGACGCCGGGTCGACCTCCGGCCCGGCAAGAAGCCGGATCGATCGGCCGTCCAGCTCCGCCAGCCGGTCCGCGAGCGCGGTCACGGGCTTGCCGTCGTAGATCGTGACGACGGCGCCGGCGTCGGCGAAGAATCGGGCGAGCCCGACCCCCGTTCGAGCCAGCCCCAGGATCGTCACCGGGACCCCGGCCAGAACCCCGGCGCGGACGGCATCCACCGTCAGGGCGTCGAGGACGACGGGATTCGGCATCGTCAGACCAGCCGCTGCAGGGTGGCGAGGAAGAGCGTCACGCCCATCAGGCCGGCGAGCGCGGCGACGATCCAGAAGCGGAGCGTGATCTTCGTCTCCGGCCAGCCGCCCAGCTCGAAGTGGTGGTGCAGCGGGGCCATCCGGAAGATCCGCCGGCCGTGGCTGGCCTTGTAATAGCCGATCTGGATCACGTCGCTGAGGACCTCCACGACGAAGATGATCCCGATCAGGGGGAGGATCAGGATCTGCCCCGTGATCAGCGAGACGACCGCCAGCGTCGCCCCCATGCTCAGCGAGCCCGAGTCGCCCATGAAGATCTGGGCCGGGTGGACGTTGAACCAGAGAAAGCCCAGCAGCGCGCCGATGAGGAGCGCGCACAGGATCGCGAGGTGCGGCTGGGCGGGGCTGTTGAGCGAGGCAATGATCAGGAACGCGACGAAGGCGAAGATGAGGGTGCCCCCGGCAAGCCCGTCGAGGCCGTCCGTCAGGTTGACGCCGTTGCTCATCGCCACGATCGCGAAGGCCGCGAACGCGATGTAGAGCCACGGCGCGATGGGCACGGCACCCACGAACGGGACGCCCACCGCGACGATGTCGTAGGTGCGCTGGATCTGCCAGGCCGCAAACACCGCGACGACCGTCTGCCACAGGAGTTTCTGACGGGCGCGGATCCCGTCGCCCGTGCTCGCGTTGAGCCAGTCGTCCGCGAAGCCAAGGGCGCCCACGAGCCCGAGCGCCGCGAGTGGGGCGAAGGTGGAGGCGTCAACCAGGTTGAAGACGAGCGCCAGCGCACCGACGACCCCGATCAGGAGCACCCCCCCGGCGGTTGGCGTGCCGCCCTTGACCTGGTGCGTCTCCGGCCCCTCGATCCGGATCCGCTTGGCGAAGCCGGCCCAGCGGACCAACCGGATGTACCCGGGCATGAGGATCACGACGATGGCGAAGGCCAACAGGATCGCCTGGATCGGCTGGACGGTCATGCGGGGATCCCCGCCCGGAGGGCATCCACGATCGCCTCGAGGGCGGCGCCGCGCGAGGCCTTGACGAGAACGACGTCTCCCGGGCGGAGCACCGACGCGAGAAGCTCGATGGCGGCCGCGCGGTCGCGGACGTGGTGCACGTGCGAGGCCGCCAGCCCGGCCGCCACGGCGCCGTCGGCGATGCCCGCCGCGCCACGCCCGACCACGACCAGCTCGGCGACCGCCCGGCCGGCGGCTTCGCCGACGATGCGGTGGCTCGCCGCGTGCGCGTCGCCCAGCTCGAGCATCTCGCCGAGGACCGCCACCGGCCGGCCGGGCAGCGACGCGAGCACGTCGAGCGCCGCGAGGACCGCCGGTGGCGAGGCGTTGTACGTGTCGTCGAGGATCGTGAGGCCCGGCGCCTCCACGATGGCGCCCCGGTGCGCGGACGCGGCTGCCCAGTCGCTCGCCAGGCCGGCCGCGATCGCCTCGTCCGCGAGCCCGGCCAGGAGCCCGACGGCCGCGGCGGCCAGCGCGTTCTGGACACTGTGGCGACCCAGCGCGACGATCTCGGCCCCGAATCGCGTCCGCCGCGGGGCGCGCGCCACCACCTCGAATGTCATCCCGGCGACGCCGCGGCTGACGACGCGCTCCGCGGTCACGTCGGCATCGGCCGCGAAGCCGTAGCGGATCACGGAGGCACGCGTGCGCGATCCGAACGTGCGCACCCGGGCGTCGTCCGCGTTCAGGACCGCGGTGCCGTCGGGCGGCAGGGCCTCGACCAGCTCGGCCTTCGCATTCTCGATCGCCGCCAGGCTGCCGGCCCGTTCCTGGTGCACGGGCGCGACCGCGGTCACGACGCCGATCTCCGGTCGGCCGAGCCGGGCAAGCGTCGCAATCTCGCCCCCGACGTACATCCCCATCTCGAGGATCACGGCGCGGTGCTCCGGCCCCAGGCGCAGGAGCGTGAGCGGGAGCCCGATCTCGTTGTTCGCGTTTCCCTCGCTCTTGAGCGTCGGGAGCGCGACGGCGAGGACGGCGGCTGTCGCGTCCTTAGTGGACGTCTTCGCGAGGCTCCCGGTGATCCCGACCACCAGCGGGTCGAATCGGGCGCGCCAGGCGGCCCCGATCGCCTGGAGGCCGAGGAGCGCGTCGGGCACCTGGACGACGGTCACGCTGCCGAGGGCCTCGAGTGCCGCTGCGTCCAGCGGGCGGCTCACCAGCAGGGCCGCCGCCCCGGCGGCCACCGCAGCTTCGAGGAAACGGTGCCCGTCGGTGCGCTCGCCGGACAGGGCCACGAACAGGTTGCCCGGCTCCACCGCGCGCGAGTCGACGGCACCGCCGCGAATGGGACGGCCGGCATCGCGGAGCAGCGTTCCACGGGTCGCCGCGACGAGGTCGGCGGCACGCAGCGCGGGGGCGGCAGCCAGCCGGGTCGGATCGCCGCCCTGGCCGGACGCCGGCACGGTCGTCACGCCGGGGAGTGTCGCACAGGCTGCGCTCACGGGTGCGCCGACGCGGCCGGCGCCGACGCCGAGGGAGCCAGGCGGACGGGCGGCAGGTCGAGGGTCGCCATGGCGTCGGTCGCGATCCGCCGGAAGAGCTCGAACGACTCGACCGCCATCTCCAGGTCGCCGGGCCTGTTCACGAGCGGCTTGCCCTCGTTGACCTGGACGGCAACGACCAGCTCCGGTGCGGTCCGGCCGACGAACCCGACGAACGAAAAGTTGTAGACGTCGGTCCGGAAGCGGCCGGCCTTGGCATCCCAGATCTGGGCCGTGCCGGTCTTGCCCCCCACCAGGTACCCGGGGATGAGCGTGCGATCCCGGTAGAACGGCACGATGTTCACCACCCGCTCCATGATCGCGGTGAGATTGGCCGAGAGGGCGGGCGTCATGACGCGGCCACGGTCGGCCGTCGTCGTGGGCGAGTCGCCGGTAGCCTTCACGACGTGGGGCGTCGGGAGCGTCCCGCCGTTCACCATCGCGCAGTACGCGGTCGCCAGCTGGAGGAGCGTCACGGCGATCCCCTGGCCGAACGCGCCGTTCGCCAGGTCGATCTGCTTCCACGGCTGCACCGCCGGATCGCGGACGAGGCCGGGCACTTCTCCCGCCACGTCGATGCCCGTCCGGGCGCCGAAGCCCAGGCGGGTCCACGCCCCGTGGAGGACGGTAGCGGCCTGGCTGGTAGTCCGGCCGAGCATGAGGGCGACCTTCGACATGACGACGTTGCGGGACCACGCTACGGCGTCCTGGAAGGTGAGCGTCCCCTTGCTTCCTCGATCGGCGTTCCGGACGCTCGCCCGCCCACCGTCGAGCGTGAGGACCGCCTGGTCGCGGAGCTTCGTCGTGCGCGTGACGACCCCGGCCTCCAGGGCGGCGGTCGCCGTCAGCAGCTTGAAGACCGAGCCCGGCTCGTACACGCTCGAGACGATCGGGTCGATGAAGCGCGAGGGATCGTTCGCGGCGATGGCGCGGTAGTCGTTGCCGTCATAGCTGGGGTAGGTCGCGGACGCGAGGATCTCGCCGGTCTTCGGGTCCATCACCAGGCCCGAGACGCTTTTCGCATGGTTCGCGACCCACGCCCCGTAGACCTCCTGCTCCAGCTTGAGCTGGAGGCTTGCATCGAGGGTCAGCGTGAGCGAGGTGCCTGGCGAGCCGGGCTCAACGGTCTGCGCGTTCTCCAGCATCGGGCGCCCCGACGCGTCGCGCTCGGCCAGGAACACCTGCGGGCTGCCGCCGAGCAGGTCCTGCCAGCGGCCCTCGACCCCGTACTGGCCGGTCCCGTCGCGGTTGACGAACCCGAGCATCTGCGCGGCGAGGGTCGTCCCGGTGGCACCCCCCGCCAGCGGGTAGACCCGGACCGGCTCGGGCTCCAGGCGGAGCTGGACGAGCGACTTGTCGGCAAGGCCCGCCTTGATCGCGCTCGACTGGACCGGGGTCAGGCCGTGGGCAAGGACCACGTACGCGTTCGCGGCGTTGATCTTCGCTCGAAGGGCGTCGGCCTCGGTCGGGACCAGGCCCAGGATCTCGACGAGCTTCGCGGACACACGCTCGCGCAGGGCGGCCGTGACGGCCTCGGTGGGCCCGGTCATCTGGGCCGGGAACGCGCTGAGGCGGTCGCGCTCCACGGACGTGGCGAGCACGACGGTCCCGCTCCGGTCGTAGATCGTCCCCCGCACCGGCGGGACCTCGATGCGCGCGGTCACCTGTGCGCGGGCCCGCGCCACCAGCTCGTCGTGGCGCACGAACTGCCAGTAACCCAGCCGCCCGATGCACGCGATGCCGAAGCAGGCGAGCAGCGCAAGCACGAGCAGGCTCCGCGGGCGGCTGTCGGTCCGGCCGAGCATCAGACGGCTTCCTCCTGGTCGGGCGATCGGGCGGTTCCGGACGCGGGCTAGCGCGCGGGGACCACGAGTGGGTCGATGAGCTGGCCCAGGCCGGCGTCCAGGGCCAGCTTCCGGATCGCCGGCTCGCGGCCAAGGCGCGACAGGTCGGCAACCAGGTTGCGCTCGTTCGCGAGGAGCTCCGAGCGAGCCGCGATCAGGCGGTCGACGTCGAAGCCGGTCGCGGAGACCCTGACCGTCTGGGAGAGCGAGAAGAGCCCGAGCAGGAAGATGACCACGATGCCGACGATCGCGAAGCCGACCCGGCCCTGCCGGCGACGAGAACGGACCGCCGAAGCCCCGCGGACACTGCGGCGCGGGAGGTCGGCAGCCCGGTCCGATCGGGGGGTGCCGCGCCGTTCGACGGCCGTCTCTGCCCGGCGGCGCGGCGCCAGGATGCCGGACCGCGGCCGCGCCCCGGCATAGCCCGCCATCAGTCCGCCCCGAGATAGGCGCTGCCGTAGGCCGGCAGGCCCAACTCTCGAACGGCAACGTCCATCCCGGCGAACGACTCCTCGCCCAGCTCGCGCACCTCGTCGAGCCCGGACCAGGCCCGGTCGCGCCGCTCTCGAATCTCGTGCTCCCGGCGACCGTACGACCTTCGCCGCTGGGTCTGGTGGCGCTTGCTCATCGGTGCGAACCCTCCGTCGCGTCGACGCCCGGACGGCTCATGCGGCGAGCCGTTCCGCGGTCCGGAGCCGGGCGCTCCGGGCGCGGGGATTCGCGGCGACCTCCGCCTCCGTGGGCATTGCCGGCTGGGGGCCGACGGGGCGGAGACGGGGGGCCCGGCCGCAGACACAGACGGGAAAGCTGGGTGGGCAGGTGCAGCCGCGGCGCTCGGCCGCGACGAAGCGCTTGACGAGTCGATCCTCGAGCGAGTGGTAGGCCAGCACGACCAGTCGGCCGCCCGGGCGAAGCAGCGCGACCGCCGCGTCGAGGGCGACCTCGAGCGCATCGAGCTCGCCGTTGACCGCGATCCGGAGCGCCTGGAAGACGCGGGTGGCGGGATGGATCCGCCCGGCCCGGCCGGGACGGCGCGGGACGACCCGCTCGACGAGTGAGGCGAATGTCTCGGCCGTGGTGACCGGGGCCGCTCGGCGCGCCTCGACGACGGCGCGCGCGATGCGCCGCGCATGCGGCTCCTCGCCATAGCGCCGGAAGAGGTCTGCGAGCTCCCCTTCGTCGAGCTCCGCGAGCAGATCCGCGGCCGGCCGGCCCGTGCCCGGGTCGAAGCGCATGTCGAGCCGGCCGTCGGCGCGGAAGCTGAACCCGCGCGCCGGGTCGGCGAGCTGGAACGAGCTCAGGCCGAGGTCCAGCAGGATGCCGTCAACGGCCGGGAACCCGGCCTCCGGTGCGACGGTCGCGAGATCCCGGAAGTTCGCCTGCCGGAGGACCAGCCGATCTCCGAACCGGGCGAGCCGCTCCCCCACCCGCGCGATCGCGGCGGGG
>JGI20195J14853_1000209_pt1 | contig 17407 bp, 14 predicted proteins | sample NGESurdeep092012_3_FD_14853 | JGI IMG/M metagenome (IMG submission 14853)
AGACTCGCTCGAAAGCGTATACAACCCGCACACATCATCGCATGGTCTTGCTGGCGTAGAGCTCACCAAGCTGCCGCTCAACGCGCTCACTTCAAATCAAAGCAACTGTAATGTTAGGCAGCATTAGGTAGGCATTAGAAATGGCGAGGGGCCCGGCGTGTTGCGCCGAACCCCTCATTTTTAAAGATATCAGCCAGCCTGTAAGCCGGGTTTTGTAGGGCACCGCCTGCCTGCGCAGACGATACGTGACGGCCATTCCTCTGGGACAACGTTTGCACGTTGCCTCGAGCAACCTACCCGGACGGCGAGCCTGACATAGCCCTGCGGTGTTATCGCTTGCGCGAACAATCCGCGATGCCGTCCCTATTCGGTCTTGCTCCCGGTGTGGTTTGCCATGCCGTTTCCGTCGCCGGACCCGCGGTGCGCTCTTACCGCACCTTTTCACCCTTACCTCATCCGAAGAGGAGGCGGTTCGTTCTCTGTGGCACTGTCCCTGGGGTCGCCCCCGCCGGACGTTATCCGGCACCGTATGTCGATGGAGCCCGGACTTTCCTCTCCAGCCACCTTTCGGTGATTGCCGGAGCGGCCGTCCGGCCGACTGACGCTTTAAGCATGGGGGCTCCGGGCCGTGGCGTCAAGCCGATAAGGCCAGCCGTGGCCGTCAAAATAAATTATCCTGAAGATGTCGTTTTGCGATGGGCCCGTTCGACTGGATGTCGGCGAAACCTGCCGATCAAAAGGAGTTAACGAGATGCAGTATTTGTTGATGATCTATCAGAACGAAGCCGAGTACGGCAAAATGGACGCGGCGACCGGCAAGAAGATGCTGGAGGAATATGGCGCGTTCACCCAGTCCATCATCCAGAGCGGCAATTTCAAGGCCGGCGACCGGCTGCAGCCGACAACGACGGCGACCACCGTGCGCGTCCGCGACGGCAAGACCCTGACCACGGATGGTCCGTTCGCGGAGACGCGCGAGCAGCTCGGCGGCTACTATCTGGTCGAAGCCAAGGATCTCGACGCCGCGCTCGCGATCGCGGCGCGGATACCCGGCGCCAGGCTGGGTTCGATCGAGGTCAGGCCGATCTGGGTTTATAATTGAATGTATCTCTGCTTGTCATTCCGGGATGCGCCGTTAGGCGCAGACCCGAAATCCATACTCCCGGTCGTGGTTATGGATTCCGGGTTCGTGCTTCGCACGCCCCGGAATGACAATTGTTGAATGTCTAGCCACATGACATCTCCCGAAATCGAAAAAATATTCCGTGACGAGGCGGGTCGGGCGCTGGCGACGCTGATCCGTCTCGTCGGCGATTTCGATCTCGCCGAGGACGCATTGCAGGATGCTTTTGCCACAGCATTGGAACGCTGGCCTGCCGCCGATCCGCCCGCCAACCCGCGCGCATGGCTGGTCAATGTCGGACGCAACAAGGCGATCGACCGGGTCCGCCGGAGCATCGCGTTTCGCGGCAAGCAGGGAGAACTGGCGCGCGAGTTGCTGCACAACGTGGCCGCCTCCGACGAGGCCTTTGAGGCGATGGCGCTCGACGATGACATGCTGCGGCTGATCTTCATTTGTTGCCATCCGGCATTCGCGGCCGAGGTTCAGGTCGCACTGACGCTGCGCACGGTGTGCGGGCTGACGACCGGGCAGGTCGCGCGCGCGTTTCTGGCCAGCGAGGACGCCATGGCGCAGCGTCTCGTCCGCGCCAAACAGAAGATCCGCCTTGCCGAAATTCCCTATGAGGTGCCGGATCGCGAAGCGCTCGAGCCGCGGCTGCGCGGGGTGCTCGCGGTGATCTATCTCGTCTTCACCGAAGGCTATGCGGCAACATCGGGTGAGGACCTGATGCGGCCCAGTCTGGCGCGCGAAGCGATCCGGCTGGGCCGCCTGCTCGACGCCCTGATGCCGCAACGGGGCGAGATCAAGGGATTGCTGGCCTTGATGCTGCTGCATGACGCGCGCCGCGCCGGGCGCCAGACCGCGGGCGGCGACATCGTGCTCCTGGAAGAGCAGGATCGCGCGCTTTGGGACCATGGCCAGATCGCCGAAGGTTTGAAGCTGGTGGAAGACGCCTTGCGGATGCCGGGCCGGCCGCAATCCTATGCGGTGCAGGCTGCGATCGCGGCACTGCATGCGCGAGCGCCGAGTTATCGCGATACCGACTGGCCGCAAATCGCCGGCCTTTATGAAGTGCTGCTGCGGATCAGCCCGTCGCCGGTGATCGAGCTCAATCACGCCGCTGTCGTATCGATGGTGGACGGACCGGGCCGCGCGCTGGACCTGATCGACGCGCTGGAAGCCCGCGGCGGACTCAATGGCTACGAGTTGATGCCGGCGGTGCGCGCCGATCTGTTGCGCCGGCTCGGCCGCTATGATGCGGCACGCGACGCCTATCTTAGGGCAACGGCCGCGACGCAGCTGGAGCCGTTGCGGCGGCTTTACGCACGGCGCTTGGCGGAGCTCGGTTGCGGGAACGGAAGCCCGGAGAATTAGCTACGGTTGACTCAACCGTCGTCATTCCGGGGTGCGCCTCTTGGCGCAGGCCCGGAATCCATACTCCCGATAGTCGTTATGGATTCCGGGCTCGCTCGCTTTGCCCGCGCCCCGGAATGACAGTTTCCTATCAGCTGGTGCGTCGTCTCAAGCTGATCGTCCTACCGCGCAGCGACGGCGGTGGCGTCGGTCGAGAGGCTCGCCAGCAACGATTGCAATGTGGTCAGCGTCGAATGATCGGCGACGCCGTCGACGCGGGCGGGGCGAAAGTGGCGCTGGAAGGCGGTGACCACTTCCATGGTCGGCCCGTCATATTTTCCGCTGGTCGGGACGCCGTAGCCGTACTTGGCCAGCGCTTGCTGCAACCCGAGGACGTCGTCGCTGATGGTACCTAATTTGAGCGTTTCGCCGCGCACGATCGGCGCCGGCTGCACCCAGTGGCCGACGCCCGAATTGGCCAGCGAATGCCACGGAAATTTCTCGCCGGGGTCTTTCTTGCGGGCTGGGGCGACGTCCGAATGCGCGAGCACGCGATGTGACGGCACCTTGCGGCGCAGCATGATGCCGCGGCACAGCGCGATCACGGCGGCGATCTGGCGCAGCGGAAATTCCGGATAGCCCCAGTCGTGGCCGCGATTGACGATCTCGACGCCGATCGAACAGGAATTGATATCCTCTTCGCCCGCCCAGGATGCCACGCCGGCATGCCAGGCGCGTTTGGCTTCCGGGACGCACTGCACGATGCGGCCGTCTTCCAGAACGATGTAATGCGCGGAAACGTCGGTGCCCGCCGTGCACAGCTGCGCGATCGCGCCTTCCACATCCGGCATTCCGGTGTAGTGCAGCACGATCATGTCGGGCAAACGGCCGTTGTTCCGGTCGCCATAGTTCGCCGACGGGATGACGTCGGAAGCGATCGATGAATCTGGGGTGAATGTCTTCATGTTCGCGTTGGCCCTTGGAATCGGGAGGGCACGTTGACGCTTCGAATCAAAATCAACGGATGCGAACGAACCGAGTGACATAGGACAGCTTAAACCGGGCAGGAGAACGGCAACAGTGCGTTTTCAGGACGAAGCTCGCTCACTATCCCTTCACGATGCCCTCGGCGCAATGCGAGAGCGCCTCGCCGCTTCGCATTTTGGCCGAGTGTGTGCAGGAAGCATCACCAGGCCGAACGAATCGCAGATGAAAGTCTGATGCCAGACATTCTATCGTCGTCCCGGCGAACGCCGGCACCCATACGCTGTCCCCCTCGGCTCTGGCACTGGAGCGGACGCATTCTGCAACAATCAACGTCGATGGTTGGGTCCCGGCGTTCGCCGGAACGACCCGAAAGGGGGGCTGGCATGGAACTCGGCCGATCTTCCCCGCGAGGGAATTGTATCAGTCCCATCAACGCTTTCTTAACGCTAACTGACGTTACTAAGTGGTGAAGAGCCGAACCGGTTGGGGGACGGCCGAGGCCCTATTGACGCTCGAAATCCCATGGCAGCCCAGCAAACTCCAACGGGAAGTCAGGGTTTGCGATTTGGGCCGCGCGGGATCGGCAATCGTGCATCGCCAGGGCTTTTCGAGGCGAAAAGCCCGGCGAAGCGCAGACATTTGAGGCGCAATGGGCCCGTTCGCGTCCAATCTCAGTTTCTTTACCCGGTCTGTACCCGGAGCCGGGGCATGAATCCGGCTGGCAAACGTCATATTCCCGTCCTTGGCCGCGAAGCCGTGGAGATGCTGAGCCCGCGCGACGGCGGCCTCTATGTCGACGCCACCTTTGGTGCCGGCGGTTACAGCCGGGCCATTCTCGACACCGCCGGAACCCGGGTCGTCGGCATCGACCGCGACCGATCGGCCATATCGGCCGGCTTCGATCTCGTTGATCGGTCGGGCGGCCGGCTGACGCTGGTCGAGGATCGCTTCTCCAATCTCGCCGAGATTTGCGCCGCGCAGGGCATCTCTTCGGTCGACGGCGTCGTGATGGATGTCGGGGTATCCTCGATGCAGCTCGACGAGGCCGGCCGCGGCTTCTCGTTTCGCCTTGGCGGCCCGCTCGACATGCGGATGGGCCATGACGGCCCGACTGCGGCGGACGTGATCGCGAAGGCGTCCGAGGCCGATCTCGCCAACATCATCTACATCTTCGGCGAGGAGCGTCATTCCCGCGGCGTCGCCCGCGCCATCGTCGCCGCGCGCAAGGAAGCACCGATTACGACCACGCGGGCGCTGGCCGATATCGTCTCGAAGGTGGTGTGGTCGAAGCCCGGTGAAATTCACCCCGCAACCCGGACGTTTCAGGCGTTGCGGATTTTCGTCAACGAGGAACTCGACGAACTGCATCTGGCGCTGTCGGCGGCGGAGCGCGTGCTGAAGCCGGGCGGCCGGCTCGTGGTGGTGTCGTTTCATTCGCTGGAGGACCGCATCGTCAAGAACTTTCTGGTCGAACGCAGCAGGGCCGGCGGCGGATCGCGGCATCTGCCCGAGGTCGCACAGGCCGCGCCAAGCTTCAGCATTTTGACAAAACGTCCGGTCACGCCGGGCGACGACGAGATTTCCGCCAATCCGCGCGCGCGGTCGGCAAAGCTGCGCGCGGCCGAGCGCACCGCTGCGCCCGCGCACGGCGCCGCCGCATTGCCGGCATGGCCGTCGCTCACTGACGTGATGAGGGGAGGCTGACCATGCGGATCATCCATCTCCTCGTGATCGGCGTCCTGGTGTTCGCCGCGGCCTATGTCTATCGGATAAAGATGGAATCCACCTCTCGCACCGAGCGCGTGCTGCGATTGCATGCGGAAATTCGCGAGCAGCGCGACGCCATCGCGGTACTGCGTTCGGAATGGGCCAAACTCGATGCGCCACTGCGGCTGCAGGGTCTCGCCGAACGCCATCTGCCGCTGAAGCCTCTTAACGCTACGCAATATGATTCGTTGAAGAACTTGCCCGAGCGGCCGCCAAACTTTGTCAAGTCAGGCGATCCCGATCCGATCGGCGCGATGATCGAGACTATCGATTCCGCTGCCGTGACGGGTTCGGTGCCGGCGCCGGAGGATCAGCGATGACCGGTCGCGCGCGGGCCACCGTCAAGCCTGCGGAACCGTGGCGGCAACGGCTGATCCGCAGCCTGCTGTACGGGCGCAATGTCGACCGTGCCGTGAAGGCGCGCGCCCGCGTCGGATTTGCGATCGTGGCATTCCTGGCGATCTATGCGGTGATCGGCGGGCGGCTGATCATGTTCGCCGTCGGCGGCGACAACCATGGCGCGCGCCGGACCGCGGCGCAGGACGCCATCGCAACCGCGCGGCCGGATATCGTCGATCGCAATGGCGAGGTGCTCGCCACCGACGTCAAGGCGCCCAGCCTGTTCGGCGAGCCGCGCCGGATCATCGACAAGGACGAAGCCATCGAGCTTCTGACCGCGACGCTGCCGGATCTCGACACCNGCGAAGTNCGCGACCGGCTGTCGTCGAAAAAAGGCTTCGTCTGGCTGAAGCGCGAAATCACGCCGCTGCAGCAGCAGGAAATTCACCGCCTCGGCATTCCCGGCATCGGCTTCCTGCGCGAGAACAAGCGCGTTTACCCCACCGGCGCCGAAGTCGCGCATCTGATTGGTCTGGTCAACATCGACAACCAGGGCATCGCCGGTATGGAAAAGTGGCTCGACAGCAACGGCCTCGCCGATCTGCATCGAGCCGGCTTTGCCACCGATCGGCTGCAGCGGCCGGTGGAGTTGTCAGTCGACCTGCGCGTCGAGCACGCGCTGCGTGACGAACTCCTCAAGGCCAAGGAAAAATACAAGGCCAAGGCGGCCTCCGGCCTCGTCTCCAACGTCAAGACCGGCGAGATCGTGGCGATGGTGTCGGTCCCGGATTTCGATCCCAACAACCCGAAAGAGGCGCACGATCCCGATCGCATCAATCGGCTGACGACGGGCGTTTACGAGATGGGATCGACGTTCAAGGCCTTCACGCTGGCGATGGCGCTGGATTCCGGCAAAGTCGATCTCAATTCGATGTGGGATGCGCGCGGTCCGTTGCACTACGGCAAGTTCACGATCCATGACGATCACCCGCTCGGTCGCATGCTCAACATGAGAGAGGTTTTTACCTACTCGTCCAATGTCGGCGCGGCGCGTATCGCGCTGTCGCAGGGCGTCGAGGCGCACAAGGCGTTCCTGCGGAAGATGGGGCAGCTTGAGCGGCTGCGTACCGAATTGCCGGAGAGCGCGTCGCCGATCCTGCCGCGGCACTGGTCCGAACTGAACACGGTGACCATCGCTTTTGGCCATGGATTGTCGGTCGCGCCGCTGCAGGCGGTGATGGGCATCGACGCGCTGGTGAACGGCGGCAATCTGATTCCGCCGACCTTCCTGAAACGCACCGAGCAGGAAGCCATGGCGGTCGCAAGACGGGTGATCAAGCCCGAGACCAGCGAGAAGATGCGATTCCTGATGCGGCTGAATGCCGAAATCGGCACCGCCAAGAAAGCCGACGTCAAGGGTTATTACATTGGCGGCAAGACCGGAACCGCCGAAAAGGTCATCAACGGCCGCTACGCCAAGAAACGCGTGCTCAACGCCTTCACGGCGATCCTGCCGGCCGACAATCCCCGCTACCAGCTGCTGATCATGCTGGACGAGCCGCAACCGCTGAAGGAAACTTTCGGTTTCATCACTTCCGGCTGGAATGCGGTGCCGACTGGCGGCAAGGTGATCGAGCGCATTGCGCCGCTTCTGGGAATCGAGCCGCGTTTCGATCTGCCGCCGTCCGACCGCCTTATTCTTGCGGCATCGAAGACAACCCAGTAAGGCGTACACTGGTGCCGCCGATTTGCAGTTCCTACACCGGTTGCCGCGAGCCCGTACCAGGAACTTCAAATCGAAGAGCGGCACTCGAAATGCAGAGTTGCTGGTGCCCCTTTTGTTTCCGAAGTTCGTGTTCAGAGGGTGCCGCAATGGATCACGAACTTCGGAATCGGGGCACTGGCGCGCCGGTCGGACTGGAAGATAATGAAACTTCGCGATCTGTTCAGCGATGACGCCACGATCGACCTGCAGGCGGAAGCGGCCGTGGTCACCGGCCTCGCCGTGGACAGCCGCGCGGTCAAGCCTGGCGACCTGTTCTTCGCGCTCGCCGGCAGCAAGACCGATGGCGCGCGCTTTATCGATTCTGCGATTGCATCCGGCGCGGTGGCGGTGGCGGGCGACCATCCCCCGCAAGGCGATCGCCGCGTGCCGTTTGTCAGCACGCCCAATCCGCGCCGCGCTCTGGCGCTCGCGGCGGCGAAATTCTACCCACGGCAGCCTGCGATAATCGCGGCCGTAACCGGCACCAGCGGCAAGACCTCCGTCGCCGCCTTCACGCGGCAGATCTGGCAGCGGCTCGGTCATGAGTCGGCCAGCATCGGCACCATCGGGCTGGTGTCGCCGAAGCGCACCATCTACGGATCGCTGACGACGCCGGATCCGATTGCGCTGCATCGGCAGCTCGACGAAATCGCCGGCGAAGGCGTCACGCATCTGGCACTTGAGGCCTCATCGCATGGGCTCGATCAGTATCGACTGGACGGCGTCCGGATCGGCGCCGGCGGATTCACCAACCTGTCGCGCGACCACATGGATTACCATCCTGACGTCGCGCATTATCTTGCCGCCAAACTGCGGCTGTTTCGCGATCTGGTCGCGGCGGACGGAGTCGCGGTGATCTCCGCCGATCATGACTGTTCGCAGGCCGTGATCGATGCTGCGCGCGCACGCGGCTTGCGGATCGTCGCGGTCGGCCGCAAGGGCAACGGCGCAGGCGAGGGCGTTCGTCTGATTGAGGCTGACATCGACGGCTTTGCGCAGAAACTCACGCTCGAACATCGCGGGCGCAGGCATGCAGTCCGGCTGCCGCTGGTCGGCGAATTCCAGATCGAGAATGCGCTGGTCGCCGCCGGGCTCGCGATCGGCACCGGCAGCGAGCCCAAAGCCGTTTTCGCTGAGCTCGAACTTCTCGAGGGCGCGAAGGGCCGGCTGGAGCGGGTCGCCGAGCGCAACGGCGCGCCGATCTTCGTCGATTACGCGCACAAGCCCGACGCGCTGGCGAAGGCGCTGCAGGCGCTGCGGCCTTACGCGAAACGCAAGCTGGTCGTGGTGTTCGGCGCCGGCGGCGACCGCGACGCTGGCAAACGTCCTTTGATGGGTGCGATTGCAACCGAGAATGCCGACAGCGTCATCGTCACCGACGACAATCCGCGCAGTGAAGATCCGGAGCTGATCCGCGCCGCGATCTTGAGCGCTGCGAAGGGCGCAACGGACATCGGCGACCGCGCCGAGGCGATCCGGACCGCGATTGCCGGTCTGCAGCCCGGCGATGCGCTGCTGATCGCCGGCAAGGGCCACGAGACCGGGCAGATCGTCGGCGACCGCACCCTGCCGTTCAGCGATCACGACGCGGTGGCATCAGCCCTTGCCCCGAGGGTCGCATGAGCGCGGCGCCGTTATGGACTTCTGGTGCGATGGCGGAGGCGATGCGCGCGTCGATCCGTGGCGCGTTGCCGGAAGCGGTGACGGGCCTTTCCATCGACAGCCGCACCATTGCGCCGGGTGAAGCCTATTTCGCGATCAAGGGCGACGTCCATGACGGGCATGATTTCGTCGCAGCAGCCTTGAAGGCGGGCGCCGCACTGGCAGTGGTCGAAACCGCGCAGCGCGACAAGTTCGCACCCGACGCGCCGCTGCTGGTGGTCGACGACGTGCTGGCCGGTCTGGTCGATCTCGCCAGTGCCGCACGCGCGCGCCTGAATGCGCAGGTGATCGCGGTCACCGGCTCGGTCGGCAAAACATCGACCAAGGAAGCGCTGCGCCGCGTGCTCGGCGCGCAGGGCGAGACCCACGCTTCGGCGGCGTCGTTCAACAATCACTGGGGCGTGCCGCTGTCACTGGCGCGATGCCCGGCGACGGTGCGTTTCGCGATCTTCGAGATCGGCATGAATCACGCCGGCGAAATCGAGCCATTGGTCAGGGTGGTGCGGCCGCAGGTGGCCATCATCACCACGGTCGAGCCGGTGCATCTGGAGTTCTTTGCCGGCATCGAGGCGATTGCCGATGCCAAGGCGGAAATCTTCGCCGGCGTCGAGCCCGGCGGCGCGGTGGTGCTCAACCGTGACAACTCGCAGTTCGGCCGGTTGCAGAGACGCGCCAAAAAGCTCGGGATCTCGCGCATCGTCTCGTTCGGCGCCGACGAGAAATCCGACGCGAGGCTGCTCGACGTATCGCTGCATTCAGCCTGTTCGGCGGTGCATGCCAATATCCTCGGGCATGACGTGACGTATAAACTCGGCATGCCCGGTCGTCACATGGCGATGAATTCGCTGGCGGTGCTCGCGGCGGCGTCGCTGGCGGGCGCCGATCTTGCGCTCGCAGCGCTGTCGCTGTCGCAGATCGAGCCGGCGGCCGGCCGCGGCGTGCGGCGCGCGCTGGAGGTTGCCAACGGCGAGGCCACGCTGATCGATGAAAGCTATAACGCCAATCCGGCCTCGATGGCCGCGGCGTTGAACGTGCTGGGCCAGGCCGCGATCGGCCCGCATGGCCGGCGCATCGCGGTGCTCGGCGATATGCTGGAACTCGGTGCAACCAGCGCCGCGCTGCATCGCGGTCTGAATGAGGCCATCAAGGCCAATCACATCGATCTGGTGTATTGTTGTGGTCCGCTGATGCGCAACTTGTGGGACGCTCTTTCCACGGGTAAACGGGGCGGCTATGCCGAGAGCGCAGCTGATCTCGAAGCGCAGGCCGTCGCCGCGATTCGCGCCGGCGACGCGATCATGATCAAGGGATCGCTCGGCTCGAAGATGAAAACGATTGTGAATGCGCTCGAAAAGCGCTTTCCCGGCAAGACCGCGCTCGACGAAGCCGCGGTATAAGGCGGATTGAATGTTTTACTGGCTGATCGACCTTTCCAACACGGTTCCCGGCATGGGCGTGTTCCGCACGTTTTTGAACGTGTTTCGCTACATCACCTTTCGCACCGGCGGGGCGATGGTGACCGGAGCGTTGTTCGTGTTCTTGTTCGGCCCCTGGATCATCGATCATCTTCGGCTTCGCCAGGGCAAGGGCCAACCGATCCGCAGCGACGGCCCGCAATCGCACCTCGTCACCAAGATCGGCACGCCGACCATGGGTGGGCTGATGATCCTTTCCGGACTGGTGGTCTCGACGCTGCTGTGGGCCAATCCGCTCAATCCCTATGTCTGGATCGTGCTCGCGGTGACGCTCGGTTTTGGCTTCGTCGGCTTCTACGACGATTATCTGAAAGTGACCAAGCAGACCCATAGCGGCTTCGCCGGCCGCATTCGGCTGGCGATCGAAGCGCTGATCGCGTTCGTAGCGTGTTACGCGCTGGTCCGGCTCGGACGCGACCCGTTCTCGACCTCTTTGGTGATTCCGTTTTTCAAGGACGTGGTGCTGAATTTCGGCTGGTTCTTCCTGCTGTTCGGCGCGTTCATCATTGTCGGCGCCGGCAACGCGGTCAACCTGACCGACGGCCTCGACGGTCTCGCCATCGTTCCGGTCATGATCGCGGCGGCGAGCTTCGGCCTGATCTCCTATCTCGTCGGCAACGCGGTGTTCTCGGACTACCTTCAGATCAACTACGTCGCCGGCACCGGCGAACTCGCGGTGCTGTGCGGCGCGGTGCTTGGCGCGGGACTGGGATTCCTGTGGTTCAACGCGCCGCCGGCGTCGATCTTCATGGGCGACACCGGTTCGCTTGCGCTCGGCGGCATGCTCGGGTCGATCGCGGTCGCGGTCAAACACGAGATCGTGCTTGCCGTGATCGGCGGGTTGTTCGTGCTGGAAGCGGTCTCGGTGATCGTGCAGGTGGCGTCGTTCAAGCTCACCGGCAAGCGCGTGTTCCGGATGGCGCCGATCCATCACCATTTCGAGCAACTGGGCTGGACCGAACCGCAAATCGTGATCCGGTTCTGGATCATCTCGGTGATGCTGGCGCTGGCCGGCCTCTCCACGCTGAAGCTGCGGTGATCATTTGATCCCCGTCACCTCCTTTGCGGGCAAGACGGTTGCGGTGTTCGGCCTCGGCGGCTCCGGGCTTGCGAGCTGCCACGCCTTGAAGGCGGGCGGGGCGGAAGTGATCGCCAGCGACGACGGCGTCGATAAGCTCGCCGAAGCCGCGAAAGCCGGCTTCATGACAGCGGATTTGCGCAAGGTGTCGTGGGCGAGTTTTGCCGCCCTGGTGCTGACGCCGGGAGCGCCGCTCACCCATCCGGCGCCGCACTGGACCGTGCTGGCGGCGCAACGGGCCGGCGTCGAGGTGATCGGCGATATCGAGCTGTTCTGCCGGGAGCGACGGCGTCATGCGCCGGACGCGCCGTTCGTCGCCATCACCGGCACCAACGGCAAATCGACCACCACGGCGCTGATCGCGCATTTGATGCGGGTCGCCGGTTACGACACCCAGATGGGCGGCAACATCGGCACCGCGATCCTGTCGCTGCAGCCGCCGCGCATGGGGCGGGTCCACGTCATCGAGATGTCGTCGTATCAGATCGATCTTACGCCGAGCCTCGATCCCACTGTCGGCATCCTGCTCAATGTCAGCGAAGACCATATCGATCGCCATGGCACGCTCGAACATTATGCAGCCGTGAAGGAGCGGCTGGTCGCCGGCGTGCAGAAGCAGGGTACCGCGATCGTTGGCGTCGATGACGGATGGAGCCGCAACACCGCCGACCGGATCGAGCAGGCTGGCCAGCGCGTGGTCAGGATATCGGTGAAGAATCCGCTCCCCGACGGCATCTATGTCGATCATGAAGCCATCTGGCGCGCATCCGGCGGCGCGCGCAGCGAGATCGCGCGGATCGGCGGCATCGGTTCGCTGCGCGGCCTGCACAACGCGCAGAATGCCGCCTGCGCATCGGCGTGCGCGCTGGCGCTGGGCATCAGCACTGAGGTTTTGCAAAACGGCCTGCGCAGCTTTCCCGGTCTCGCCCACCGCATGGAGCAGGTCGGCCGCCGCGGCAATGTGCTGTTCGTCAACGATTCCAAGGGCACCAATGCCGATGCCGCGGCGCATGCGCTGTCGTCTTTCGCCGATATTTTCTGGATCGCCGGTGGCAAGCCGAAGCTCGGCGGCATCACTGGTTTGACCGAATATTTCCCGCGCATCCGCAAGGCCTATCTGATCGGGGAAGCCGCCAAGGAATTTGCTGGTACCCTCGGCGATCGGGTGTCGCACGAGATCAGCGAAACGCTTGAGGTCGCGGTGGCCAATGCCGCGCGCGATGCGGAGGCCTCCGGGCTGCCCGATACGGTGGTGCTGCTGTCGCCGGCTTGCGCGTCGTTCGACCAGTACCGCAATTTTGAAATCCGCGGCGCCCGGTTCCGGGATCTCGTCACGGCGCTGCCCGGCGCCAAGCCGGTGGTGTGATTTCTTCATCTCTCCCGGCTTGCGGGGGAGAGGTCGCGAGCATCTTTTGCGAGCGGGTGAGGAGGTACAGCTGTCGGTACGAGCGCCGAGGGTTCGTCATCGCATTCGGCGGCCCCTCACCCGAAAACTTCGCTTCGCTCCGTTTCGACCTCTCCCCGCATGCGGAGAGAGGTAAAGAAAGCCAGATTCCATTAACCCTTCGGAAACCATCATGGGCGACCAATGAGCAAACCTCCGCGCAGGAATGCCCATGATCTCCCGTGAACAACGCACCCCCTTTAGCGAATGGTGGTGGACCGTGGACCGCCTGCTGCTCGCGGCGATTGTCGCGCTGATGCTGGGCGGCATCATTCTTTCGCTGGCGGCCAGTCCGCCGGTGGCGACACGGATCGGGCTCGATCCGTTTCACTTCTTCAACCGCCACGTATTGTTTCTGCTGCCTTCCTTCATCGTGCTGATCGGAGTGTCATTCCTGTCGCCGCGGCAGATTCGCCGCACCGCGCTGATCGTGTTCGCGGTCAGCATCGTGCTGATCGTGGCGACGCTGCTGGTTGGCCCCGAGGTCAAGGGCTCGCGGCGCTGGATCACGCTGATCGGCATCAACATCCAGGCTTCCGAATCCGCCAAGCCTGCGTTCGTGGTGCTGGCGGCGTGGCTGTTTGCGGAATCGGCGCGGCGGCCGGAAATGCCGGCGACGTCAATGGCGCTGGTGCTGCTGATGATGCTGGTGTCGCTGCTGGTGCTGGAACCTGACTTCGGCCAGACCATGCTGATTCTGATGGTGTGGGGCGCCCTGTTCTTCATCGCGGGCATGCGGATGATCTGGGTGCTGGGGCTGGCGGGGGCCGCGAGCGCCGGGCTGTTCAGCGCCTATTTGCTGGTGCCGCACGTTGCAGGCCGCATCAAGCGCTTCATGAATCCCGCGTCGGGAGACACCTTTCAGGTCGATACCGCCATGGAGGCGTTCTCCAACGGCGGCTGGTTCGGATTGGGGCCCGGCGAAGGNATNGCCAAGCGCAGCCTGCCGGACAGCCANACCGATTTCGTGTTCGCGGTGGCGGCGGAGGANTTCGGNATCATNCTTTGCCTTGCGCTGCTNGCGCTGTTCGCCTTNGTCGTGATCCGNGCGNTGTCGCGTGCCTANGCNNCNGAGGANATGTTCGCGCGNTTNGCCGCGTCGGGCCTNGCNATNNTGTTCGGCGTGCAGGCCGCGATCAACATGTCGGTCAATCTGCAGCTGATACCGGCCAAGGGCATGACGCTGCCGTTCATCTCCTATGGCGGCTCCTCGATCATCTCGCTGGCCTACGGCGTCGGCATGCTGCTGGCTCTGACACGGCATCGGCCGCGCACCGAGATGGAGTCGATCGGCGACGCCAACGCAGTTCGCAGCTACGCCTGATGACTAAGGCCGCGCTGTCGGCTATTTGAAGCCATGGACACTGCGCCTCTGATTCTGCTGGCCGCGGGCGGCACCGGCGGCCATCTGTTTCCCGCCGAGGCGCTCGGCGTCGAACTGATCAGGCGCGGCTTGCGCGTGCGCCTCGCGACCGACTCCCGCGCGCTGCGCTACAGCGGATTGTTTTCCAGGGACATGATCGACGTGGTGCCGAGCGCGACCGTGCGCGGCCGCACGCCGTGGTCGCTGGCCTACACCGGCACCATGCTGGCTGCCGGGATCGCCGTTTCGCTCAAGCTGATGCGTCGATTGAAGCCCGCCGCCGTGGTCGGCTTCGGCGGTTATCCGACGGTGCCGCCGCTGCTGGCGGCGCGGCTGTCAGGCGTGCCCGGCATCATTCACGAGGCCAATGCTGTGCTCGGCCGCGCCAACCGCTTTCTGTCGCGCCGCGTCAGCGCGATCGCGACCTCGCTGCCGGGTGTGCTCGATCGCGATCCACAGCTTTCGGCGAAAACAACCACCGTCGGCACGCCCATGCGCCCGGCGATCCTGGCGGCGGCCGCGGTGAAATTCGTATCTCCCGAACCGACCGGGCCATTTCGGTTGCTCGTGGTTGGCGGCAGCCAGGGCGCGCGCGTGATGGCCGATATCGTGCCGTGTGCGATCGAGCGGCTGGAGCCGGCGCTGTGGAACAGATTGATCCTCACCCAGCAGGTGCGGGAGGAGGATAAGGCGCGCGTGCGCGCGGTCTATGACCGGCTCAAGATCAACGCCGAACTGGCGCCGTTCTTCGCCGATCTGCCGGCGCGGCTGGCGTCGAGCCATCTGGTGGTCTCGCGATCCGGCGCCGGCACGGTGGCCGAGCTCGGCGCCATCGGCCGGCCGTCGATCCTGGTGCCGCTGCCCGGTTCGATCGACCAGGATCAGTTCGCCAATGCCGGGGTGCTGGCGCAGGCGAATGGCGCGCTTCGGGTTCCGCAGGCCGACTTCACGCCCGACAGGCTGGCGGCGGAAATCTCCGCGCTCGCCGCCGAGCCGGAGCGGCTCGCCGCGATGGCCGCCGGCGCCCGCACCGTCGGCCGGCTCGATGCCGCCGAACGGCTGGCCGATCTGGTCGCGAAAGTCGCCGGAATCTAGGCGGTTGCACACAAAATTGCCCCTTGTCATGCCCCGCGAAAGCGGGGCATCCAGTACTCCACGCGGCTGATTTGAATTTTGGGCTTCGCCGAATACTGGATCGTCCGCTTTCGCGGACGATGACGCCAAGGAACCAACCATGCGACTGCCGCGCGAGATCGGACCCATCCACTTCGTCGGGATCGGCGGTATCGGCATGAGCGGCATTGCCGAGGTGCTGTGCAATCTCGGCTACACCGTGCAGGGCTCCGACGCTTCCGAGAGCGCCAATGTCAGCCGCCTGCGCGACAAGGGCATCACCATCACCGTCGGCCACAGGGCCGAGAACGTCGCCGGCGCCGACGTGCTGGTGGTGTCGACCGCGATCAAGCGCGACAATCCCGAACTGATGGCGGCGCGGGCGCAGCGCATCCCGGTGGTGCGCCGCGCCGAAATGCTGGCCGAGCTGATGCGGCTGAAAAGTTGCGTCGCGATCGCGGGCACCCATGGCAAGACCACCACGACCTCGATGGTCGCGGCCCTGCTCGACGCCGGCGATCTCGATCCCACCGTGATCAATGGCGGCATCATCAACGCCTACGGCACCAACGCCCGGCTCGGCGCCGGCGAGTGGATGGTGGTGGAGGCCGACGAGAGCGACGGCACGTTCCTCAAACTGCCGGCCGACGTCGCCATCGTCACCAATGTCGATCCCGAACATCTCGATCATTTCAAGACTTTTGAAGCGGTGCAGGACGCGTTCCGCAATTTCGTCGAGAACGTGCCGTTCTACGGCTTCGCGGTGATGTGCATCGACCATCCCGTGGTGCAGACCATCGTCGGCAAGATCGAGGATCGCCGCATCATCACCTACGGCGAGAATCCGCAGGCCGACGCGCGGCTGCTCGACCTCAATCCGAAGGGCGGCGGTTCCAGTTTCAAGGTCGCGTTTCGGGACCGCAAAACCGATGTTGCGCATGAGATCGCCGACCTGGTGCTGCCGATGCCGGGACGGCACAACGCGCTCAACGCCACCGCCGCGATCGCGGTGGCGCATGAACTCGGGCTCGCGGACGAGACCATCCGAAAGGCGCTGGCGAGCTTCGGCGGCGTGCGCCGGCGCTTCACCAAGACAGGCGAATGGAATGGCGTCACCATCATCGATGATTACGGCCATCACCCGGTTGAGATCGCCGCGGTGCTGAAGGCGGCGCGGGAGTCCAGCAACGGCAAAATCATTGCCGTGGTGCAGCCGCATCGCTTCACCCGGCTGCAATCGCTGTTCGATGAATTCTGCACCTGCTTCAACGACGCCGACACCGTTGTCGTCGCCGAAGTTTATCCGGCCGGCGAGGCGCCGATTGCCGGAATCGACCGCGACCATTTTGTGCTCGGCCTGCGCGCGCATGGCCATCGCGAGGTGATCCCGCTGCAGAATTCCGCCGATCTCGCCGGCGTGGTTCACGGCGTCGCCGGCCGCGGCGACTATGTTGTCTGTCTCGGCGCCGGCAATATTACGCAATGGGCTTACGCACTGCCGGGCGAATTGATGGCGCTGGGGTGATGGCTTCGCTGCGGCCTGCGTCGCTAAATTCGTCATGGCCGGGCTTGTCCCGGCCATCCACGTCTTTACCTCGAAATTGTATCGAAGAGATCGTTCCAATCCGGATTTGCAACGACAATCTTTCGAATCTTCCATGCGCGCGGCCAATGTTTGATATTGTGTTCGCGCTGGATAGCGTCGCGGATGTCGTCAAATTTTCCGAAGTAAACCAGCCGCTTCAAGCCGTGCTTCTTGGTGAAGCCATCGACGAATCCGGAGCGATGCTCGAAGACGCGGCGAACAAGATCAATAGTCACACCGACATAGAGGATGCCGTTCGGACGATTGGTCAGAATCAGTAGTGTCCCAACGTTAATCGAAGAGATTCAGTTGGTTGGCTGAAACCTCAATGCCGCGGTCGGCGTTCATTTTGG
>JGI20195J14853_1000213_pt1 | contig 17355 bp, 20 predicted proteins | sample NGESurdeep092012_3_FD_14853 | JGI IMG/M metagenome (IMG submission 14853)
GCCGCCAATCTCGCGGATTTCATGAAAGCGGCGCAGGGCAAGAACATCACCTTCGGCTCGGCCGGCGTCGGCAGCGGCTCGCATATCGCGGCCGAATATTTCTTCAAGGAGATCGCCAAGATTTCCGCAACGCACGTGCCGTTCCAAGGCGGCGCGCCGGCGATCGCGGCGACCATCGGCAACCAGATTGATCTGCTGGCGACGACCTTGGGCGGCGGCGCGGCGGCGCAGATCGCCAGCGGCAAGCTCAAAGGCCTGGGTGTCGCCAGCGCCAAGCGCGCAGGCGTTACGCCGAACGTGCCGACCTACGCGGAAGCCGGCTACCCAAATTTCGAAGCCTCCTCCTGGGTCGGCGTGTTCGCGCCGGCCAATACCAGCCCGGAGATCGTCACTATGCTGAATGCGACGATCGAAGAAGTGATGAAGGACCCGGCGCTGCGGCAGAAGCTCACCTCCATCGGCTTCGATCCGATCGAAGGATCGCAGGCGCAGGCGGAGACCTACTTCAAGGCCGAGGTGGAGAAGTGGGGCAAGATGGTCAAGACGCTGGGGCTATCGATCAATTGAGGCGGGCGCGCGACACCGCGGCGGATTGAATCGTCTATCAATGTCTGTTTCTCGCAAGATCGCATTGTCATTGGAACAATTGTGCATCCAAAGGATTGATAAAAGACGTCGTTTATCGTCATCGGAATTTTGGAGGAGAAAATATGCGCAAGTTCGTATTGGCATTCGCCGCGTTGGCGGCTTTCGGCTTTATATTGCCGGTTGCTGCGCCGGCGAAGGCTGAGGAGGCTACACTCGTCATTAAGACTGGCGACCAGGACCGGGATCGCGACCATGATCGTCGCTGGCACCGGGACCGCGATCACCACAAAGTGGTGATCATCAAGAAACATCGGGATCGCGATCACGACCACGATAACGATTAACGCAGGTTGCTCATTGAGATGGCTCCGTACCCACGGAGCCATTTTTTTGTTGTTGGCGCGCGCATGGTTTGACGGCCGGCTCGTTCTACTAGACTGGGAGAAAACACTGCGATGGGATTTGGCGTCGCCAAGAGGGCCCGGTGGTTGATCTGACGGGACAGACCCCTGCGGTAAAGGGGGCGGCGCGCGTGGACATTCGCCAAGCCACGAAGGAGCGGCGCTTTCTGCTGGCGATTAACGATCCCAAACCGATCGCGCATGTCTCGACGGTCTGGCGCACCGTTTCACAAGCCGCCGCTATCGGCATATTCATCATTCTCTTTGTCGCCGCGCTCGATCTGGCGCGGGCGATGCTGCTGCCGGCGACGTCCGCCTTCGTGATCGGACTCATGCTGGGGCCGCTGTCGGCGCGCGCAAAAGCATACGGAATTCCGTCGCTGATCACGGCGATCGTCCTTTGGCTGCTTGTGGTTGTTGTGTTCTACGGCGTTATCATACTGTTGTCCGCGCCGGCATTGGATTGGATCGGCAAGGCACCGGAGATCGGCCGTATCATCAAGGAAAAACTTCAGGTTCTCGAACAACCGCTTTCGGCTTTGCAAGACCTTCGCAATGCCATTCTGCCGCAAGGTGAAAACTCTCGTTTTGGATTTGATATCGCCAACTTCGTGCAGCCGGCGCTCATCGTCGTTACCCCCGCGATTGGACAGATTTTTATCTTTTTCGGGACACTGTTTTTCTTTCTGCTCGGGCGCGCGCGGTTGCGTCATGTCATCGTTATTCTTTTCGAGAATCATGACTCGCGCCTGCGTACGCTCAAGATCATTAATGATGTCGAGCGCAACCTGACCAATTATCTCAGCGTGGTGGCGGTCATCAATTTTGTCGTCGGACTCGGCGCCTGCCTGATTGCCTATTTCATTGGGCTGCCGAACCCCATCGCCTGGGGCGTGCTCGCGTTCATTCTTAATTTCATCCCCTATATCGGTGCTTTGATTATGGAGGTAGTGCTTCTCGCGGTCGGGCTGGTGACGTTTCCCACTCTGATTCAGGCGCTCATTGCGCCGGTTCTCTATTTCGGCTTTACGACGCTTGAAGGGCACTTCATCACGCCGAGCATCATGGGGCGGCGGCTCGCGCTCAACCCGCTCACCGTGTTTTTGGCGTTGATATTCTGGACCTGGCTGTGGGGGCCGATCGGAGCATTTCTGGCGGTCCCGCTATTGATCGTGGCGCTTGTCGCAATCAATCACTTGTTTCCGCAGGAGGAACGGGTTCTCCCCGGATAGCGCGCAGTCGTCCGCCTCATTTCGTCTTTAATCTTTGAAATTATTAGAACTTTTTCCGATTGACCGCGTTTACTAATCCGATTGACCGCGTTTACTAAATTGAAGCGTTCTCACTTAAATCGAGGTGACCATGTCGACCAGTAGCAAAGTTGCATCCACCGCCGAAGAAATCGCCTCAATCCAAGAACTGATGAGCGATCTGGAGAGGCGCCTGCACCGCCTCAGCGGCGCGACCAAACGCGAGTTTTCCGGCGCCTCCGGCGAAATCCACGATTTCGTCAATGACGCGCTGGCCGGAATCATGGACCGCGTGCGCGATGGCGCGCATTCGGTTTCACATTCGGTGGCCGATAAAGCGACGCACATCGGCAGCGATGCGTTCAAGAAAATCACCGATGAGGTGGAGGAGCGCCCGCTAACCATGCTGGCCATCGCCACAGGTGTTGGTTTTCTTTTTGGCCTGTCACGGCGCTAGAGAGTCTGGGCCATGCGCCTCAGCCACGTCACCGAATTCGCCATGAATCACCTTTTCAGCAAGCTAAAACACCGCACGATCGGAGCGTCTCTGCTTGTGCTGTTCACGCTCGTCGCTGTCTACTATTTCACAATGGCGGGGACGCAGGCCCTGGAGGCAGAATATGGCTTGCTGCACGCGCGTCTGATCGTGGCTGCGATTTATACCGCCGCGGCGTTGATCGCGCTTATCGTGCTCTGGGCGACGCAAAGGAAGCCGCTGATTAAGCATCAGACCGCCGACGCCCTCATGTCCCCACGCAATGCGCCGATTGTTATGCTCATTGAGGCAGCCATGCTCGGCTATGCCTTGGCGCGTAAACCCGGCGACCGCAGCCATTAGGCGGGCTGTTTCGGGATCGTGCGCTAGCGCTTGCGCGGCTTCTTGCAGAACACGTCGTAGATCGCGCCGATGATGGTGCGCGCCTCGTCGCTGGCCAGACTGTAATAGATCACCTTGCCGTCGCGGCGCGTGGACACCAGGCCGTCCGCGCGCAGCCGCGCCAGCTGCTGCGACACCGTCGGCTGGCGCAGGCTAAGCTCGTGCTCCAGTTCGCTCACCGACTTCTCGCCCTCGGCGAGAATGCAAAGGATGACGAGCCGGCTTTCATGCGCGAGCGCCTTGAGGAAGTCGCTGGCGCGCTTGGCGTTGTCGACCATGCGTTCGAGCTCGCGCGGGCGGCTACGGACTTCGATGCGCTGCAATTCCATTCGTGTCACCAATGTTCGCGTTCGAGCGGCGTAAGACGACAGACGATCAGTTCTCTGCACGCGATGTTATTTCGAACAGCTGCGCGCGTTCTTCACCCGTTGCGGAGGCGTCCAGCTTTTTCATCAACACGCCGAGCAGGCCCCAGAAGTGATCCTCGCCGGGATAACCGCGGATGCGTCCGATTTCACGGCCGCGGTCGACCAGCACGAACAGCGGCGTCAGCCGTTCGGTTTCGATGAACGCCAAGTCCGGCGGCAGACCCTGCGCAGTATCCACACGGCGCAGCGGCGCGCGCAAGCCTTCCTCGGTCTTGCCATAAATCGGAGCGATCTCGCGATCGAAGGCCTCGCACCAGGCGCAGCCGGCCTGTTCGAACATCACGAGCTCGGCCGCGCGCGCATTCGATAGGCTCAACGCAATAAACATGGCGCCGAACAGGGCTGCGCGAGAAAAAAATTCTGAGATATGTCGTTTGCTCGGCAACTTCATTCTCTGGTCGAAAAAGCGGGTTTTGAATCGCCCGGAAATATATCACAGAAATAGAATATGTCGATGTGGCGCGGCGCTATCCGAAGCGGAAGGCCAGCAAATTATCGAACGAGCGCAGCTCGATCAGGACGCGATGCAGCAGGTCGCCGTCGCGGGTGGCGATGGTCTTCGGGATCAGCGCCAGGCTCGACTTGGCGCCGTCGATCAGACGGCGGAACTCCGGCGCCTTGCGTACCGCCTCGCCCGCCATGCCGTCGCAGCGCTCGAGCACAGAGCCGTAGATCGAGGCCTTGCTGGCGATGCCGTCACGCGTTTCCGATTTCGTCCAATCGAGTGCGCGCTCGTCGTAGACTATCAGGGCGTCCATGGCGGCATTGCCGTCACGCACGCAGTCGGCCAGCACCTTGATGCCGGCGGCCTTGCGCAAGTCGTAGAGATCGCCGCGGATGGCCTCGAGCGATTGGCGCACCCCGTCCGGGTTTCCCATTTGGATCATGAGATCGACCGCGACCAGGCGCGCGTGCACGCCGGTGAACATGGTGCCATACTGCATAACGCCGTCGAAGACGTCCGGCCGCTTGCCGGCGAAGCGTTGCTCGAACGCGCTCCAGGCGTCGCGCAGCCGCTCGATTTCGAGCAAGGCCAGATCGAGATTGCCGGTGCGCAGATAGCCGATCGCCACCCGGTTATGCGATTGCGCCTGTTCCACCAGGGCGTTGAAGTCCTCTAAATCGCCGGCCTTGGCGGCAGCCGCACCCGCCACCAGCGCGAGGGCAAGGCATGCGACGCGGGCAAGGCAGGAGCGCATCGATCTTCACCGGATTTTGACGCGAAGAACTATACAGTTGAGAATATAAGCGTCGCGGGGCAGGGCGGCGAGGCCGGATTGCCCGTGTGGTTTACGAGACCGGAATCATGACGACACGGCGAAACCTATTGATCGGCGCTGTCTCTCTCGCAGTCATTGGCTCCGCGCGCGCCGAGCCGATGCTGACCGACGACGGGCTCTACAAGGAGCCATGGTTCCTGGAAAGCTTCCTCGAACTCGCCGACGATCTCGAAGCCGCGCACAAGCAAGGCAAGCGTTTCGTGATCATGTGGGAGCTCAAAGGCTGCCCCTATTGTAAGGAGACGCATTTCGTCAATTTCGCGCGCGGCGACATATCCGACTACATCAAGGCGAATTTCGAGGTGCTGCAGCTCAACATCATCGGCTCGCGCAAGGTGACCGATTTTGACGGGGCCGAATTGTCGGAAAAGGCGATGGCCGCGAAATATGGCGTGCGCTTCACGCCGACCTTCCAGTTTTTCCCGGAGCGGGCCGGCCCGCTCAAGGGGCAGGAGCCCGCCAAACGCGAGGTGGCGCGCCTGCCGGGCTACATGCGGCCCGACGATTTTCTCGCCATGTTCCGCTACGTCCGCGAAAAAGCCTATGAGAGCAAAAGCTTCCGCGACTTCGTCAAATCGCTGCCGAGTTGATCCAGCGGCGGGTATGGCGGCAGAATGATATTCTTTTTTGTGAATATGATTTGAACCGGCCCCCGCTCGCGGTTATGGTTGCCGCCGGGCGGGGCTTCTTTTGTCTGCCCCAAAACGATCATCTGGGAGGATCAGGAATGCGACAGCTATCCCGTCGCGCAACGCTGGCGCTGGGTGCCGGCGGCGCGGCGCTCACCGTCCTCGGCTGGGGCGGCAGCGCTCAGGCCACGGCCAAGGAAGCGGCGGAACAGATCGCCAAATTCACCGGCGGCAAGACGGCCGAGAAGGGCAAGATCTCGATCGAGCTGCCCGAGATCGCCGAGAACGGCAACACCGTGCCGCTGTCGGTTGCGGTCGACGCGCCGATGACGGCCGACAACTATGTCAGCGAAGTCATGGTGGTCGCCGAGGGCAATCCTAACCCCGGCGTGGCCACGTTCCACTTCTCAGCCATGTCGGGCAAGGCGGAAGCCTCGACGCGTATTAGACTTGCCACCACGCAGAACATCGTCGTGGTCGCCAAGACCAGCAAGGGCGAATTCTTCACCGGCCAGAAGCTGGTGAAAGTCACCATCGGCGGCTGCGGCGGCTGATCCACCAATAAAAGATTTCAGGAGAGCACCATGGCAGAAAAACCGCGGCTGAAGCTTCCTAAGGAAGCCAAGAAAGGCGATCTGATCGAGATCAAGACGCTGATGCCGCACATTATGGAGTCGGGTCAGCGCAAGGATAAGGACGGCAAGCCGATCCCGCGCAAGATCATCAACAAGTTCACCGCTGAGTTCAACGGCAAGTCGGTGTTTTCCGCCGATCTTGATCCGGCGATCGCCGCCAACCCGTATATGCAGTTCTTCGCCAAGGTGGAGGAGAGCGGCACCTTCAAGTTCACCTGGACCGACGACGACGGCACAGTCACCACCGCGGAAGAAAAAATTACCGTGGGCTGACGACCGTTCCGCGNNGGCCGCGGGACGGCATAACGAAAATAATTCGTTCAGGGAGNATGTGATGATCCGCGGAGGGATTCTGGCGAGCAGCGCCGCTGTCGCACTGATCGTGACCGGGGCGTTCGGTCTGGCGGCCGATGTCCATGCACAGGCGACGAAACGAGCAGCGCCGCTCGAGCTCAAGGACGACGCTTCGGCGCGGCCGTGGAAACGCTACAACGGTTGGCCCGCGCGCGACGAATCGAAGTGGAATACGCTCGCGAACCTCGCCTCGCCGCCGGCGCCGACGGCGGCGCGCAAGCTCACCGGCCCAATCACCGGCGATGCAGCGAACGGCGCCAGACTGGTGGCCGACCGCAACCGCGGCGGCTCATGCCTCGCCTGCCATGTGATGGGTCAGGCCGGTAACGCCGATCTGCCGGGCAATGCCGCTCCCGATCTGTCTGAAATCGGCAATGCCGGCCGCACCGACGAGTGGCTGTTCAACTATGTCTATGATGCGCGCGTCTACAATCCGGAGACCGTGATGCCGCCCTGGGGCGGCCACGGCGTGTTCAACGACCAGGAAATCAACGACATGGTTGCGTTCCTGAAGACGCTGAAGAAGCCGGCGGTGTTCAAGACCGTGCTCGACGATCCGAACAAGCGTCCGGCGCCGGTCGAGAAGCGCGAGAATCTCGACCCGATCGAAAATCCCGGCATGTGGGCGGTGGACAAGGCGCAGGAGCTTTGGAAGCTGAAAAGCTCGATCGGCTTCTCCTGCAACACCTGCCACAGCGATCCGAAGGAGACATTCAAGACCTGGGCGGCATCGATGCCGAAATGGGAGCCGCGGCTCAACAAGGTGCTGGGCGTGGAAGAGTTCGTCACCCGCCATACCAAGGCCACAACCGGCGCCGTTTGGCTGATGGAAACGGATGAAAACCGCGCAATGTCGGTCTACCTTCACTTTCTCGCCAACGGCACACCGATCGCGGTCGACACCAGCAGCGCGGAAGCGAAAGCGGCGATCGAGCGCGGCAAGGAACTGGCGTCGCGCAAGCTGGGCGAACTCAACTTTGCCTGCACCGATTGCCACGGCAAATCGGCCAATCACTGGATCCGCGGGCAATGGCTGGGCGAGCCGAAAGGCCAGTACGACCACTTCCCGACCTGGCGCACCAGCCTGTTGGCAATTTGGGATATCCGCCAGCGCTTCCAGTGGTGCCAGGTCAACATCCGCGCCGACGAGCTTCCGCCCGACGCCAAGGAATACGGCGATCTGGAGCTCTATCTGGCGTCGCAGAATGACGGCTTGAAGCTGAGCGTGCCGGGGATCAGGCATTAGCGCACACTGTCATTCCGTGGCGCGCCGCTAGGCGCGAACCCGGAATCCAGACGCACGGTAAGGCTCTCGTATGGTTCTGGATTCCGGGCTCGCGAGCTTCGCTCGCGCCCCGGAATGACGAGGTAGGGAAACGATGATCACCCGCCGTGAAATCCTTCAAGTCGGCGCCACCACCGCGGCGTTGGCGGCCGGCGGCGGCGGCTTCACGCGCGCCATGGCGCAGCAGCGGCTGAGCGAAGCCGAACTGTTGAAATTCGACGCGCTCGGCAATGTCACATTGCTGCATGTCGCCGACATCCACGGCCAGCTGATGCCGGTTTATTTCCGCGAACCATCGATCAATCTCGGCGTCGGCGCGGCGAGGGGACAGCCGCCGCATCTCACCGGCGCCGACTTCCTCAAGCGCTTCGGCCTTCCGGCGAAGTCGGCGGCAGCTTACGCGCTGACCTCGGAAGACTTTTCGGCGCTGGCAAAAACCTACGGCCGCATCGGCGGGCTCGACCGGCTCGCCACCGTCATCAAGCGCGTGCGCGCCGAACGCGGCGACAAGGTGCTGCTGCTCGACGGCGGCGATACCTGGCAGGGCTCGCTCGGCGCCAACGCCAGCAAGGGCCAGGACATGGTCGACTGCATGGCACTCTTGAAGCCCGACGCCATGACTGGTCATTGGGAATTCACCTATGGCGAGGCGCGGGTGCAGGAGCTGATCAAGGGACTTGGCTTTCCGTTCCTGGCACTCAACATCCGCGACACTGAATGGAACGAGCCAGTGTTCGAGCCATCGAGGATGTTCGAGCGCGGCGGGGTGAAAATCGCCGTGCTCGGGCAAGCGTTTCCCTATACGCCGGTCGCCAATCCGCGCTGGATGATGCCGAAATGGACGTTCGGCATCCGCGAGGAGGACGTGCGCGCCAACGTAGAAAAGGCGCGCAAGAGCGGCGCGCAACTGGTGGTGCTGCTCTCGCATAACGGCTTCGACGTCGACCGCAAGCTGGCCGCGCGCGTGCAAGGCATCGACGTCATCCTTACCGGGCACACCCACGACGCGATCCCTGAGGCGATCAAGGTCGGCAACACGCTGCTGATCGCGTCCGGCAGTCACGGCAAGTTCGTCTCGCGGCTCGATCTCGACGTGCAGAACGGCGCGCTGAAGGGCTTCCGCTACAAACTGATCCCGCTGTTCGCCGACGCCATCAAGCCCGATGCCGAGATGACGGCGGCGATTACCAAAGCACGCGCGCCTTATGCCAAGGAACTGTCGCGCGTGGTGGGCAACGCGGAGTCGCTGCTGTACCGGCGCGGCAATTTCAACGGCAGCTTCGACGACGTGATCTGCGCGGCGCTGCTCAAGGAGCGCGACGCTGAGATCGCACTGTCGCCCGGCTTTCGCTGGGGCACCAGCGTGCTGCCGGGCCAGGCAATCACGATGGAGGACATCCACAACGCCACCGCCATCACCTATCCGCAGGTCTATCGGATGCCCATGACCGGCGAACGGCTGAAGGAGGTACTCGAAGACGTGGCCGACAATCTGTTCAACCCCGATCCGTACTACCAGCAAGGCGGCGACATGGTGCGCTGCGGCGGGCTCGGCTACGCCATCGACGTGGGCAAGCCGATCGGCCAGCGCATCTCCGCCATGACGCAGCTGAAATTGGGCAAACCGATCGAGCCCAAAAAGGAATACGTCGTCGCCGGCTGGGCCAGCGTGAACGAGGGCACGCAAGGCCCGCCGGTGTGGGACCTGGTCGAGCGTTATATCGCGGCCGAGAAGACGGTGCGGGTTGCGCCCAACAGCAGCGTCAAGATTTCAGGTGTTTAAGCGGTTTTCGCTATTACATTCATGAATTAGAATGCGATAAGAGCGGGTCTGCAAGGCCATTCGCCGGGAGTTGCCGATGATAGAGCCGACCGACAAAACGCGAGCTTCGCGCCGCCGATTTCTGACAGGCGCCGCAGGTCTTAGCGTTACAAGCCTTGCCGCCGCCGGCGCGGCGGTGCGGCCTTCATTCGCTGACAATTCAAAGAACCTGCCGCCCAACGTGGCCGACTGGACGCGCAATCTCGGCGACGGTGTCGGCGTGCGCGCCTACGGCAATCCATCGAAATACGAAAAGGATACCATTCGGCGCACGGTGTCGTGGCTCACCGCCACGCCGGAGTCCTCGGTCAGCTTCACGCCGCTGCATGCGCTCGACGGCATCATCACGCCGAACGGCTTGTGCTTCGAGCGCCACCATTCCGGCATCGCCGAGATCGATCCGAACGACTACCGGCTGATGCTGCATGGTCTGGTCGACAAGCCGCTGATCTTCACACTCGAAGATTTGCAGCGCCTGCCGCGCGTCAACCGCATCCATTTCCTGGAATGCGCCGCCAATTCCGGCATGGAATGGCGCGGCGCCCAGCTCAACGGCTGCCAGTACACCCACGGCATGGTGCATTGCGTGCAATACACCGGCGTGCCGCTGAAGCTGTTGCTCGAGCAGGCGGGCCTCAAGCCGACTGCGAAATGGATTCTTGCCGAGGGCGGCGACGCCGCGGCGATGAACCGCTCGATTCCAATGGCGAAAGCGCTCGACGATTGCCTGGTCGCCTATCGCATGAACGGCGAGATGCTGCGTCCCGAGCAGGGCTATCCGGTGCGGCTCGTTGTGCCGGGCTGGGAAGGCAATGTCTGGGTGAAGTGGCTGCGCCGCCTCAAGGTCGGCGATCAACCCTGGTACACGCGCGAGGAAACCGCGAAATACACCGACCTGCTGGAGGACGGCAAGGCGCGCAAGTTCACCTTCGAGATGGACGCCAAATCGGTGATCACCGCGCCGGCGCCGCAGGCGCCGCTCAAGCAAAAAGGCTTCACGGTGATTTCCGGGCTGGCCTGGTCGGGCCGCGGCAAGATCGCACGCGTCGACGTCTCGCTCGACGGTGGCCGCAACTGGCGAACGGCGCGCATCGACGGGCCGGTGTTCGACAAGGCCTGCGTGCGCTTCTACGCCGAGATCGAGTGGAACGGCGAGCCGCTGCTGCTGCAATCGCGCGCCATGGACGCCACCGGTTATGTGCAGCCGAGTAAAGACGCGCTGCGCAAGATCCGCGGCGTCAATTCGATCTACCACAACAACGGCATTCAAACTTGGGCGCTTAAAGCCAACGGGGAGGTTGAGAATGTCGAGGTCGGGTAGGCTCGCGCTCGCCTGCATGCTCGTGCTCGCCGCGCCGGTATGGGCACAAGGCAAGAAAGATATGGTGCGCAACTACGGCATCGGCCATGCCGCCACGCCGGAGCAAATCGCCGGCTGGGACATCGATGTGCGTCCGGACGGCCAAGGCGCTCCTCCGGGCCACGGCTCGGTGAAAGAGGGCGAGAAGGTCTACCTGGACAAATGCGCCGCCTGCCACGGCGAGTTCGGCGAAAGCGCGGGACGCTGGCCGCAGCTCGCGCAAGGCAAGGGCACGCTCGCCTCCAACGATCCGGTCAAGACCGTCGGCTCGTATTTTCCATATCTGTCGAGCGTATTCGATTACATCCGCCGCGCCATGCCGTTCGGCGCCGCGCAGTCGCTGTCGAACGACGAGCTTTATGCGGTCACCGCCTATGTGCTCAACCTCAACGACATTGTCGACGACAAATTCGTGCTGTCGAAGCAGACCTGGGGCCAGGTGAAGATGCCGAATCAGGGCGGATTTTTCGACGACGACCGCGACAAGGCCGAGAAGGCGTTCTGGAACGCCAAGCCCTGCATGAGCGACTGCCGGCCGACGGTAAAGATCACCGGGCGCGCGGCCGTGATCGACGTGACGCCGGACGAGAAGACCCAGAAGCGTGGCGGGGTGGAGTAGCGTCCGGCCGCCGTTTCGCTTATGACATTTACCCGAATGTCACTGCCGACCCACCCCATGGCCAAGCTCAATCTCTCCGTCGCGGTGCGAGATTATGACCGTACCCGGCCGTTGTCCGACGGGCTGGTGCACATCGACGGCGTCGATCCGGTATTCATGGCGCTCGATCCGGAGGAAATCTTCTTCCGCGCCTTCCGTCATGCCGAATTCGACATCTGCGAATTGTCGCTGTCGAGCTTCACGGTCAAGACCGCGCAGGGCAATTGCCCCTATGTCGGGGTGCCGGCCTTCGTGTCGCGCGCCTTCCGCCACACCTCGATCTATGTGCGCACCGACCGCATCAAGAAGCCGGACGACCTGAAGGGCAAAAAGGTCGGCGTGCCGGAATATCAACTGACCGCCAATGTGTGGGCGCGCGCCATTCTGGAGGACGATCACGGCGTCAAGCCGGCCGACATCCATTGGATTCGGGGCGGACTGACAGATGCCGGGCGGCTGGAAAAAATCAGCATCACGCTGCCGAAGGGCGTCAGGCTCGACGACATTCCGGCAGGCCGCACGCTGTCGAGCATGCTGGACGCCGGCGAAATCGACGCCTTCATCGGGCCGCGCGTGCCGCCTGCTTTCGAGCGCGGCGATCCGAATATCGGCTGGCTGTTCGCCGATCCGGTGGCGGCGGCCAAGGATTATTTCAAGCGCACCGGCATCTTTCCGATCATGCATATCATCGGCGTGCGGCGCGAGTTGGTCGATCAGCATCCCTGGCTCCCGGCCGCCGTATTCAAGGCGTTTGAGCACGCCAAGACCATCGCGCTGGAAAAACTCTCCGACACCTCATCGACCAAAGTGACGATGCCATTCGTCGAGGAGCGGCTGATGGAAGCGCGCGCCCTGATGGGCCGCGACTTCTGGCCTTATGGTCTCGAAGCCAACCGCAAGACGCTAGAGAGCTTCCTGCGTCACCATCATGCGCAAGGCCTGTCATCGCGGCCGATGAAGCCCGAGGATCTCTTTCACGCGGGCACGCACGAGACGTTCAAACTCTAGGCTCAGACCGGGAGATGCCGATGAAGGGCTTATCGGGTTTAGTCGCATTTTCCGCCGCCATGGGGATTAGCATGTCCGTATCAGCGACTGAGATCCATGTGATGAGCGGGGGCGCGCCGAAGGAAGTGTTCGCGCTGCTCACGCCGAAATTCGAACAACAGACCGGCAACAAGGTGAAGTTCACCTATGCGGTCATCACGGCGCTGCGCGAGAAACTCGCCGCCGGGGAGAAGGCCGACGTGCTGGTGATGCCGGTGCCGCTGCTCGACGGTTTCGCCAAGGACGGCAAGCTGCGCGCCGACAGCCGCGCCACCTTCGGCAGCGTCGGGATCAGCGTGGTCGTGAAAGAAGGCGCCGCGCGGCCGGATATCTCGACCAAAGAAAAATTCCGCGCGGCCATGCTCGCCGCCCGCTCGGTGGTTCATGCCACGCCGGGAAAGACGCCGAGCGGCACCCACATGGGCAAGGTGTTGGAGCAGCTCGGCATCGCCGACGCCATGGCCAAGAAGGTCATTCACAAGCCGGCGCTCGACGGCGGCGTGCAGTTGGTTGCGGGTGGCGAGGCCGACATCGGCATTTATCCGGCGAGCGAAGTCGCGCACGTCAAGGGGCTGACCATTGTCGGCCCGCTGCCGGCGGGCATCGACCTCAACATCGTTTATGGCGGGGCGGCGCTCGCCGACAGCGCGGCGCCGGACGCGGCAGCGACGTTCGTGAAATTCATGGCCGCCCGGAAAACCGCGGCGCCTGGAAAGACGCCGGCTTCGATCCCCCGAAAAGTAATCTTTGGCCGCCGCAGCTATTTGCGCGGCGGAATCTGGATCAGCTCGGCGATCTGCGCTTTGGTCAGCGGCTCCGAGATGAATTTCAGGTTGACCGCTTCCGGCAGCAGCGTGTCGAGCCCATGAATGACATCGGGATCGATCAGGCTTTTGGGAAAGAAGTCGTCGCGCACACGCTTGGCCATGGCCGGCGCGATGCGGGCGAATTCGGTATAGTCGGCCAGCACCTGCGGATTGCTCGAATACATGTAGTCGATGGATTCGCGATAAGCCTGCATGAAGCGCTCGATCACCGCCTTGCGGCTCTTCAGCGTCTCGGCATTGGCCACCATCACGCGAATGGTCTGCCCGCGCACCAGCGCGGCGTCGGTCGCGCGCGCGACCAGATGGATCTTGCCCTCATCCATCTCCTTCAGCCCGAACGGGGGCGCCGCCCAGCCGACATCGACCTGGTCGGTCATCACGGTGGTCAGCGTCGAGCTCGGATTGCCGGTCGACTGCGGCTTGGCGGTGAGCTTGAACTCGTCGATGAAGGCGCGCACCACGCTGTGGGTGGAGGAGCCGTTGGTGGAATAGGCGATGGTGTGGTCGTTGGTGTCCTTCAGCGTCTTGATCGCCGGGTTCTTGGCATACCAGTAGTCGGCAGCTCCCGTCGCTTCCGCGCCGATGATGCGCACCGGCGCGCCCTTCGCATAGGCCGCCATGGCGCCGAGCGTGCCGACCGCGAGCCCGACGTCGACGCTACCGGAGATGACGGGCTGCAGCGTCTCGCCGCTGCCGGAGGTGTAGATCATCTCGAGCTGGATGCCGTGCTTCTTGAAGATGCCAGCCATGTCGCCGAGTTGGCAGATGGCGGTGTCCCAGTTGCCGCGCTGGCCGATGGTGAGCTTGACCAGGTCGTCGGCGGCGGCGGGATGAACGAACGCGACCGCGGCCATCGCCACCGCGCCTGCAATATGTCGGATGTGTTTCATGTTTCGCTCCTATTTTGCAAATACTCAAAGCCGCTTGATGGAATGCAGGCCGCCGAAGCGGCCGACCAGCGCATTGGCGCCGATCGCCAGCACGAACAGCACGATCAGATTGGCATACATGCGCGGCATGTCGAACACGGAATAAGCGTTGATGATGAGGAAGCCGATGCCCTTGTTCGACAGCTTGGTCTCGGCGAGCAGCGTGCCGATCAGCGCCACGCCGAGGCCGAGCCTTATGCCGTTGATGATCGGATGGCGCATCGCCGGCAGATAGATTTTCGTCACCATCTGCCAGCTATTGGCGCGGAAGCTGTTGCCNACGCGGATCAGCACGCGGTCGATCTGGTGCATGCCGGCGGCGACGCTGAGCGCCACCGGAAAGAAGCACGACAACGTGCCGAGCGCGANTTTGGATTCGGGGCCGACGCCAAACCACATGATCATGATCGGGAAGAAGATGATNTTGGGCGTCGGCCCGAGATAGTAGATATAGGATTCGAATGCCTTCGACAGGAACCGGTTGGCGCCGAGCACGATGCCGACCGCCAGGCCNGATAGCCCGCCGATCGCCAACGCCGCGCCNATCTCGGCCGCCGTGACGCCGAGATTGAAATAATAGTCGCCGCTGGTGAACAGGCTGGTCAAGGCGTGGCCGATTGCGAGCAGCGAGGGCACCACGTCGCGGTAGAGCCAGCCGGAATGGGAAAGTAATTCCCAAACCGCCAGTACGGTGAGAATAATTGCAAGGCGCAGCAGCGTCACCGGGCTTAAAGCCGGCGCGGCAACCGCGGCTCGCCTCAGTCGACCGGTCTCAGCCATCGCTCGGCCTTTTCCAGCGCCATGAAGAACACAATGCTCACCAGGATCACGAAGCAGATCGCCGCATAGGTGCCGGCGAGATCGTAGCGCTCGGCCAGCTCGTTGATGAGCTGGCCGAGGCCGCCGAAATTGATCAGGAACTCGACGCCGACGATATTGATCAGCGCGAAGATCAGCCCGAGCCGGAGCCCCACGAAGATCGTCGGCAGCGCCGCCGGGAACAGGATTTTCCAGAACTGCTGCGTGGCGTTAAGATTGAAGCTGCGGCCGACATTGACCAGTACCTTGCGGGTGCCGGCGATGCCCTCGATGGTCTTCAGGATCACCGGCGGCAGCGCGGCGAAGAACCCCATCATGATGATGGTCCAGGCGTTGCGCCCGAAGATCACCAGGAACAGCGGATACATCAGCACGATCGGCGCCGAGGCCATGGCGGCGACCCAGGTCTCGCAGGCCTGCTGCAACAACTTGAAGCGGTGCATCAGCACGCCGCCGGCGACGCCGAACACCGTCAGCATCACGCCGGCGATGAGGCATTCGCTGGCGGTGAGCAGGAAGCGGCCGAACACGTTCTCCTCGACGATCACCCGGCCGAAGCTGCCGATGATTTCCGAGGGCGGCGGCACGATGAAGCGGTTGACGACGCCGATCTGGATGAGAATTTCGACCGCCAGCAGGAAGGCCGCGAGCGCGCCGAGGCCCACCGTCGCGGCGGCAAAATTGCCGGGCCGTGCACGCCTCGCGGGCGCGGCGGCGGTCACGACGATGGACCTTCGTGATGCAGCACGTGAGCTTCCTCGTCGCGCATGCCGCGGCTCGCCTCTTCGCGCAGGTCGTTCCAGATTTGCGCGACGTAGCGGCCGAANGCCGCGCTGGTGACGACCTCCGAGGTACGCGGGCGCGGCAGATCGATATCGACGATGCGCTTCATCTTGCCGGGCCGGTAGGTCATCACNAAAATGCGGTCGGACATCTGCACCGCTTCGGTGATGTTGTGGGTGATCAGCAGCGTTGTCTGTTTCAGCTGCTGCTGGATCTGCAGCACCTTGTCGCCGAGCAGGAGCCGCGTCTGCTCGTCGAGCGCGGCGAACGGCTCATCCATCAACAGGATTTTCGGCTCCGACGCCAGTGTACGGGCAAGCGACACGCGCTGGCGCATGCCGCCGGAGAGTTCGCCGGGATAGCGGTTCTCGAAGCCATCGAGGCCGACCATTCCGATGAAATGGCGCGCGCGCTCGGCGCGTTTGGCCTTCGCCATGCCGACCAGCTCGAGCGGGAAGGCGACATTGTCAATCACCGTGCGCCAGGGAAAAGTGGATTCCTCCTGGAACACCATGCCGATCGATTTGTGCGGGCCGGAAATGGTTTCGCCGGCAACGCTGACCACGCCCTGATGATGGCTGAGCAACCCGCCGATCACATTGAACAAAGTCGATTTGCCGCAGCCCGAGGGGCCGATGACCGAGAGGAATTCGCCCGGCCTGACCTTGAACGACACGTCGTCGACCGCGGTGATCGGGCCGTCCGGCGTCTCGTAGCGCACGACGATGTCGTCCACCACCAGGATGGCGTCATCGGCTTGCGGTCCGGCGGCGGCCATTGTCTAGATTTCCTTGCGCATGATCTTATCCGAAAACCGGTTCCCATCCCCGATCGGGGTCGAGGACATGCTTTTCGGGATCATGCGCTATTCGCTCTTGCGCGTCATCGCCGCGGTCATGGCGGCAGTGTAGCCCGGTTCCACCCGCACATCGACCACCGCCACGTGGCCTGCGTCCACTGCCGCGATAGCCTGCGCGAAGGTGGCACCGAGATCGCCGTTCGCCGTGATAGGGCCGAAGCCTTGCGCGCCTTGTGCGCGCGCGATGCCGGCAATGTCGATATCGGGCTCGGAAATGCGCTGGCCGACCCAGCGGTTCTCGACCGGGCGGTTGCGCATGCGGGCGACGCGTTCCTGGTGCAGCTCGTCATTGAAGAACGAACGATTGTTGGCCACCACAATGAGGAGTGGAATTTTGTAATGCGCCGCCGTCCATAAGGCAGTGACGCCCATCATGAAGTCGCCGTCGCCGCAGACGGCTACGGCCAAGCGGCCGGAGCCTTTGAGTGCGAGCGCGGCGCCGACCGAAATGCCCGGTCCGCCGCCGACGCCGCCGCCGCCGTCGGAACCGAGATAGTCGAGCGGGTGGCGGAACGGCCAACTGG
>JGI20195J14853_1000219_pt1 | contig 17126 bp, 15 predicted proteins | sample NGESurdeep092012_3_FD_14853 | JGI IMG/M metagenome (IMG submission 14853)
CCCGTGAGCGACATCGACACTGCAGTGGTGGATAGTCTGAAAGTGCTTGACCTCAAATGGCCGATTAGAGAAGCGGACATCCGCAGCCACCACGTCTATNCTCGGCACCATGCAGCACAATCACTTAGCGTCGGATTGTGTCCCCCACTTTTCGCAACAGTGGCATCATTCCGCGCAGTAAGGCGTTTTGCGGTAAATCAAATAGTTCATCGCTCATAATGCGATATTTAAATAAGGATCAAATTTAGGGCGGCGCGAAGACTTCATGACGCGACGGTTCACTCAGATTCTGGTTTGCCTATTTGTATGCTTCACATTTGAAGACATCTTGGCCGCGGAGCCGTTGGCACAATCCATTTTAGTCATTGATCAATCTGAACCCAACTCTCCAATTAGTCGTCCTATGCGTAACGCTTTTCGTTCAGTTCTATACTCGAATGCCGACGTAGCGCGCACCGTCTACTTAGAACCACTCAACATTCAACGGTTCCGAGGCGCACGTTACTGGGAAATTACCTATAACTATCTCAAAGAAAAATATCGCGACAAACAAATTGACCTCGTTGTCGCCTTCGGCCCAACGGCACTTAACTTTATTTCGGCCTATCGTTCGTCTCTCTGGCCATCAACTCCAATTGTGTTTGGACTTGTTGATGATGCGGTTATTGCCAACTCGACGCTGCCTCCAGACACAACCGGCATTACGGTACATCGCAGCTTCCAAATGATAGTCGATGCCGCAAAGGTCCTTGTGCCGAACCTCAAACGTATCGCATTGGTGGGCGCTCCGCTCGCGGACGACATCAATCGGCGCCATTACGATTGGGAACTGCCCTACGCTGGTCCTCACTTAGAGATTATCGATTATACAAATTTGCCAATGGCCGAGATAAGAAAGCGCGCCAGTGCACTCCCGAACGACACTGCGTTTTTCTATACGGCGATGTATAATGATCAGAGCGGGAAACAGTATTTTCCCGAGGAAGCATTGGCGGAAATTGCAGAAGTGGCCAACGGGCCCATCGTCGTCGATACAGAATTCCAGATCGCAAATGGTGGCAGTGGCGGCTTTGTTCTAATGCCGCAAGCGGTCGGCCATGAAATTGGTCTGCTCGCGCGGCGCATTCTCGATGGTGAAAGCGCCTCACAAATTCCGATTTCCCGCGGCGACAATGTGAAACCTATTTTCAACTGGCGTGAGCTTCAAAAATGGAACGTCAACGTCAGCGACTTGCCGCCCGGAAGCGAAGTCCGTTTCCGTCCACTGAATGCTTGGGATCTGTATCAATGGCAAATAATTACTATCGTCATTTTTGTATCTTTTCTTATAGCGATGATTGGTTGGTTACTCATTGAACATCGCCGTCGTCACATTGCTGAGGTTGAATCAAAAGATCGTCTCCGACAAATCTTACTTATGGATCGAACATTAATCGCAGGTGCGATGTCAGCCTCGATTGCCCACGAACTTAATCAGCCGTTGGGGGCAATTCTTGCAAACTGCGAGGCCGCACAGATTCTACTTAGAGCTGACAAGTTAGATCTCAATCTCCTTAAAGAGATTCACATCGACATTGAACGCGACGATAAGCGAGCGGCAGATATCATTAGGCATCTGCGAGCGCTCCTTAAGGAGAAAAGTGAAGTCGAATTAAAGACATTTGACCTTAATGATGCGGTTCGCTCGGCAATTTCCATTATTGGACCTGAGGCAAAAAAACGAGGGGTTAGCCTAACCTGCATGGAAGAGAAATGCGCGCTACCCATCTACGCAGATGACGTGCATCTGCAGCAGGTCTTCATAAATCTAACGATGAATGCAATGGATGCCGTGGATGCAGCGCAGACGGTTTCGGCAGGACGCCGCGATATTGAAATCAAAACGTCGTTGGTAGGAGATTCCGAAGTTGAGGTTTCAGTTTCAGATGCAGGTGTTGGGATTCCAGACGATAAACTAAAACGTATCTTTGAGCCGTTCTTTACGACCAAGTCACAGGGCACGGGACTGGGTCTATCTATTGTACGAACGATTATCGAATCGTATGGCGGCCGGATCTGGGCGGAAAACCGATCGTCGCACGGTGCCACTTTTCGGCTTGTTTTACCGATAACGAAACCGCACCTGTCATGAACTCGCGGCAAGACGTAATTCATGTTGTTGACGACGATGCATCTTTCCGCAAGGCGATGTATCGCCTGCTACGTGCATCTGGCTACCGCGTCGTTTTACATGAATCGGGAGCTCAGGCTCTAGAAAAGATCTCGAATGACGATCGCGGCTGTATATTGCTCGATGTGCAGATGTCCGGCCTAAACGGGATTGAACTACAGGAGCGTCTCGAAAAGGTAGGAAACGCTTTACCTATCGTTTTCATTTCCGGCCACGGCGATATCCCGACGAGCGTACGAGTTATCAAAGCCGGTGCAGAAGATTTTTTAACAAAGCCCGTTTCTAAGGATGTTTTGCTTGCAGCCATAAAGCGTGCGCTTGAGCATTATGACGAAGGGCACGAACATGTTTCTTTGATTAATTCGCTTCGCGCGCGGATTTGCACACTTACGGCGAGGGAGCAGGAAGTCTTTGCCCTGGTGGTTCTTGGCCGTCTCAACAAACAGATCGCTTACCAACTCGGTACTGCAGAGCGCACGGTGAAAGCACACCGTCATAGCGTTATGGAAAAGCTTGGAGCCAGATCCGTCGCGGAACTGGTGTCAATTGCTGTCAAGATCGGACACCCGGTCGCATAGCGTAATGGGGCGGAAACATGCACCAAAGGGCAATAATTATCTGAACATTCTTTTAGGAAAAATATAGTTTCTGTGAGATTTTAGAAGGCGGTATCGATCTCAAAAGCAGAGAATTCTTATGCAGATCGTGGCGGTGATCGACGACGATATTGGCATGCGGACTTCAGTAACGCGTGTTTTGCAGGCATCTGGATATATTTGTGAAACTTACAGCTCAGCCGAGGAGTACTTGGATGGGTTGGCCGCTAGTAAGGCAAACAGCGTGCTTATTGATATTCACATGGACGGTCTGTCAGGTATTGAATTGTGCACACGTCTGAAAGCTTCCGGCCGTTTTCTCAATGTTATTCTGATGACTGGGATAGACATTGAAGCGAATGAGGCAAAAGCATTCAAGGCCGGCTGCAATGCATATTTGCACAAGCCATTTTCCACCCGCTCGTTGATCGATGCGATTGAGAAGCGAGCATCAGTATAAAGATCATTCCGATACGCTGCATCGGGCCCACTTCATTATCCAACTTGCGACTACTCGTACACCATCATCGTTACATTGCGTATGAGTTACCAATAAGTGATCGCATTCAATATGAGAATGCCAACAAATACGACCGTTAGGCCCAAACCGAATACCTTTGTCGTTGCACGTTCAGACATAATATTGGCCTCTCAATTTCGAGTACTTAACAACTCAGTTTTGGATCACTTTATGAAACAGAATACTTCGCAATCAGAGAACGATCCTATTGCAGATTAGGGCAAGTCAAGCATCTAAGGCTTCCGCGCACGTCGGAACCGGCAATCGAATGCGCACTGCGCGAAGCACAAATACAATATTTGCGCTCAACACAAATGACCCCAACGGACTTGCGCGACGTGGCCATTAAACAAAAAGCCCCGGACGATGCCGAGGCTTTTAATCTCATATGGCCGCGACTGCTTAAGTCCGATTGATCTATTACGCAGCTTTGACCTCGATCTTCTTCGCGGGTTTTTGAGCCTCAAGCTTCTTGGGAAGGGTCAGCGTGAGTACGCCTTTCTTGAAACTCGCTTCGATTTTGTCCGTGTCAACGCCTTCCGGCATCTCGAAGCGACGCTCAAACGAGCCAAAGTTGCGCTCACGCATGTAATAATCCTTCTTCTTCTCCTCTTTTTCTTCCTGCTTCTCGCCCTTGATGATCAGGTTGCCATTGGCGACCTTCACTTCGATGTTCTTCTCATCCATCCCGGGCAATTCGGCTATGAGCTCATAGGCCTTCTCGCCTTCGGCGATGTCGACCGCGGGGTTAGCTTCCCATGTTACCTCGCGCTGCCACAACGGCTCGATATCGAATATTGAGCGGCGGGTCGGAAGTTGCCAGAAGCCCCGACCAAAATCATCGAACAGACGATCCATTTCCTGGCGAAGGCTCACGAAAGGCGCCCACGCCTGTGTGGTCGACGGAACGTCGGCAGCCCTTTCCTGAATTTTTACAGGGATTTTAGTTACAGTTTCAGCCATGACAAAATCCTCCATGTTCGCGACACGTCATGTCTGATCAATCGCGTGGAAAAACAATTGCCCTTTGGGGCGGCTGTAAAAACCAAGATGCTTTCTGATCAGAATGCTGGTTCATTGCACTTAGGGGCAATTGAGGCAGGCAAGGCTCTATGCGTATTGATTTGACGTTTTCACTGGCGCCGGCCCCATTCGAACAATCGGCCGGTAATTAGCGAGCAACGGCACAACGCGACTATGCAAACCCAGACCGCGACTATCCCGACTGTCCGGAAATCAACGGCGCTGCCGCTCTTTCATCGAATTTGGCTACCAGCAATGATATCCTTTGGATTAGGCCTCAGTGCGGCTTGGGCATGTCTCTTGGGTTACGTGCTCGTTCGACTTGTTGAACTTGCGTTTTAAGGGTTTAGCGCTGTTGACCGATGCGTGTCAGGCCAAGCCCGATAAATGGGCGTTGGAGAATGCCATGAACTGGTCGATGTACACCGTAGACCGTCCCACCCACTTCAAGATCTTGGTGGTTGGGCTTTTGGCCGCATTGCTGATATCCGTCATCGGGATCACCGGGAGCGAAGTCAATCTCCGCACCGACATCATGACCGCAGAGGGCGCCACCGTGATCGAGGCCGGCGCGATCTTCACTGACCGCAGCGTTCCGATTGTCCGCTAGAGCTTGGCGCAGGAAGAGGCAACATTCGTTCCTATGCACCTAAGTACAATATCCACTTAGCGTCGCATCCCATCAGTATTCATACAATCATGGCGTATGGNGGGAGAACGTTTGATGAGATTGCGGATGGAAACTGCGNATCAATTTGCTCACCGAGCGAATATTGCGAGATACCAAAAGATTTTGGCAACGTATCTGACTGCCGAAGAGCGTCGCTTTTTTGAACGCCGCCTAGCGGAGGAACAAGCGGGTCTTCAGCAATTTGCTTGGAACATCGCGCCTGAAGGTCAATCGACCCATGCTTATGGAGAGATACAATGTCAGTCATGACAGTCGGCCAGTGTCCGGTCTGCTTTGAGTTGACGTACCTCAGTCTCATAGAGCCACACGCCACGCGCAATGATGTTGAGTGGCGCACATTTGCCTGTTCCAAATGCGGTCCTGTTAAAGCCGTCCTCATGCCCATCAAGGGGTACAGGCCGGAAATACCAGTGCGGCCCAGTAAGGTGTGGCCGCGAGCAACGTTTTCTCACAGCCAACATATTTCATTATAGGCTGGCGTATCGTCCTGTCGCATGGAGCTTAGCTCCCACCTCGAATGTCGCTATCGGAGGCAAAGCGGACATCGTTCGGCACTGGCGCTGAATGGATCGGTAGCCCGCCGCCCGCGGGTTTGGCTGCCGACGCACATCCGTTACTCAGCGCGGTGTTTGTCACGATCTCCAGAAAAACCGCTGCCGCACTGCTGAGTAAGCCGAGACCGCGCGTCGAGAATTCTCGTGCTCGCACAATTGCTTGCTCAAGAGGGGCGCCGCCGGCGGTTGCATCCGTAGCTTCCCAAGCTGCATACGAAGGTTCGATTCCCTTCGCCCGCTCCAACCGCTCACCTTAAATGGCCAAGGTCACGCAGGACAGAACGGCGACGTAGTGGACCAGCGCGGCGGTCACGACGAAACCATGCCAGATCGCGGTATGAAAGCGCAGGCGCTGCCAGACGTGAAACACCACGCCGATGGAATAGAGGACGCCGCCGATGACGATCATCCACAGGGTCATCGGGCGGACCGCCGCGGCCACCGGCTCGTAGGCCAGTATGCCGCTCCAGCCGAGCAGCAGATAGAATGCGATCGAGAGGCGGTCGAACCGCCCCGGCCAAAAAAGCTTGAGCGCAATGCCGGCGGCCGCGATCAGCCAGACGAAGGCGAACAGAGCAATGGGGACGATGCCGCTCTCCATCTGCCAGATGAACGGCGTGTAGGTGCCCGCAATCAGCAGATAGATCGACGAATGATCGAAGCGGCGCAGCAGCCATTTGCGCGGCGATACCGGCCAGAGATTATAGGCCATGGACAGGCCCAGCATCGACAACAGGCCGACGACATAAACGACGACCGCGCCGATTTCGGCGCCGGGCGCAAAACGGAACGCGATCGTCAGCAGAACCGCCGCTCCCGCGACGGCCAGCGCGGCGCCGACGGCGTGAACGATGCCATCCGCGATGATCTCGGCGCGGTTGTAGTTCCAAGATACCGTCATGTGCGGGCCGGTGCTTTCATCCAGCCAAGTGAAACGCGCTATTGCGGCCATTTTGCGCCGCATTGGGGGCGCCGGCATCCGCGTAAAAATTAACCAGAATCAGTTTAAGTGCCACCGGATTGGGACTGGGACGGGCTTGCATGACGGCCAGATTATTGCTGCTGCTGGCGTTGCTGCTGCTGCCGCGCGCTGGGCTCGCCGCCGGGCTGCCGCGCATTGTCGCCAGCGCCGACAATCCGGTGCCGAAATGCGTGGCGCCGGCCGCGCTCATGGATTTCGTCGTCGAGCGCAATGCGCAGCGCACCCCGCCGCGCGCGATCGAGCCGCGTTTTGCCAACCTGGCCGCGCTCTATCAGCGCATCGGCCAATGCGTGGCGCGGCCGCCGGAACAATGCGTCGCCGTGCGCTGGGATTATGCGTTCTTCCAGATGCTGATCGAGACCAACTATCTTACGTTCCGCCGGCCCAATGGCGTGCCCGCCGCCGTGGTGCCGGCCGACAACAATTTCGCCGGCGTCGGCGCCACGGTCTCCGGCCGGCCGGGCGAGCGCTTCAAGGACGTCGCCACCGGCGTGCTCGCGCATCTGCAACACGTCTTGATGTATTCGACCGCGCGCATCCCCGATCCGGTCGCCCGGCGCACGCGTCAAGTGCAGGACGACGTGCAGGACGCCATGCGCAGATTGCACCGGCCGGTGACCTTCGCCGATCTGGCGCGCGAATGGACCGGCACCGACCGCAACACTTACGGCGCGGAAATGCAGAAGCTGTCGGAGAAATACGCGGCGAGCTATTGCCACGAACAGGCGCGCAACGAACGCGGACCGAACGTTCGGTCGGTTTTGTCAGAGCCCTGACCAGTTTTTTCCTTGCGCATGATCTTATCCGAAAACCGGTTCCCACTTTTCGGGATCATGCGCTATAAAATAGCCGCCTCGATCTCGCGGATTTTCACTTTCGGCAGCCGCCGCTTCACGGCCTCCGTTCGCTCGATGAAACCCTACGTGCGAAAAATTCATGTTGAAAAAACAAGTAGGTAGTTTTTAGCCGCAATCACACTCTTTACGCTACAAAAATTTCGCGAATTTGCGCATGGCGAGCATGCCGCGATGGAACTCGCCAGATTGTGAAGATGACGGACGCGCCGCGCTGTGCTTAAATCAAATCACGCCAACAAACGCCCAACGCGCCGAGCCCGTTTTATGCCCATGATCGATCCGCTCTACTCGTTGTCGGGTTTTGCCGTCGGTATGCTGGTCGGCATGACCGGCGTCGGCGGCGGCGCGCTGATGACGCCGATCCTGATCCTGCTGTTCGGCATTCATCCGGCGACCGCGGTTGGCACCGACCTGCTCTATGCGGCGGCCACCAAGACCGGCGGCAGCCTGGTGCATGGGCTGGCGCGCAGCATCGACTGGCGCGTGGTGCGGCGGCTGGCGAGCGGCAGCGTTCCGGCCACGCTGGTCACGCTGGCGGTGTTGTCGCACTTCAATCTCAACGGCGACGCCGCGCGCGGCCTGATCACGCTGGTGCTCAGCGTCGCGCTGTTCGCGACCGCGTTCGTGCTGGTGTTCGGCGGCCCGATCGTCGCGCTCTATCGCGCGCGCGTCAGCGCACTCGATCCCAGGCGGACGGCCATTATCACGGTGCTGGTCGGCGCGCTGCTCGGCGTGCTGGTGTCGATCTCCTCGGTCGGCGCCGGCGCCATCGGCGTGGTCATGCTGGTGCTGCTCTATCCGCAAATGCCGATAGCCAAGATCATCGGCTCCGATATCGCGCACGCGGTGCCGCTCACGCTGATCGCCGGCCTCGGCCACTGGATGATGGGCTCGGTCGATTGGCACATCATCGCCTCGCTGCTGGTCGGCTCGCTGCCGGGCATTTTCGTCGGCAGCTATTTCGCCATCCGCATCCCGGAGCGGGCCTTGCGGCTGGTGCTGGCGACGACGCTGTTCGTGGTGGCGAGCCGCATTGCCTACGATCACGCCACCGCGGCTTCGGCAATTTTCACCGCCTTCACGCGGCGCGCCGCCCCTTAAGTCGCGGCGCGCGGCGTATTAACGTTTCATTAACGATACTTTTTATTAATCTATTAATGAAAACTTGCCGGCGGGATGGCAAGCGAACCTTTCTCGATTTCCGGCGGCAATCTGGACCCTGCGGACTGGCCAAGCGCCCGCGCGCAAGGGCACCGGATGCTCGACGATATTCTCGATTACATCGAGAACATCCGCGAGCGCCCGGTGTGGCAACCGATTCCGGACAGCGTGCGCGAGCGCTTCCATGCGGGCGTCCCGACCGGGCCGACCGATCTCGCCGCCGTGCATGACGAGTTCATGCGCGACATCCTTCCCTTCGCCACCGGCAACACCCATCCCGGATTCATGGGCTGGGTGCACGGCGGCGGCAACGTGCCCGGCATGCTGGCGGAGATGCTCGCCGCCGGGCTGAACGCCAATCTCGGCGGCCGCGATCATATGCCGATCGAAGTCGAACGGCAGATTACGCACTGGCTGCGCCAGTTGTTCGACTTTCCGAGCAGCGCGAGCGGGCTGTTCGTCACCGGCACGTCGATGGCCAATCTGCTCGGCGTGCTGATCGCGCGCACCCGCGAACTGGGTGTCGAGGTGCGCCGCAACGGCGTCGCACCGGCCGGCAAACGCCTCGTCGCCTATACGTCGGCGGCCGCGCACGGCTGTATTGCGCAGGCCATGGACTTGTCCGGCCTCGGCAGCGCGGCGTTGCATGTCGTTCCCACCAACGACCTCCATCAAATCGATATCGACGCGCTCAAGGCGGCGATTGCGCAGGACCGCAACGCGGGTCTGACGCCGTTCCTCGTGGTCGGGACGGCGGGCACGGTCGATACCGGTGCCATCGACGACCTGGCGGCTCTGGCCGGCATCGCGCGCCAAGAAAAACTCTGGTTTCACGTCGACGGCGCCATCGGCGCGCTCGCCATTATGTCGCCCGACATCGCGCCGCGGCTCACCGGTATCCAGCAGGCGGATTCGATCGCGCTCGATTTCCATAAATGGGGGCAGGTGCCCTACGACGCCGGCTTTATCCTTGTGCGCGACGGCGCGCTGCATCGCGACACTTTCGTCCTCGCCGGCGGCGTATTTGCGGCGCGAGACGCGCGGGCTGGCGGCCGGCGCGCTGTGGCCTTGCGATTTCGGGCCCGACCTGTCGCGCGGCTTTCGCGCGCTGAAGACCTGGTTCACGCTGAAAGTCTACGGCACCGACGCGCTGGGCGCGATGATCTCGCGCACCTGCGAGCTGGCGCGCTACCTCGAGATCAAGATCGCCACCTCGCGCGAACTGGAGCTGCTCGCTCCGGTTTCGCTCAACATCGTCTGCTTCCGCTATCGCGGCGACGATCCCGACCGGCTGAATGCGAGGATCGTCGCCGATTTGCACGAATCCGGTATCGCGGCGCCATCCACCACCATCATCGGCAATCGTCTGGCGATCCGCGCGGCGATCGTCAATCACCGCACCGAGCCGCGCGATGTTGATGCCTTGCTGAAAGCGGTGTCGAAATTCGGCGCTGCTGCGGCGACAAACCGTGCGGCTTGAGCCAAAGGAGCGCGCGTGATTTCCACCAACACAAATGCCGCCGTCGCAAACGAGCCATATCCGGCAACGCCGATCGGATTGCCCACGCTGTGCCAGATGGCCTTCGACGGCCTCGATCTGGCGCCGGTCTGGAACAGGCTGGTTCACCGCGTCAACGCGCAGCCGGGTGACGCCGCCGCGCTGCTCGACCTTTCGACCATCGCGCAGCTGCAAGGCCGCCCGCAGGATCGCGTCGCCTTGCAAACGGCCGCCTTGAAGCTGCAACAAGTTTACCGGCGGCCCGCGGCCATCGTTGCGCCACGCCCGCTCCGGCTGCTCGCCTTCATGGCGCCCGGCGATTTCATGGCCAATACGCCGCTCGAGTTCATGCTGGAAGGCTCCAGCATCGTGCTCGACATGATGTATATCGTACCTGGCACGAAGCTGCCCGAGCCGCCCGAGCATGACGTCGCCCTGGTGGCGATCGATGAATCGGACGCGACCGCGCCGGTGCTGCGCGAAATATCGCAACTCGTTAAGTCCTGGCCGCGCCCGGTCGTCAATGCGCCCGACCGCATCGCGCGCCTGACGCGGGCCGGAACCTGGGAGCTGCTGAAATCCGCGCCCAATATCGTCATTCCGATGAATGCGCGCATCGATCGCAAGACACTTGTGGACATCGACTCCGGCGATGTTGCGATCGAATCCGTTCTCGATGGCAGCGGATTCCCGATTATTGCGCGGCCGTTCTGGTCGCAGGCCGGAATGGGGCTGGTGAAACTCGAGACTGCATCGGCCATCGACGCTTATCTGCGCGAATGGGCGGACGCGGAATTCTACCTCGCGCCGTTTGTCGACTACAGCAGCCGCGATGGCCTATTCCGCAAATGCCGCATCGCCATCATCGATGGCCATCCGTTCGTATGCCATATGGCGATCTCGCAGCATTGGATGATCCATTACCTCAACGCCGATATGCGGAACGATGCGGCCAAGCGCGCCGAGGAAGCCCGCTTCATGGCGAATTTCGACAGCGACTTTGGCGCTCGGCATGCGGCGGCCTTCAGGACAATCGCGGACCGCAGCGGGCTCGAATACCTGCCGATCGATTGCGGCGAGACGCAAGATGGCAAGCTTTTGGTCTTCGAAGTGGGAACCGCAATGATCGTGCACTCGATGGATCCGCCCGATCTGTTTCCCTACAAGCGGCCGCAGATGGAAAAAGTCTTCAAGGCCTTTCAAGCCATGCTGCATAACGCCGCGCGCGCCGCGCCATAAAAAAACCGGCCGCGCGTGACATGCGCGGCCGGTCTAACTTGCGCGCGAGATTTCAGTTGCCTTGGATGGTCTGGATCACGCTCGACATCGGGCGCGCCTCGTCCAGCCCGCCGCCCATCTCCTTGAGCACGATGGCGACGTATTCCTTCTGCGGCTCGATCGGCGTCTTGCCGACCACCTGCACGACCTTGTAGCCGCCGGCCTTGAGCTGCTTGAACAGCTCGGGCGCCGCTTCGGCGGTCGCATGCTGGAAATCGTGCATCAGGATGATGCCCTTGCCGTGTTTCTCGAGCTTGGCCATAACCGATTTGATGACCTGCTCCGGCTTGCGCAACTTGAAGTCGAACGAGTCCATGTCGGTGGAGAAGATTCCGACATTGCGCTCGCCGAGANATTTCACCATCTCCGGCGGATGCCGCAGCGCCGGGAAGCGGAAGAACGGGCCCACCGGCTGGTTGCCGAGCGCGATGCTCACCGCCGCGATGCCCATTTCGATCTCGTTCTTGGCCTCTTCCGGCGTCAGCTTGGAGAGGTCCTTGTGCGACCATGTGTGCGAACCGATGGTGTGGCCGGCCGCGGCCACCTGCTTGAGAATTTCGGGATGCCAGCCGGCGTGCTTGCCGATCGGGAAGAACAGCGCCTTGGTGCACTGGTCGGCCAATGCCTTGAGCACGGCCGGCGTGTTGCCCGGCCACGGGCCGTCGTCGAAGGTCAGCACGATCTCTTTGTCGCGCAGGAAGTCATAGGCCTTGAAATGCTCGAAGCCGAAGCCGGGGCCGCCGGTGGTGTCGATCTGCACCACGCGTTCGACGCCCAGCGCGTTCGGATTGTCACACTTGGCCTTTGTGGCGACCGGCGCGGGGGCCGGAGCAGCGGCAGCGGCGGGGGCCGGCGCAGCGGCCGGGGCGTTCTCCGCCCAGACGGCAGCGCCCGCCGTCGACATCGTTATCGCAAGAGTTATCGCCAAAGCGCTACGCATCACGTTCTCCATACCCGTAAGTGGCTGAATTTAGAAACCTGTATATTCATCGCGGCTTTAACCTTTTGAGTCAACGCACGCACAAAAAACGCCCAAATTGCAGGGGTATATTGCGGTGATATGGTTAATTTTACCGGCGGTTCGTGGTCGAAAATCACCCATGTTGCCGCCGCCCGGGATAGGTCCTATCTGGATTGTTGGTTCCATCCGGAGACTCGTAATGCCCGCGATTGTGTCCACGGCCAGGCTTTCGCGACCGCTGCTGGTCCTCGCCTTTATTTGTGGGCTGATTGTGGCGGCGACGCTGGCGCTTTGGGCCTATTACGGCACCGCGGTGTTCCTTGAAATCGTGCGGGCCGGCTGGGTCGCGTGCTTCTGATGCAGCCCAAGTGCAGTCCAAGTGACGCCCGATGACGGTCCGAACATCTCACATTCTTCTGGTCTTCTCCGCCTTCCTGGCCGGCCTCGTCATCTTTCTCGGCGTTATTCTTTTCACGACCCATTATCAGGGAACGGGTCTCGGCCCGTCGGCGATCGGCGGTCCCTTCAAATTGATCGACGAGAACGGCAAGCCGATCACCGACCAGGACATGAAGGGCCGACCCTTCCTTGTTTTCTTCGGTTACCGACACTGTCCCGACATCTGCCCGACCACGCTGTTCGAAATGTCGGAGGTCATGCGCGCGCTCGGCAACGACGCCGACCGCATCGGCGCGCTGTTCATCACCGTCGATCCGGAGCGCGACACGCCGGCGGGGATGAAGGATTATCTGTCGAGCTTCGATCCGCATCTGCGCGGCGCCACCGGCGACAGCAAGGCGATCGACGCCGTCGAGAAGGCCTACCGGGTCTACGCCAAGAAAGTCCCCACCGACAACGGCGACTACAGCATGGATCACACCGCGCTGGTCTATCTGATGGACAAGCAGGGCCGCTTCGTCGCGCCGTTCAAGCTCAATCGGAAGCCCGAGGATGCGGCGGCCGATCTGCGGCGCTATCTGTAGCGTCTTTGAACCAAACCTCCCGTTACCGCGACTAAGCATTGCGTTGCGCCAGCCGGATGCGGCTGGTGCGGTGGGCTTTGATTTTTCGGATATAACCATCCTGACGGAGGAATTGACCATGGGCGGTGACAAAGGGTTCGGCGGCAAAGGTTTTGGCGGTAAGTCACGCGGCTTTATTTTCGCATTCGCTTGCTTGGCGGTGCTTGCAGGCGGATGTTCGGAGTCCAAACCGGAAAAGCCGGATGACGGAACGTTCAATACCAGTCGCCTGCCAAGGGTCGCGGGCGCCAAGGAAGTCTTCGCCAGCCCGGCGACCACGATCTTCACCTCGCCGGATTCGGTCGCGCAGACCGCCGACACCGTCGACAAGGCGCTCACCGCCGGCGGCTGGCAGAAATACGTCGCGCCGAACACCGCCTATACCAACGATCCCAAAATGCGGACCATGTCGCTCAAGAAGGGCACGCAGGCGTTGAGCGTGTTCATCACTATCGCACCGGCGCAGAACAACGCCACCAGCGTGCAATACGCCGCGGTGGCGCTCAAAACCGATCTGCCGTTTCCCAAGGACGCCAGCAATATCGAGTACTCGCCGGACCGGCTGCTGCTGACGGCCATCACTGCCGAGCCGATCGACAAGACGCTGGACTTCTATCGCCAGGAGCTTGGCGCGCGCGGCTGGTCGCTATGGTCGTATAAGCTCAACGCCAAGCAGCCTACCGGTGGGCCCTCCGGCGTGGTGCACAGGCATGGCGCCTACGCCCATTACGTCAACGACAAGGAACCGACGGTGGCGCTTGTGCTTACCGAGCAATACGCCGACGCCGGCAAGATCAAGGTCGAACTGAAAGAGTGGCCGATCGGAATTCTGAAGAGCGGGATGCCGCAACCCAACGCCGGTCGGGTCGACGTCAGCCGTTTACCGCGCCTCGAAGGCGCCAAGGAAGACGTTGCCCATACGTCATCGACGCGGCTGAGCTACACCGTGTTGGGCTCGTTCGAAAACACCGTTGCGGCAACCAAGAAGATATTGGCCACCGACGGCTGGAAGCAATATGCGTCTCCTTCGGAGGAGCCCAGTCCGTTCGGGATGGACCTCAAGAAGGGATCGCAAGGGCTGTCGGTGTCCTTCACGATGCCGCCGGGAGAACCGGTCCACTCCGGCGTAGATTACAACGCGCAATGGGTGATCGCCGATTTGCCGTTCCCCGACGATGCGGCCGATATCGTGTTCGACTCATACCGGCCATACCTGAATTGCGTCACCGCCGGCACCGTCGAGGCCACGCGCGATTTTTATGAAAAGGAGCTCGGCGCTGCCGGCTGGGTACCGCTGTCCGCATCGGACGTGGCGGCGCAATGGCCGAACGCTAAACTGGACGGGCAGACCTATTACATTCGCGAAAAGCAAAAGCCGGTTTTGCTTTCACTGCAACGCCGCGACGACGGCAAGACCACCGTCGAAATCAAGGTCGCGCCGTTTGCGGAAATGCAAGACCTCGAGGCTGCACAGGATGACTTCAGTCTGCCGGTGCCGAAGCGAAGCAGAAGCTCCGGCGGCACCGGCGGCCAAATCCAGCGTGAGGTGCACGCTCTTGTGCCTGCGGAAGTCGACACCGTGCTCGCGTTCTATCGCCGCGAACTCGCGGCGCGCCATTGGAAGGAAGAGACGCAAGGTGCCGTCCTCAAGCCGAAGGAGGTCATACTCAATTTCTCCTCGGCTGAAGGAACGGCCGTGCTCAAGCTTGGCCACAAATACGACCTAACGAGTGCAAGTATCGTGCAGCAGGTCGCGAAGCCGGCTGCTCCCGTCAAACCGGCCAACGAAGCCAAACCGGCCGCCAAAGCCGATTCGGCCGACGCGATCATGCAACAGGCGGAGCAATTGATGCGCAACGCCACCGCCGATGCGCTGGCCGGCATGAAATCGCCGAAGGTGGCGCAAGCCGCCACGGGCCCCGAACCGGTCTTGCACGGGCTTGCGGAAAACACGGTGCCGGTTCCCGTGCCGGAAACCGCGGAGGACGTCGACTTCGCCGACGGCAAGCTCGAGTTCAACAGCCAGTCCAGCCTCAAGGCCGTGGCCGATTTTTACCGCTTGGCCATGAAAGAGCAGGGATGGCAGTCGCAGTCTTCGGTCATCAACAACGCCAACATGGTCGTGCTCAATTTCGCGAAAGCCGGCAAGGCCGTCTCGTTCACGATCATGAAGATGGGCAACAAGACCAACGTGACCGCGGATGGTTCGGGCCTGCAAGTCGCGGCAACCAAACCAGCCGCGCCAGCGGCCACGGCGGAACCGGTCAATGCGCCCGCGCCGGCGAGTGCCGAGAATCTCGAGGCCGAGGAGAGCGGCGGTCTGCCGTTGCCAAAGCGCCACACCATGAGCGAGGGCAGCAAGTCGCCGTTCCGGCGTGAACTCAAAGCCAGCGTGCCGCTCGCTCTCACCGACGTCCTGGGCTTCTATCGCCGCGAGCTCGGCAAGCTCAACTGGAAAGAGGAGAGCAAGGGCGCCGTCATCACCGCGGACAACGCGATCATCGCCTACACCTCGCCCGATGGCCCGGCGGTGCTCAAGCTCGGCCGCAAGGACGGTGCGACCAGCGTGAATCTGGTGATGAAAAATCCGGACGCCGCGGTGAAGGCCGGCATGATGCCGAAGCCGGGCCAGGCCAAGCTGGCCTTCGTCAATTCGAACGAGGTGGAGGCGGCGGTCACGATCAACAAGCAAACGATCAAAGTTGTCGCCGGCGGCGGTACTAAGGGGCCGGACGGCCAGCTGCTCGATTTGCCGCCCGGCAAATACAAGTTTTCGATCAAGCTGGCGGGTAAGCCGGCGTCGAACGAGGAGTTGGAAGCCGGCGCCGACGAAACCTGGGGCGTGCTCATTGGGCCCGCCGGCGCGTTGCCGGTGCAGGTGTATTAGTTGACCAGCGCGCGGCGCTCACGCGGGGCGCCGCGCCCTCAATCTCAGGCGGCGACGCGGGAACGCCGCCGTTGCGCGGCGCCTGGTGAAACGTCGGGCACCAGGGTCGGCAACTCGCCGGCTTCCTTGAGCGCGCTGAGATAACGCTCCAGCTCGACGAGTGACCGCGTCATATTGGCGGCTGGCAGCGAGCTTTTGGCCAGCCCGTGCTCGGTTTTTTCCCAGGCGTAGGGCGCGGCGGCGAGCTGATAGAGCGCGCGCCAGGCGGCCAGCGAGAGCAGCAGCCAATGCACCGGCGTCAATAGCAGTATCCAGGCTGTCGACAGCAGGCCGCGGCGCAACAGGCCGAGCCAGCCGAGGAAGGCCGAGGTCAGATAGCCGATGACCACCGTCATGCCGTAGACCGCCGCAAGGATGACGACGCTCGCGCTATCGCCGCGCCACATCGGGGCCCCGCCCAGCACCGAATAGAACAGTTCGGCGGTAAACAGCGGATGCACCAGCGCCGCCAGCGCATTGCCGCCGACGATGAGCTGGAAGGTGAGAAATCCCGGCAGGCCCAAATCGCGCAGCAACTGGCCGGGTTGGCGCATGTGCACCAGCCAGGTCTGGATCCAGCAATTTACGATTTGTCGCGGTCGATCGCGATTGTTCGCCGGTGTTCGGAAAACTCTTTAACAGCAGCCTCGTAAAATAATTCGCGTTCGTCATCGTCCGCCGAGCGCCGGCGCGATCCAGAAAATTTTTTGCAATGGCGTTGCGATGATTTCCGAGAAGGGTGGCTGTCAAAGATGACTTGTTGCGATCGCAAGCGAGCGGAAGGAGACAAGGGCTGTCGGTTCCGAAAACTCCATCCATTTGATTCGCGATCGCTGGCGAATCAGAACATGATTGCTGGATGTTCGTAATTGCCTTTCTTTTCGTCC
>JGI20195J14853_1000223_pt1 | contig 17058 bp, 18 predicted proteins | sample NGESurdeep092012_3_FD_14853 | JGI IMG/M metagenome (IMG submission 14853)
CCTCGATGAAACCATTCTGTCGACCGTCATCGACGGGTTTCACCGCAGTCACCGCTATCAGGTCGTCAGCGATGCAGTGGCTTGCAGGCGCCCCGGCGTTGGCGATGCCGCTTCATACAAACTGGCGGTCGTGAAAGTTATCGGCAACTACGCCGGGATTGAAGGAAGCGCCGACCTTATCGGAGCAAGTGGTAAAATCGCGGTATGATTAAAATTCGACCCTATTGTCTTGAGTTAACACTCACTTTGCAAGCCGTTCGGCCAGGTCGATGAGGACGCGCCGATCGGATGGGTCTTTGATTTTATTGAATGCAATGACGAGCCGCAAACCTTCGACGACGGTCAGATCGATCTGATTGTCCTGAAGCAGCTGCAGTAATTTATCACCGGGATGATCGGAATCGTCCGTGCTCACGGCAAAAGCTCCAGAAGCGAGTAACAGATGGTGACCCGCGAGGACGATCTCAACGAGCTGGCGATCAACCTGTCAGCGGCAATCACAAAAGCTCGCCAGCTCAAACTTCCCACAAGCGCTTATATTCTATCGATGGCCCTGGTGGAAGTATTGGAAGCGGCGAAAGCCGCTGCGGACAACGGGAAGGACGACGCCGCACGATAATGTTTCTGCACGTCGATCCGAGGATCCTTTTGTCGCGGCGGATTTGAGCGGCCATGCCTTTTTGAGACGCGCAGCCAGCACCAGAACCTCAGTTTCGATCGACCCTGACAACCCGGCCCTTTTCAATCGCGAGCGCCAGCCGGCCGTGTTTCAGCGACAGGGCTGCTTCGCCGAACAGCTCGCGGCGCCAGCCGTGCAGCGCGGCTACGTCGGCGTTATCGTCCCCCGCGATCTGCTCGAGATCGCCGACCGTCGCGATGATCTTGCTGGCGACGGCGTGGCGCTCCGACGTCATCCGCAGCAGCACTTTCAAAAGCTCGACGATGGCCGCGCCGTTTGAATTGCCGCGCGGCTTTTCGATTTTCGGCAAGCCGGCGGGATCGCGCGCGATGCCGCGCTGCACGGCCGCCACGATATCGGCGCCCCATTTCGAGCGGTCAAAACCCTTCGGCAGCGAGCGCAAATTGGCCAGCCGTTCGAGGCTGGTCGGCGCATGGGTCGCGATGTCGCCCACCGCATCGTCCTTCAGCACGCGGCTGCGCGGAACGTCGCGGCTTTGCGCCTCCTGTTCGCGCCATGCCGCGACTTCCATCAGCACCGCAAGCTCCTTCGGCTTGCGTACCCGCGTCTTCAGCCGCTCCCAGGCGCGTTCGGGGTGAAAGTCGTAGGTCTTTGGCGAGGTCAGAACCTCCATTTCCTCGCTCACCCAGTCGCTGCGGCCGCGCTTTTTGAGATCGGCGTCCAGCGCCGCGAACACATCGCGCAAATGGGTGACGTCGGAGACCGCATAATGCACCTGGTCTTCGGTCAGCGGGCGGCGCGACCAGTCGGTGAATCGGTGGGTCTTGTCCGGCCGGTGGCCGGCGATGCGCTCGACCAGCTGGTCGTAGGCAATGGAATCGCCATAACCGAGCACCATGGCCGCAACCTGGGTGTCGAAGATCGGGTGGGGAACGATGCCTGCCTGATGCCAGACGATTTCGATGTCCTGACGGGCGGCGTGGAAAACCTTCAGCACCTTCTCGTCGGCCATCAGCGCGAAGAATGGCTTGAGGTCGATGCCCGGAGCCAGCGTATCGATCACGACCGCTTCGTCTGCGCTCGCCATCTGCACGACGCAGAGCAGCGGATAATAGGTCGTCTCGCGCAGAAATTCGGTATCGACGGTGATGACCGGGTGCCTGGCCAGGCGCGCGCAAACCGCGGCGAGTTCCGAAGTGGTGGTAATCAGATCCATGAACGGTCCATAACGCTTCTGAAAGGGCGTTCTGCCGAAAGCGCTGATATGTCAAGGGTCTTGGGGCGAATTCGAGCCTTGCATTTCCGCGTGACAGCGACTTTTCGCAGGGACTCAGCCATCGACGCGCACCGGATGGCACCCCGGATCCAGTCAATCCATTCGTTTTAAAAAATAGGATCGGTCAGGTGTCGCTGATGTGCCGGGCAGGCGGTCGCCGCGACGGAACGGCAAGCACAACGACACACAGCGCGAGCATCGCCAATCCCATGAATTCAAATACCAGCACGTCCACGGCAATCCCCCCAACAAACCGATAGATTTGTAGGGAAGCAATTGACTGTTTCTTAATTCCTGCCGGTGGGCGCGAAGCGCCTCGCTGAATGTTGGAGGGAGGGTTAACGATTCACGTCCCGCAAAACGTCTGAAGCACGCGCTGGTGCGGTTCGGGCGGGTCGGCATAGAAGGCGAACGCCGGCTGGTCCTCGTACGGGGCCGACAGCACCGTCAGAAGCTCCTCGAACGGCGCGAAGTCGTCCCGGTTCACGGCGGCTTCGATAACCGCTTCGATCAGGTGATTCCGGGGAATGAAGGCGGGATTGACCGCCCGCATCGCGGTCCGCCTGACGGCGGCGGCCTGCCGCTCGTCGCCGATCCGTTGCCGCCATCGCAACGCCCATTCGTCATAGGCGGCGGGGTCGGCGAACAATTGCCGGACCTCACGATCGGCCGAGGGGTCGAGCGCGGCGTCACTCAAGCGCCTGAAGGTCAGGGTGAAGTCGGCCTGGTTCTTGGCCATCGCGTCCAGCAGGTCTTGCGCGAGCGCCGGATCACCGTCGCGCGCCGTGAACAGTCCGAGCTTGCTGCGCAGGCCTGCCTGATAGGCGGCGTCGAACCTCTCCGCGAAGTCGCCAAGCGCCGACTGCGCCTCTGATATGGCCTTGTCCTGCTGGTCGGAAAATAGCGGCAACAGGCATTCCGCAAGACGCGTCAGGTTCCAGAGCGCGATCCGCGGCTGGTTGGCGTAGGCATAGCGGCCTTGTTCGTCGATCGAGCTGAACACCGTCGCCGGGTCGTAATGGTCCATGAAGGCGCACGGACCGTAATCGATGGTCTCGCCGGATATCGAGCTGTTGTCGGTGTTCATGACGCCGTGGATGAAACCGACCAGCAGCCAGCGTGCGACCAGGTCGGCCTGCCGCGCGATGACGGCCTCCAGAAGCGCATGATAGGGGCGGTCGGCATTTGCCAGCTGCGGATAATGCCGGCCGATGACGTGATCCGCCAGCCGCCGCACGCCCTCGGTATCGCTGCGCGCCGCGAAATACTGGAATGTTCCGACGCGAATGTGGCTGGACGCGACCCGGGTGAGGACGGCCCCGGGCAACAGCGTCTCGCGCATCACGCTCTCGCCGGTCACCACAGCGGCAAGCGATCGCGTGGTTGGAATGCCAAGCGTGGCCATTGCCTCGCTGACGATGTATTCGCGCAGCACCGGACCGAGCGCCGCGCGGCCATCGCCGCGGCGCGAAAATGGCGTCGGGCCCGATCCCTTGAGCTGGATGTCACGGCGGACACCATCCGCGTCGATCACCTCTCCGAGCAGGATGGCGCGACCGTCACCGAGCTGCGGAACAAAATGACCGAACTGGTGGCCTGCATAGGCCATCGCGATAGGATCTGCACCGTCGGGAATACGCTTGCCGGCGAGGATCTCGGCTCCCTCCGGGCTGGAGAGCCGGTCAGGATCGAGGCCGAGGTGGATCGCCAACGGCCGGTTTAGCTTGATCAGCCGCGGCGAAGCGACCGGCGTGGGTGCGACCCGAGCGAAAAAGTTTGCCGGCAGTGCAGCATAGGTATTTTCGAAGGGGAAATGGACCGTCATGGGGTCAAGATAGGCATGCGCCGGAAATAGACAATCGGTTTGCGGATGCGCCGGCCTGAGGGGGCCGTTGTTTTTCCGTCACTTTTCCGGATTTGCCGTCATTTTCGGGGGGGCCAGGCTTGGGGCCGCATTCGGTTGCCGCGCCTGACAGCCTCGGGTAAACCCTGACGCTCTTTGCGGGGCAGGCCTTGGCCCCCCCGATTCGATCCTCCGACATCTGTTTTGGGATATCCATGCATCGTTACCGGTCCCACACCTGCGGCGCGCTTCGCGACAGCCATATCGATCAGACGGTTCGCTTGTCGGGCTGGTGCCATCGCATTCGCGACCATGGCGGGTTGCTGTTCATCGATCTGCGCGACCATTACGGGCTGACGCAATGCGTTGTCGATCCGGATTCCGTGGCCTTCAAGGACGCCGAGAAACTGCGTTCGGAATGGGTGGTGCGGATCGACGGCAAAGTGCGCCGCCGTCCTGCCGGCACCGAGAATCCGGATTTGCCGACCGGCGCGGTCGAGATTTATGTCAGCGAGATCGAAGTGTTGGGGCCGGCAGGTGAACTGCCGATGCCGGTGTTCGGTGAGCAGGAATATCCTGAGGATATAAGGCTTAAGTACCGTTTCCTCGACCTTCGTCGTGAGCGGCTGCACCAGAATATCATCAAGCGCGGGCAGGTCATCGATTCGATCCGCAAGCGGATGAAGGACCAGGGTTTTTTCGAATTCCAGACCCCGATCCTGACGGCGTCGTCGCCGGAGGGTGCGCGCGACTTCCTGGTGCCGTCGCGGCTGCATCCGGGCAAGTTCTACGCGCTGCCGCAGGCGCCGCAGCAGTTCAAGCAGCTCACCATGATCGCGGGCTTCGACCGCTACTTCCAGATCGCGCCGTGCTTCCGCGACGAGGACGCGCGCGCCGACCGTTCGCCCGGCGAGTTCTACCAGCTCGACGTCGAAATGAGTTTTGTGACGCAAGAGGATGTCTTCAACGCGGTTGAACCGGTGATGCGCGGCGTGTTCGAGGAATTCGCTGGCGGCAAGCCGGTGACGCCGAAATTTCCGCTGATACCTTACGCGACGGCGCTTCGGAAATACGGCACCGACAAGCCGGACCTGCGCAACCCGATCGAGATTCAGGATGTCTCGGACATCTTCCGCGGATCCGGCTTCAAGGTGTTTGCGCGTATCCTTGAGACGAGCCCGAAGTCGGCGGTATGGGCGATTCCGGCGCCGGGAGGCGGCTCGCGCGCATTCTGCGACCGGATGAATTCGTGGGCGCAAGGCGAGGGCCAGCCGGGCCTCGGTTACATTTTCTTTGCCGAAGAGAACGGTGTTGTCAGCGGCCGCGGTCCAGTGGCCAACAACGTCGGACCGGAGCGCACCGAGCAAATGCGTCAGCAGCTCGGGCTGAAGGCTGGCGACGCCGTCTTCTTCGTCGCCGGCGACCCGGCAAGCTTCGTAAAGTTTGCCGGTCCTGCGCGCACCAAAATCGGCGAAGACCTCAATCTCATCGCGAAGGACCGCTTTGAGTTCTGCTGGATCGTCGATTTTCCGATGTTCGAATGGAACGAGGAGGAGAAGAAGATCGACTTTTCCCACAACCCGTTCTCGATGCCGAACATCGAGCCAGAGGCGTTTCTCGCGCTTGACCCGAACGATCGGGATACGCTGCTTGGTCTCAAGGCGATCCAGTATGATATCGTCTGCAACGGGACTGAATTGTCATCCGGCGCGATCCGCAACCATCGTCCCGACGTCATGAAGAAGGCGTTCGGCATCGCGGGCTATCCTGAAGACGTGCTGGAGGCGAAGTTCGGCGGCATGTTGCGCGCGCTCTCGCTCGGCGCGCCGCCGCATGGCGGCATCGCGCCCGGAATCGACCGTATCGTGATGCTATTGTGCGGCGAGGAGAACCTGCGCGAGGTAGTGCTGTTCCCGATGAATCAGCGCGCTGAGGACCTCATGATGGGGGCGCCTTCGGACGTCACGCCGAAGCAGTTGCGCGAGCTTCACATCCGGCTCAATTTGCCGCAAAATTAAAGACCAGCGACCGAAGCCTTGAATTCGGGGGCGAGGAAGCCGCGGGGGAAATCTATGGCGTCCCATTCTGAAGATCTCCAATCCGCGGCCCTCGCTTATCACCGGCTGCCACGGCCGGGTAAGCTTGAGATTCAGGCGATCAAGCCGCTCGCCAACCAGCGCGACCTCGCGCTCGCCTATTCGCCGGGTGTGGCGGCGGCCTGCATGGCGATATCAGCCGATCCCGCGCAGGCGGCGTCGCTGACGATCCGCGCCAATCTTGTGGCGGTGGTCTCCAACGGCAGCGCGGTGCTCGGCCTTGGCAATATCGGCCCGCTGGCATCGAAGCCGGTGATGGAGGGCAAGGCGGTTCTGTTCAAGAAGTTCGCCGGCATCGACGTGTTCGACATTGAAATTGCCGCCGACACCGTCGAGCGCGTGGTCGAGACCGTGGCCGCGCTGGAACCGACATTCGGCGGCATCAATCTCGAGGACATCAAGGGTCCGGAGTGTTTCGAGATCGAGGCGCAGCTCAAGGCGCGCATGAAGATCCCGGTGTTTCACGACGATCAGCATGGCACCGCCATCATCGTCGGCGCCGCGATCACCAACGCGCTGCTGCTGAACGGCAAGAAGCTTAAAGACGTCAAGATCGTCGCTTCCGGCGCCGGCGCGGCGGCGATAGCCTGTCTCAATCTTCTGGTTTCGCTGGGCGCGCAGCGCAAGAATATCTGGGTTTGCGATATCGACGGCGTGGTGCACGAAGGCCGCAACACGCTGATGGACCGCTGGAAGTCGGTCTATGCGCAGAAGACCGACAAGCGCGTGCTGGCGGACGTGATCGGTGGCGCCGACATTTTTCTCGGCCTGTCGGCTCCCAATGTGCTGACGTCAGACATGGTCAAGGCGATGGCGGACAAGCCACTGGTGATGGCGCTGGCCAATCCGACGCCGGAAATCATGCCGGATGAAGCCCGCAAGGCGCGCCCCGACGCGATGATCTGCACCGGACGCTCCGACTTTCCCAATCAGGTCAACAACGTTCTGTGCTTTCCGTTTATCTTTCGCGGCGCGCTCGATGTCGGCGCCACCGCCATCAACGAGGATATGAAGCACGCCGCGGTCGATGCGATCGCGCAGCTGGCGCGCGATCCGCCGTCGGATGCGGTCGCATCCGGCTTCGACAGCGGCGAGGCCCAGGGATTCGGCCCGGGCTCGCTGATCCCGAGCCCGTTCGATCCGCGGCTGATCCTGCGCATTGCGCCCGCGGTTGCGAAGGCGGCTATGGTTTCGGGCGTCGCGACCCGGCCGATTGCGAACTTCGATGACTATGCCGCGCAACTGGAGCGCTTCGCGTTCCGCTCCGGCCTTGTCATGAAGCCGATGTTTGCCAAGGCGAAGACCCAGCCGGTCCGCGTGATCTATGCGGAAGGCGAGGACGAACGCGTCCTGCACGCGACGCAGGTTGTCCTCGAGGAGAAGCTGGCGCGGCCTATACTGGTCGGACGACCCTCGGTGGTCGAAGCGCGGATCAAGAGGTTCGGCCTCGCCATCAAGGCCGGCCAGGACTTCGATCTCATCAACCCCGAGGACGATCCGCGCTATCGATCCTACGTTCAATCCTATATCGACGTCGCCGGACGACACGGCGTCACGCCCGATGCCGCGCGCACCATGGTCCGTACCAACGCGACGGTGATCGCAGCACTCGCGGTGATCCGCGGCGAAGCCGACGCCATGATCTGCGGCGTCGACGGCCGCTACATGAGCCATCTGCGTCACGTGCGCGAGATCATCGGCTTCCTCCCGGGCGTGAGCGATTTTGCCGCACTAGCGCTGATGATCACCAGCAAGGGTGCCTATTTCATCGCGGATACGCAGGTAAGGCCGAACCCGAGCGCCGAGGAGCTTGCCGAAATGGCGGCGCTGGCGGCGATCCATGTCCAGCGCTTCAATCTCAAGCCCAGAATCGCATTCGTGTCGCATTCGGATTTTGGCAGTTACGACAGCGACTCTTCGCGCAAAATGCGCCGCGCCAGCGCACTTCTGAAGCAAAACCATCCGGAACTCGAGGCGGACGGTGAAATGCAGGGCGACACCGCGCTCTCGGCCGCCGCGAGGAAGCTGATCCTGCCGCACTCAAAGCTGGAAGGCGAGGCCAACATCCTGATCATGCCGAGCCTCGATACGGCCAACGTCGCCTATCAGATGATCAAGGTGCTGGCCGACGCGCTTCCGGTTGGGCCGATCCTGATTGGCCCGGCGCGTCCGGCGCATATTCTCACCAAGTCGGTGACCGCCCGCGGAGTTCTCAACATGACCGCGGTGGCCGCTGTCGAAGCCCAGGAGCGAGCCGGCCGCCAGCAACCGACCTTGTTTGGCTAGGTTATTGAAAAATCGATCAGGTTCTTGTTGCGACCGGCAGCGCTTTCGGAGTCGATTTGACCGTTTGAAAACCTGAGGCGGAACGCCCATAATCGCTCCGCCGATAGCGACCCCGCATCTGCAGCATCCAGTGAGGCCGACCATGCCAGCGTTTATTACCTTCGGGCGAGTTCTGTTCGCGGTGCTGTTTATCTACTCGGGGGTAACCAAGCTTTTCGGCATTCAGGCCACATCGGATTTTATCGCAGCCAAGGTGGTAATTCCCGCTTTGTTTGCTCCCTATACGTCGCAGCTTGAAACGATGACGGGAATGTCGACGCCGCAAATGCTCGCTATTGCCGTCGGAACCTTCGAAGTCATCAGCGGGTTGATGATTGCGCTGAATTTAGGCGCGCGGTTCTTTGCGATTCTTTTGATCTTCTTCGTGGCCGCGGCAACCTTCTATTTCCATGATTTCTGGAATCAGTCGCCGCCAGACAATGCCAAGACCCTTGTCGACGCACTGAAGAATTTGTCGATCATCGGTGCGCTGTTCATGATCGCAGGATATGGCCGGGCGCCGCAGCCGGTGGAACCCGCCTATGGCGATGTCTGAGCGAGACGCCGCCACGGTGTGACGCTGACACCGTCGGCGCTGTCCAGGATCTGGGCATCGCCGGCTCTCAGGCCGTGCGCGGCCAGAATGTCCTGCGGCGAATGCTCGGGCACACCGGGGAAGCATGGCTCACCGCCCGGCAGCCGCACCCGCGGGGCCTGCGACAGCCAGAACGTGTCGTAGCGGTCCAGAAACATTCCGAACACATCCGGTCCGCCTATAATTGCGGCTGTGCCTGAACGCACGCCGGCGAAATCGCAGGCGGCTTCGAACGCAGCTCCCGCAGGATTCCACAATACGGCGTTGGGATTGGACGGATCGGGCGCGATCGCGCCGACCGTCCGGGTCAGGACGATCCGCTTTCGCCGCGGCGAGTTCGGCTGGTCCTCATAGGAATGGCGGCCATGAACGATCAGGTCGGCGCGGTCGAGGGCGGCTGTGAAGAATTGCTTGTCGCCCTCGAATTTCAGTTCGTCCGGCATCACGTGATCGGCGTTGGCCAGCATGCCGTCCGCCGACACGATGACGTAACCGTCGATGCGCAGACCCGGCATCGCGCGCGGCAAATCTATTCCGAAATCGTCTGCACCACGCTTGAGACCGGCCGAGAACTCACGGTCGGCAGTTTGGCGTCCTTGAGAATTTCGTCGTCATACTGCGCGATGGTTTGCACCGGGGCTTTGGCAATCATTTTGACGACCTTGTAGCCGCTGGCCTTCAGCCTGTGCAGCAGCTCGGGCAGGGCTTCGGCAGTGTGCTTGTGGAAATCATGCATCAGGATGATGCCTTTGCCGAGCTTGTCGAGCTTTTTCATCGTGACGTCGATCACCTGCTGCGGGTTGCGCGCCTTGAAATCGAACGAGTCGAGGTCGCAGGAGAACATCGCGATATTCCTGGTGCCAAGATAGGTCACCATTTCCGGAGGATGCTGCAGCGCCGGAAAGCGGAAGAATGGCGAGGGCGAAACACCGCCCAAGGCCCACTTCACCGCGCTGAAGCCTTTTTCGATCTCCTCCTTGCGCTGATCTTCGGTGAGCTTCTTGTTGGTGAGGGTGGCGTGCGACCATGTGTGCGATCCGATGGTGTGGCCGGCCGCGAGAACCTCCTTCAGGATCTCCGGATAGTAGGTTGAATGCTTGCCGATTGGAAAGAAAATACCGCTCGTGCATTCGTCCGCCAGGGTCTTCAGCACCGAGGGTGTGTTGATCGGCCACGGGCCATCATCGAAGGTCAGCACCACTTCCTTGTCGCGCAGGAAATCGAGTTGCTTGAAGTGCTCGAAACCGAATCCCGGTCCGCCCGTGGTGTCGATTTCAACGACGCGGGCGATTCCAATCGCATTGGGATTTGCGCAAGCGGCTTTGGCGGGCGCCGGAGCCGGGGCAGGAGCCGCCTGCGGAGCCGCCGCGCCCTTGGTGGCCGCGGTCTGCGACCAGGCGACGCCTGACGCACACAGCGAAACCGCGCTTGCAAAGATCAATCCTGCCGCAATACGCATCGTATTCCCCTTACATTGTTCCCGCGCCCGACCCCGGCTTTTCGCCATCGTCCGAGCCATTTCCGCCCCTGATCATAATAGCCTAGTTGGACCTGCGCCGCCACGGCAACGGCTTTTATCGCCGGTGGCCGGTTTGTCGGCGGAGTCGGTTAATTCCCGCGGGAATCTGCGCGTCAGGAGGCCGCAAGCGCTCGTGCAATGGCGGTTTTGACACGCGTATCTGCCGGCTCGACGGTTTCGGGGAACACCTCGGCGATGTAGCCGTCGCGGCCGATCAGATACTTGTGAAAGTTCCAGCGCGGAACATCCTTCGGTCGCGCTTCGGCGGCCCATTTGTAGAACGGATGCGCGTCCGGGCCCTTCACCGTGGCTTTTGCCGCGATCGGAAAGGTAACCCCATATTGGTGCTGCGCGGTCTCCGCGATCTCGGTCGCGCCGCCCGGTTCCTGTCCGCCGAAATCGTTCGAGGGAACGCCGATAAGCATCAAGCCTCGGTCGTGAAACTGGGTCCACAATTCCTGCAATCCGGCATACTGCGGCGTGAAGCCGCACAATGAGGCCGTGTTGACGACCAGCAGCGGGCGTCCGGCATAATCGGCAAGCCTGATGTCGCCGCCCGCCAGTGCAGGAAACGAAAAAGCATAAGCTGTGATCCGGCTCATCGCGGCCTGTGCCAGAACCGGCCGTGTCGAGGCTGGACTTGCGATCGCGGCCAGCGCCGCCGAGATAATTGTCCTGCGGTCGATCATGGTGACCCCTTTGTCTGGTGGAACCACGATAGCCCAGCCGGCGAGCGGCCGCTTCTCAACAAGCCGTTATGGCCGGACCGGAGGAAGGGCGCACCAAGGCAGCGGCAGGAGCGGAAGGTAATACTGGTTCCACTCGCATATCGATTCCGGACCGCTGCGCTTGAAGGCGTATTTTATCGGCTCGGCCTGGCCGACCGCGATATGCAGTCCGAACAGAACCATAGCGACGGGATATGCCCATTTTCGAAAGCGCAGATCGCTCAGGGAATCGAGCAGGATCGCTCCCGCGAGGATGATCAGCGGGTCTGTGAAGATGAAATATTCGGATTTCAGCCCGCGCCGCACGCCAAGCGCGTCGATTCCAATCGCCGCCAGCAGAAGCACCAGGGCCTGGGTCGCGGCAAGCGTCTCGCCGCGCCGCCACGCTGAGATGATGCCGGGGACGATCAGCCAGGTGAGAAATACCGTAGGGCGCGGTGAGGGGTGCAGCACGAAGGTGTAGCGTGCAAGAACCGATCCGACCCCATCGAGCAGCAGCAACAGAATTCCCGACAGGCCCGGCCCGTTCGCGACATCGGTGGTGCTCGCGTCCGCAAAGGTCAGCATTCTCTCCAGCGGATTGACCACCGCGATCACATTGCTGGTGTTGTATTCGAGATCGAGCACGAGCAGCGAAATTGATGCGGCAGCGGCAATCGCAAACATCGACGCCAGCGTCTCAGTTGCGCTGACGCGCCAGATCGCCGCATAGGCGATCATGCAGCCGCCGATCAGGACCAGCAGCGCCGCCTGATAGATGCCGAAGCGGCCAAAGAACAATGGATGGAAGTGCGCGCCTTGCGCCAGAACGCGACGCTTGCGCTTCCAGCGCTTCCGAACGGCATGACCAGCAACGGCAGCGCGCCGATCAGCAAAATCGCCTGCACCTTGTTCTCAAGACCAAGCACGCACAAAGCAGCCGCAGCCGCCATTCCGAGCGGACGCGCGATGCCGGCGCGGCGCCCGATCACGATCAGGATCAACAGCGCAAAGATGACCGGACACGCCGCGACCAACTCGCTGCGCAATATGCGCGAATGCACGGCGATGCCGCCGGAGAATGCGAACGCAAAAGTTGCGATCAGCGCGATACGCCAGTCGCGCACCAGCAGTCGAACAAGCACCGCAAAAATCAGCACCCAACCGGTCGCGGTCAGCCAGGCGAGCACGCGCCCGGCGCGAACTGCGCCGGTCATGGCGGCATCGAATGCCGCGACATGGGCTGCCGAAGGAATGGCTGACAGTGAATAGGCGTTGAGCAGGCCGAGACCGTGCAGCAGCCGAAACCAGAACTCCACCGACAGGATTGTTACATACGCGGTGTGATCGAAGAACAGCTGCGGCTTGCCGTCGTTGAGGACAAGGGCGTTGTAGATTACCATGAAATCCATGTCGGCGTTGCGCCAGTAGATCAGCGCGTAGCCGTACAGAAGAAACGATGTCGCGAGGCCGGCGACGATCGCCGTCAATCCCCATCGCCAGCCAAGGAAGGTCAGCCGGTCGAAGGCATCCTTCGCAGCAATGATCTGCGGCTCGGCCGGTGAGGTCGGGGTGGGAAACTGGTTCATGCCGGCGGTCTTTTAGCTCAGCCTCCGGAGCAAAGCGACCGGCGGCCCAAAGCAAAAGCCTCCTAAAACCGTCTAGCGCAACGAAACGATGAAATCCGTTCCTTCGCCGGTTTCGCCTGCAGCGATGCCCTGATCGGAAACAATGATCGAACTGCCGGTCGAAAGCGCCTCGGTAATTTGTGCCATCGCATCTGCGGGGATGCTGAGGCGATCCAGTGCTTCTGCGGCGCTGTCCGGCACGGCCTTCATCTCGACCGCGCCCGCTATCTTCCGCCGTCGGGACGCGCGCTCGTCTTCGTCGCGCCGCTCGGCGTATCTGGCCGGCACCGGAAGCGACACCACCGACCAGTGCAGGACATTGGCGTCGTCCTTGTCGACTTGCGCCGTGAACACGTGCGTTCCCAGCGGCCGGTCGCTCGGCGCGATCGTCACGGGCACGTCGAACAGCGGCGCGAAATTCTGCCGCACGTAAAGCTTTGAATCCTTGCGGCTGACGAACACCGCGATCTGACCGGCACGCTTCGGCGCCGCTGCCGTTGCCGGATCGGGTTTCGAGGCGGCGGCCTTCACCGTATCGGGCAGGCGGACCTGATCCTTTTTCAGATCCGGAACGGTTGGGCGGATATCCGTTACCGCCGTGACGCTTTCGTCAGGCTTTTCGCCGGATTTAGGCGCGTCGGCTTGCGGCGCCTCTGCCTTGACGTCATCCGCCCTGGCTTCGACCTTCGTCTCGTCAGCCTTCATGTTTCCGCTTGCGGATGCTTCGGTCCTCACAGCATCGTCGCTTGCCTGCGCGGCGACCCCGGCCTGATCCGGCTTGTTGCCGGCCTTGTCAGACGCGTCAGTCTCGGCAGACTTTACTTCGGCAGTCGCGGCTTCGGACGAATTGGTCTCGACCGGTTTGTCGTCAGACGAAACCATCTCACCAGGCTTCGCGGTGGCCTGTTCGGCCTCCGAGTTTGCAGCTTCGGATTTCACTTCAGCCTTCGATGCATCGCCGGTCTTGATGGAAACGGCGTCCTCGGTGATCGACGGCGCGCTGTCGGCTGCGGCCTCATCGCGCGGCGACGCGTTGCCACCGGAGGGCGCTGCATCGGTCATCGTAACCGAGGCTTTAGTTGCGGGCATATTGCCGCTGGCATCCGCGGTATGGGTCTGGTCGCGCAACAGCGTCGCAGCCGGCGGTTCGCCCATGACGGGCTTTTGGGCGTCGTCGTGCCCGAGCGTCGATCTCAGTTCAAGGCTCGCCTCTGAAATCACGGGCTTGATCGTGGTATCGGCGTCGGACGCCTTATCGGACTTCGCGGCAGCAGGTACATCTGCCTGCGGATCGCTTGCGGCAATCGGCTGCGGCACGACCTTCTGCGTCGCGAGCAGCGGATGTGAAAAACTGGCAGGAGTCATCTCGCCGGGCGTGACGACGACCCGTGCGCCCATCTTGGTCCAGCCCCACATCTTCACCGCAAAGGCCATGGGCATGCGGATGCAGCCATGCGATGCCGGATAGCCGGGCAGCACGCCGGCATGTATGGCGACGCCCGACCATGTGATCCGCTGCATGTAGGGCATCGGTGCGCCGCTATAGATGTTGGAGTGGTGCAGCTTGTGTTTTTGAATGACGCTGAAAACGCCCATCGGCGTCGGGTGGCCGCGCATGCCCGTGGAAATCGGAGCTTCCGCGAAGAATCCGTTGGCGTCGTAGATTTTCAGGCTCTGCTTTTCGATCGAGATCGCGATGATCAGCGGTCCCTGCGGTTTGGCCGATTCCTTCTCCGGCGCCGTGAGCTTTTTTGCCTGATGACGGCGGGCCTTTTGCCGCCGCTGCGGTACCGTCGGCCCGGGGCGCGAAAATCCGGGATCGGAATCCGGCCAAAAATAGAGCGTGGCTTGCGCCTGGGAGGCGGCGCCGATCACTCCGGCCGCCGCCAGGACGGCCATTCGGCAGAGCCGTCCGGCCGCAATAATGGAAGTCCCATGCCCGTCCACGCGTATCATCCTCGAATCCTGAGCCATCGATATTAGTGTTACAGACGAGATACGCGTTCACCAGCGTAAGGGTTCCATTTCCTGCGGTTTCGCCCCAACCGTAGCAAGAAAGCCTCACATTACGTTAAACCGCGCACGGGGCTGACGACCGGGCAGCCTTCCTGCGGGGCTTCCCCGCACCTACATGGGTGGAAGCCTCGCCGACGGAGATATCCATGACATCCAAAGCCTTGAGCCAGTATGACAGAAGGTGGCGACCTTGGGCTCTGTTGCTGCTTGCATTGGTGCTCTGGCCGGGATTGCCGGCATTCGCCGCCGACGAGCCGGACCTGATCTTCCGCCGTTCGACCGTGTTCAAGTGGCTCAGCCCGAACGACAAGCTTGCGACCTATGGCGTCGACGATCCGGAGGTCGAAGGCGTGGCCTGTCACTTCACGGTGCCCGAGAGGGGCGGCTTCAAGGGCTGGCTCGGGGTTGCCGAGGAAGTCTCGGATATTTCGCTGGCATGCCGCCAGATCGGGCCGATCCATTTCAAGGGCAAGCTGGAGCAGGGCGACGATATGTTCCGGCAGCGGCGTTCGCTGTTCTTCAAGAAGATGCAGATCGTCCGCGGCTGCGACGCCAAGCGGAACGTGCTGGTTTACATGGTCTATTCAGACAGACTGATCGAAGGATCGCCCAAGAATTCGACGTCCTCGGTACCGATCATGCCCTGGGGAACCGGCGATACCGCAGTTCAGAAATGTGGCGAGTTCATTCAGTGAAGGGTCACTGACTTACCGCTTCACCGGAGCGGGGTGCGGTCGGACCCACGGTTCGAGCCGGGCCTTGGGATCGCGGCAGCCCACCAGTTGCACGAATTTTTGCGGAGCCGACTCGTTGCCGCGACCGCTGTCGCCGCGCTGCAGCGACATTGCGCCACAAATCCCGGTCCGTCCTGGTTTCAGGGGATTCTGTTTGTCGATCCGCAGCTCGGAAGAGCCGTCAGTCCCGGCCAAACGTTCGACGCTCGGCTGGCCGGGTTTGCGGGTCGGGGATTTATTGCCAACATCGATGTTGCCATTGCCCACGACTGCTGTCCTTTGTTGTTGAAGATATCACAACGCCCAACGGCCCAGAAAAGTTGCAGGTCGTTCGATTGAGTCGGCCGTTCAGATGCGTCGGTTCAGCGTCGTTGGGCTGCCGAGGGGCTTCTCCACCAGAGAAAGGTTAAGAAGTCGCACGGGGGCTTCGAACCACAGGTCTTTGCGGACGTCTCATTCTGAGATGGTCAGGGAGACGCCGGATGCGAGCCCTCAGCTACATTATCGCCCTTGTTCTGGTTCTGACTGGGCCTTCGCTGGCAGGCTCGGCCGATCGCGACATGCCGGGCGTAGGCACCTTTACCTACTGCGGATCTCCGATTCTGACCCCGGCGCCGGAGTTGATGGCCGCGGTAGGCCAGTGAACCACCGCGGCTAGGCCAATGAACGACAGGGTTCGCGGGTGGGGGTGTTCGATTTCGGATCTCGGTTAGCGGCGTTCGTTCAGCTGCATTCGATTGAAATCATTGGATTTTTTCGTAACATTGTTTCGTCCGGCTGCCGCGACGAAACAATTCTCCTGCGTGACGAAACCATTTTTCGCTTTTCGCGCAGAACTCCGGAAACAGCAGATGGTTATCAAGCTGACAACAAGAACGGCGGACAGCGCCGGCAGCCAAAACCGGAGACAGTCAAATGCGAACCCTCAGCTTCATCCTTGCCTTCGCCTTCGTCCTGGCTGGCCCCTCGATGGCTGGTTCGACGGATAGCAGCCTGCCGCGCATCGGCACCTTCGTCTATAGCGGCTCCCCAATCGTCGCTTCAGCTCCCCAAGCTATGGTTGTTGCGGCCCGTTGAGGCGCAGCTGAGCCAAACCAAGAAAGTTGCCGGTAAGGCCATCATGTTCATTCGTATCAGTGCCGCAGCGATTGTAGCGTCGCTCATTCTGGCTGGTTCGGCGCAGGCCCAAATTCAGCAGGGTCAAGTGCAGCAGGTTCAATTCCGGTCGCTGATGAAGTTGCCCGACCCGCGCGGCGAATTCGTGCGCCTGTGCGCCCCGCACATGGTGGGACGCTGGGCCCATCCCGAATCCGTTTGCAGCTGCCTGCATGACTATGCGGCCGCTGTCGTTGAAGATAACGACCTTCGCGAGGCGCTGCTGCGCGGCATCAGCGAGACTGGCGTGCCGACCATCGAGACCGAGTGGGTGCCGCCATCGAAACAATCCGAGATCGGCGCAACTTTCACGAAGATCGCAAAGCCAACCCTGCAGTGCATGTTCGAGCCGCTGAATTAGGCTCTATCTTTTCTTTGGTCCCAGACGCGGCACACATTTTCGCGCCGCGACGATTCCCGATGGGGTCAGCCTGGTGCCGGAGACTTCCTTGATTTGTCCGGCGGGGCACGATCCGTCGTCGACTTGAATGCGCTGACCCAATCGCAAACCGACAATGTCCTGC
>JGI20195J14853_1000224_pt1 | contig 17037 bp, 14 predicted proteins | sample NGESurdeep092012_3_FD_14853 | JGI IMG/M metagenome (IMG submission 14853)
CCTCGACCAAGATCGGCGAATGGGCGCGCGACAAGCTGTCGCGCTGGACGCTGCTGGTGCGCGGCGGCGATCCGATCCTGTGGGACTTCGGCTCGGCGGCGGTGCATCACCGGCTCTACGCGCCCTGGCTCAAGCCGGAAAACTGCAAGGCCGGCCTGGTCGGGTTGCGCGGCACCGTCGATCCCGCTTTCGGCCTGATGAAGCGCCACGCCGAGGAGATGGCCTCGATCCTGAAAGCCGCCGGCGTCGCCAAGATGCCGATCGGCGTCGACATCATCGAGCCGCCGATGATGTTCGAACTCGAAAAAGCCGGACTGAAAATCAAGGACGGCCAGCAGGTCATGCTGAGCGCACGCGAGTTGAAGTCAGCCGACGAGATCGCGCTGCTCAACCGCGCCGCCGCCATGGTGGATGGCGCCTACGACCTGGTCAACGAAATACTGCGCCCGGGCGTGCGCGAGAACGACATCGTCGCCGAGGTCAACAAGTTCCTCTACACGCACGGTTCCGACGACGTGGAGGCGGTCAACGCCATTTCCGGCGAGCGCTGCAGTCCACACCCGCATAACTTCACCGACCGCATGATCCGCCCCGGCGATCAGGCGTTCTTCGATATCTTGCAGAGCTTCATGGGCTATCGCACCTGCTACTACCGCACCTTCAATGTCGGGCGCGCCACGCCGGCGCAGCACGATGCCTACAAGATGGCGCGCGATTGGCTCGACAACGCCATGGCCCGCATCAAGCCCGGCGCCAGCACCGCGCATATCTGCGAAGTGTTTCCGAAGGCGGAGGAGTTCGGCTTCCCCGACGAGATGACGGCATTCGGCCTGCAGTTTGCGCACGGCCTCGGCCTNAANCTGCATGAGCGGCCGATCATCTCGCGCGTGGTCTCNATGGACCACCCGACCGAGATCAAGGAAGGCATGGTGTTCGCGATCGAGACCTATTGCCCGGCCACCGACGGCTTTTCCGCCGCGCGCATCGAGGAAGAGGTCGTGGTCACCGACAAAGGCTGCCGCGTGATCTCGCTGTTCCCGGCCGAGGAATTGCCGATCGCGCATCGGTACTAGGCAAAGCTTCGAGGCGCGCGTATTCGCGTGCGCCCCGACTTGCTTCAAGCTTTCCCACCCAAATCCTTCTGCGCCAGCATCGCCGCCGGCAGCGCCACGCTCATGGAATCGACCATCGAGGTCGGGATCAGGATGGTGGCGCCGCGCTCCTTGGTAACCTCGTAGATGATGTTCATGGCGCGCAGGTGCAGCGCGGCCGGTTCGCCGGCATAGGTCCGCGCCGCTTCGACGAATTTCGCCGCGATCGCGGCTTCCGCGGACCCTAAGATCACGCGCGCTTCCTTCTCGCGTTCGGCCTGCGCCTGCCGCGACATGGCGTCCTGCAAGGCGACCGGAATAGCGACATCGCGGATCTCCACCGAATTGACCGAGATGCCCCAATCGGCGGTCTTGCGCGCGATCTCGCTCCGCAGCACCTCGTCCGCAGCCTTGCGCTCGGCCAGCAGCGCCGACAGCAGCGACGAGCCGATCATTTCGCGCAGCGACGTCTGCGCCACCCGATCGATGGCCTGGCGATAGTCGGTGATGTTGAGCGCGGCACGTTGCGCGTCGTGCACGTGCCAGAAGATGACGGCATCGACATTGACCGGAACCGTGTCGCGGGTGAGCGCCTGCTCGGCATTGAACTGCGTGGTCTGGATGCGCTCATCGATCACGGCGGTGATGCTGTCGAGGACTGGGATAATCAGGAACAGCCCCGGCCCCTTCACGCTCGACAATTTGCCGGCGCGCAGGATCACGAAGCGCTCCCAGTTGTTCGCCATCTTGAGCGAGAAGGCCGTGAGCACGGCGAGGACGAGCAAGCCCGCTCCGGGAACCGACATTTGCGCCAGAATGAGCATGACGCCAAGGCCGGTGAAAACCACGGTGATGAGTGAGGTGATCGGATTCATGGGCGAGCTCCGCGTTGCTAGGAATAGCGGCGGCGCAGTTGGCGACAACGCCGTCACAAGGGCAGATACGTCCTAAAGAGCAAAGAACAAGGCGGCTTGAATGAAAGCCACGCCCATATGCGGCGTCATGCGCGGGCTTGACCCGCGCATCCATGATGCGTTGCGGATAATCGCGCCCTTACGTGAGGCTCCCGTCGCGGGGCCGCCTCATGGATTCCCGGGTCAAGCCCGGCAATGACAGTGGAGAGATTGCATCGGGCGTATCGGAGAAATTTACGCGCTCTTCGCCATCTTCTCACGCGTCCTTGGCCAGCGCCTGGCGCAGCGTGGTTAGCCGCTCCTGATAGCCCTCGCCATTGCCGTAATCATCGAACAAGGCGTAGCGCGCGTGCGCGCCGATGAGGCGGCGCGCATGCTTGATCGGGCACCAGTATTGCTCGGTGCGCGCCGCGATCTCGCGCGTGAAGGCGACGACGCCGTTGGCGTAGGAGCAATAGGCGCAGTTGAGCTTCTCCAGCGCATTGAGATAGGCGAGATGGTGGCGGTCGAACACGAAATAGTCGGCGCGCTTGATCTTGGCGATGCCGTAGATCGGAAAGCATACCGCCTGAAAAATACTGACGAAGAGATCGAGCAGCAGAAACGGAACGATGCCGGCGTAGATCACCGGCGCGGTCAGCACCACCAGCGGGTTGGCCCCGAACAGGTAGGGCAACAGCTTCTGGCGCAACTCCCGGTGGCGGCGCAGCAACTCTTCTTCGAATGCGATACGGCCATGCTCGAGGCCGATGCGCAACTTTGCGCTGCGCTTGGCGAGCTCGGCGTCGAGCTCGCTTTCGAGCCCGCGGATTTTTTCGATCAGCTCGCTAATCTGCGGCGTCATTTTGTCGCTCCTCGGTGCGAGACGGTGGCGGAAGATGCACAGCGCCGTCAGTCCAGCGCCGTTGGGCAGGCGAGGCCCGCGCCCACTGGGAATTTATAGGCATTTTACTTGTGGTATATGCGCGCAAACGGTTCACTGGCCCTCGTGCGCGGCCGCCGTTTTCCTCCCTTTAGGCTTAGACGGCGGCGTGAATCCTCCACCTTATGCACACAGGGCCCCGCAAGGGGCCCTTTTTTTATGCGCGGGTCCGAAATGACCGTGAGCGCGGCACCAAACTCAGTGTCATGCGCGGGCTTGGCCCGCGCATCCATGATGAGGAGCCGCAGTAAGAGGCTTACGTAAGGCTACCGTCGCTGAACGTCATCATGGATTGCCGGGTCAAGCCCGGCAATGACGATGGAGAGACCAGCGAAACCGAGCGACGACGGCTCCGGGCTTACTCCAGCCCGGTCGGCACGTTCTTGTTTTCCGACGTGAGCTTCATGCCGGCGGCCAGCGCCATGGTCTCGGCCAGCGCGGCGAAATCCTTGGCGATGTATTCCTCCGGATTTTTCTGCAGCATGGCGGCGCCGAAATGGCTCTGCAGCACCTCGCGGGTCGCCGCCGTCACCGGCATCGGCACGTCCCACTCGCGGCCAAGGGCGAGGCCGAGATCGAGATCCTTGCGCAGCAGCTCGGGCGTGAAGGTCGTGGTCCAGTCGAGATTGACCAGCGCCGGCGTCTTGTAGCGGGTGAACATCGAGCCCATCACGCCGTTGTTCATGAAGGCGAGGAAGGCGTGGCGCGGCACGCCCATCTTGTTGGCGAGCAGCGTGATCTCGATCAGGTTCTCGATCACCACGCCGAGCATGACGTTGTGCGCGATCTTGCAAATGCGCGCGAGCTCGCCGTCGCCCACGTAAGAGACGCCTTGCGGCGCGAACACCTCGATCAGCGGCATCGCCACCTTGGCGTCGGCCTCGGGTCCCGACACCACGGCCGAGAGCTTGCCGGCCTTGATCACCTTGGCATTGCCGGACACCGGCGCGGCCAGAAAGCTCACACCGCGTTCGGTCAGCCGCTTGCGGATGGCGGCGGATTCCTCGACCGAGATCGACGAGCAATCGACCAGCATCTTCGGCTTGTTGGCGCCACTGAGCAGGCCGTCCTTGCCGAACACAACTTCCTCGACGTCTTTGCCGGTCGACACGATCGCAAACACCACGTCGCAACTGGCGAGATCGACCGGCTTGTCGACGATCTTGCCGCCCTTGGCGGCCAACGGTTCGGCCTTGGCGCGGGTGCGGTTCCAGATCGTCACATCATGGCCGGCCTTGAGCAGGCGCTCGGCCATCGGCGTGCCCATACGGCCGACCCCGATCCAGCCAATCTTTTGTGCAGTCTTCGACATCACGAAACTCTCCCGTTGAAGTTTTGCCGCAACCTAAGCGGACTTGCCCGGGGCTTTAGCCGTTCTGCCGTTAATTCGCCAGAGGCGTCCCGCCCATCAGGAACCCAGCGCGCGCGTGCTTGTGGTCGCCGTTCAAAGGGCACTATCCTGCGGTCAAAGTCGGCAACAAGGCCGACGCCCAGCGGCCCAAGGCCGCAAGCCAATGACAAGGGAGCAGCGCCGGCAGCGATGCAGGATGCAGTCACCACCATCACCGTGACGGGTGCGCCCGGCCGCTCTGCGGGCGGCGACGAGCGCTGGCGCATGGTCGCGCGCAATATTTTTCCGTTCGTGGTGGTGGGCACGATCTGGGAGATCGTCGCCTGGGCGGGCGTGTTCCCACACCGGCTGTTTCCGACGCTAGAGGAAGTGGCGCTGTCCTTCGTCCAGCTCACCATCGCCGGGATCTTGCCGCACCACGCCATCGAGACGGTGATCCGCCTGCTCACCGGCTTCACGCTCGCCGCCGTGTTCGGCGTGACCATCGGCGTGCTGATGGGACGCTCGCGCCGGGCCGAGGACATCTTCCTGCCGCTGGTGAGCATCGGCGCGCCGATCCCCGGCCTCGCTTATGCGCCGCTGTTCCTGCTCTGGTTCGGCCTCGGCAATATTTCGGCGGTGCTGCTGGTCGGCTTCGTGGCCGCGTTCCCGATCATCTTCAACAGCTGGACCGGCGTGAAGGCGGTGAAGGAAATTTGGGTGCGCTCGGCGCAATCCATGGGCGCCGACGACCGCCGCATGTTCCGCCACGTGATCCTGCCCGGCGCGCTGCCCTATATCCTGACCGGCCTGCGGCTCGGGCTGGCGCAGGCCTGGCGCATCCTGGTGGCCATCGAGATGCTCGCGGCCGTGCCCTGGGGCCTCGGCTGGATGATCTTCGGCGCGCGCGAATTCCTCAACACCGACGTCATGATGGCCGGCATCGCCGTGATCGGCATCATCGGTCTCACGCTGGAGAAATTGGTGTTCCAGAAGATCGAGCACTACACCGTCGTGCGCTGGGGAATGATTACCGCATGACCGACCAGGGACAGCGCGCACGCTCGCTCATCCGCGCCGCCATCACGCTCACGGCCGCCGCCGCCGTGTACGAGGCGCTGGCGCGCAGCGGTTATTTTGCGCCGGCGCTGCTGCCGACGATTCCGCTCATCGCGCGCGCTTTGTACGCCAGCCTCGCCGACGGCAGCATGCTCGAGCACGCCGCCTTCACCTTGTACCGGGTGATGTTCGGCTTCGGCCTCTCCATGGTGGTCGGTATCCCGCTCGGCATCCTGATGGCGCGCTTCCGGCCAGTGGAAAATTTCTTCCTGCCGCTGGTGAGCGCGCTGATGCCGATCCCCTCCTTCGCGCTGGTGCCGCTGTTCATGCTGTGGTTCGGCATCGGCAACACCACCACCGTGCTGATCGTGTTCTACGCCGCGACCTTCCCGATGCTGTTCAACACCTGGTCGGGCGTGCGCTCGGTCAATCCGCTCTGGCTGCGCGCGGCCGGCGCCATGGGCGCCGACGAGCACAGCCTGTTCTGGAAGGTGATCATTCCCGGCGCCTCGCCCTTCATCATTACCGGCATGCGGCAGGCGTTCCTGCGCGCGTGGATCGCGGTGGTGGGCGCCGAGATGATCGCGGCTTCCGATTGGGGGCTCGGCTGGGTGATCTTCGACGCCAAGGAATTCCTCAATACCGACATCATGCTGGCGGCGCTCGTCGTCATCGGCGCCATCGGCTACTTGTTCGAGCGTCTGGTGTTCGGCTCGCTTGAGCGCGCAACAGTGCAGCGCTGGGGCATGACACGCGCGGCGAAAGGTTAGGGCAGATGAGCCAAGCGACTTCAACCGATCCGGTTCTCTGGAGCATCGACGCGCGCGGCGTAGCGCACGTCACGCTCAATCGCCCGCAGGTCTACAACGCCTATAACGGCGAGCTGATCGCGGCGCTGCTGGCGGCGTATGACGCGCTTGGCCGCGAAGCGTTGCGCGCGATCGTGATTGCCGGCCAGGGGCGGAATTTTCAGGCCGGCGCCGACGTCAATTGGCTCGACACGGTGCGGCGCTCGTCACCGCAGGAAAACTTGACCGCCTCGCGCATGACCGCAGAAGCGGTGCAGCGGCTCAACCTACTGCCGGTCCCGACCGTCGCGCTGGTGCAAGGCGCCTGCTTCGGCGGCGGCACCGGCATCATTGCCGCCTGCGACATCGTGATTGCCGCCGACAACGCGACGTTCTCGATCGCCGAGGTGCGCGTCGGAGTGGCCGGCACCATCATCATCCCGCAGCTCAACGATGCCATCAGCGTGCGCCAGGTGCGACGCTACGCGCTCACCGGCGAACGCTTCGACGCCAAGGAAGCGCACCGAATCGGCCTCGTGCATGAAGTGGTGCCGCTGGCCGAGTTGGCAGCCGCGGGCGAGCGCATCGTCGGCCATCTGCTGGCCAACGGACCGGATGCGATCGCGCAAACCAAGATCTGCGCGCTGCGCTCGGCCTGGAGCCATCTCGACGATGCGGCCTTCACCGCGCTGATCGAAAGTCACGCCGCCAAACGTCAGTCGGACGAGGCGGCGGAAGGATTGGCTGCGTTCCTGGAAAAACGTTTGGCGCGCTGGCAATCGGTGCCGAAGGCAAAAAGCTAGCGCATGATCCCGAAAAGTGGGAACCGGTTTTCGGAAAAGATCATGCGCAAATTAAGCAAAGCGTAGAAGGCGGCAAGCAAGCATGGTCCCGATCGAAATTCGCGACGTGACGCTGGTCTACGATACGCCCGGCGGCAAGGTCCCCGGCGTCAAGAACGTCAACTTCAATATCGCCGCCTCCGAATTCCTCTGCATCGTCGGACCGTCGGGCTGCGGCAAGTCCACGCTGCTCAACATCATCGCGGGATTCCTGGCGCCGGCTTCGGGCGAGATCCGCATCGGCGGCAAGCCGGTGACCGGGCATGGCATGGACCGCGGCGTGGTGTTCCAGGATTTCGCCCAGCTGTTCCCTTGGCGCACCGCGCTCGGCAATGTCACCTTCGGGCTGGAAATGAAGGGCGTGCCCAAGCAGGAGCGCGACAAGATCGCGCGCGAACAGTTGCGGCTAGTCAAGCTGGAAAAGTTCACCAATTCCTACCCGCACCACCTGTCCGGCGGCATGCAACAGCGGGTCGCCATCGCCCGCGCGCTGGCGTACAATCCAGCGGTTNTTTTGATGGACGAGCCGTTCGCGGCGCTCGATGCGATGACGCGCGACGAGATGCAGCGGCTGCTCGCCGAGGTGTGGCGGGCGACCCGCAAGACGGTGATCTACGTGACGCACAATGTGGCGGAGGCGGTGTATCTGGCGGACCGGGTGGTGGTGATGTCGCCGCATCCCGGCACCGTCAAAACCGAGGTCAAGATCGATCTACCGCGCCCGCGCGATCCGCTGAGCGTGGAATTCCTCGAATGCCAGAAGGAATTGCTGCGCCATCTCGGCCATGATGTGAACGCAACAGAGACGGTCAGTTAAGCCGCCCAAGACGAGCAAAGACAAGCCAAAGACCAGCGCATGATCCCGAAAAGCGGCAAGCGGTTTTCGGATAAGATCAGGCGCCGAACTCTAGAGGGAGGAACAGCGATGACCATTCTGCACAAGGGATTATCTCGCCGCCATGTCCTGGCGGCCACCGGCGCCGGTGTGCTGGCGGCGGGACTGGGCGTGCGCAGCGCGCGCGCCGCGCTCGAGACGGTGCGCCAGGGCTATCAGACCAACATGTGGGGCATGCCGACCTACTATCTGCTCCGCTCCGGCCTGCTCGAGAAGCACGGCGTCAAGTTCGAGGAATTCGCGGTGCCGTCCGGCAATCTCACCATGCAGCAGATGGTGGCGCGCCAAGTCGACATGGGCACCTATGCCGGCCCCTCGCTCGCGCTCGGCCACGACAAGGGCGGCCTCGTCGGCATCGCCATGATCGAATATGTCGGCAAGACCGCGCGCGTGATGGCGCGCAAGGACCTGGGGATCACCAAGGTCGAGCAGCTGCGCGGGCTCAAGGTCGCCAACCAGACCGGCTCGTCCACCGGCAACATCTTCGTCGACCAGATCGCGACCAAGGCCGGATTGAAGAAGGGCGACTACCAGGAAATCCGCATGAACGTGAANGACATGGTGGCCGCCATGGCCGCCAAGACCGTCGACGCCATGGCNAATGTCGAGCCTTACAATGCGATCGCNGAAGCNGACGGCCTCGCNGTGACGATCTCCGAGTACAGCGAGTTCGATAATCTGCCGGTATTCATGGCCGCCACGCCGGATTTCATCGAGAAGAGCCCGCAGACCGTGGTCGCCTATCTCAAGGCCTGGCTGGAAGTGGCGAAGGACTTCAAGGAGACCCCGAAGAAGGTCGCCGATACGATCTATTCGTTCTACGCGTCCAAGGGTTACAAAATGGCGCCCGACACCTTCGCGAAAGCGCTCGCGCGCGTGGAAGTCAGTCCGGGCTGGCCGGCCGACATCGTGCCCTACATGCAGAAGCAGGCCGAAATCCTGCTCAAGGAAAACAAGATCAAGGCGATCCCGGACTGGAGCAAGGCGCTGCGCATGGAATTCCTCAAGCAGGCCGGCGCCTGAGTGTTATTCCAGCGCTGGCCTCTCACCTCCCCTCCCCACACGAGCTCTTGCGAGTGGCGGGGAGGGGGCGGGGGTGGGGGAAGAACAGGCACTGGAGCTAAAACGTCACGCGTGTAAAGACTCAATCTATCGAACACCCCCCACCCCGTTTCGCATCGCTTCCGCGATACGAAACGACCCTCCCCGCCGCTTCGCGGGGGGAGGGCATAAGAAAATGGAGACATGAATGTCCGCCGCCAACAATCCGCTCAGCCAGTCCGGAGAACCGACGACCTCGAATTTCAAGCTGCTCGCCCAGAACGATCTCGGCGGCTTCGGCGGCATGGGCGAAGGCATGGCGGTGCAGATCGCCAAGGATGGGCGCCGCGTCATCTGGCTCGCGCACGAAAGCGCACCGAAGAATTTCACCGGCGTCGACGTCTCCGACCCGCGCCAGCCGAAAGTGGTGGTGCAAACCGAACTGCCGCAGGCTTACATGCGCTCGAACTCGCTGGAGCTGTCCGGCGATATGCTGGCGGTCGCCTACCAGACGCAGAAAGTCGGGCAGAAGCCGGCCGGCGTCGAATTGTTCGACGTGTCGGTGCCGGAAAAGCCGCGCTCGATTTCATTCTTCGACTGCTCGGGCGCCACTTCGCGCGGCGTGCACCAATTGTGGTTCTGCGACGGCGAATACGTGCACATGGCCTCGGGCGCGCCCGACTTCCAGCCGAGCAACCCGCTCGACGACCAGTTCTACCGCTGCATCGACGTGCGCAATCCATCGAAGCCGGTCGAGGTCGGCCGCTGGTGGATGCCGGGCACGGCTGCCTCCGACAACGTGCCGCCGCCGCCGCGCCACAAGCTCGACAAGGGCTACCGCGCGCACAACACCAACGTCTACAAGCAGCGGCCCGATCGCATGTATCTCTGCTACATCGACGGCGGCATGTTCGTGATGGACATCTCCGACAAATCGAAGCCGGTGCCGATCTCGCACTGGACCAATTCGCCGCCCTATAGCGGCTTCATGCATACGGCGCTGCCGCTGTTCGATCGCGGGCTGCTGATCGTCACCGACGAGTCGACCGAGAACAACGCCAAGGACTGGCCGAAGCTGGTGTGGATCGTGGACGCGCGCGACGAGACCCATCTGGTGCCGATCGCCACCTGCCCGATGCCGCCGGTCGACGCCTATGCCCATCGCGGCGGCCGTTTCGGCGCGCACAACATCCATGAAAATCCGCCGGTGCCGACCGCCTGGCAGTCGGACCAAATCGTGCTCGGCACCTTCTTCAACGGCGGCCTGCGCGCCTACGACATTTCCAACGCCTACCAGCCGAAGGAAGTGGCCGCCTTCGTGCCGCCGGCGCCGAAAGGCACCCCGGCTGGCGCGGTGCAGCTCAACGACGTGTTCGTGGACGAGCGCCAGATCGTCTACACCATGGATCGCTTCACCGGTGGGCTGTACACGCTGGAGATGGATTTTTAAACGCCGCAGTCCTTCGAGGTTCGCTTCGCGCGCACCTCAGGATGACGGTATAGTCGCCGTATGAACGAGCTTTTCCCCTCGCCGGCGGCCGGGCGCTTTGGACGCCGGCTCAAGCGCGAGCGCGGGCCGCGGGTGCCGGTGACGGTGGCCACCGGCTTTCTCGGCGCCGGCAAGACCACGCTGTTGCGCCGCTTCCTCGGAACGCCGGAAGGGCGCGGCACCGCCGTGGTGGTCAACGAATTCGGCGCCACCGGCATCGACGATGCCCTCATCCGATCGAGCGCCGATGAAACGGTGCTGCTGGGCAATGGCTGCCTGTGCTGCATCACGCGCACCGACCTGCAGCAGGCGCTGCGGCGCATGGTGGTGGAGCGCGAGCGCGGCGAAATCCCTGACTTCCGCCGCATCGTGATCGAGACCAGCGGGCTCGCCGATCCGAGCCCAATTTTGCAGACCTTCGCCACCGACCGCGCGCTCGGGGAAGTGTTCCATGTCGAGGTGGTGGTTACCGTGGTCGATGCGGAAACCGGTGGCGACACGTTGGCGTGGTCGTCCGAGGCGCGCAAGCAAGTGATCCTGGCCGACCGGCTGGTGGTGACCAAGACCGACATCGCCGGCGAATCGGCATTCGTCCAGCTGAGCGCGCAACTGCGCAAACTCAACGCGAACGCGGAGATCTACGAGGCGGTGAACGGCGAACTCGAACCCAGCCGGCTCACCGAGCCGGCCGCCGATCAGCGCAATGCTTTCGTCGCCGAGGCCGCGCACAGCGACGGCATCGGCAGCTTCGTGCTGACCGAAGCCGCAGCCATGCCGTGGACCGTGTTCGCCCGCGCCATGGACACGCTGATGCAGCTGCGCGGCGCCGACCTGCTGCGAGTGAAGGGCTTCCTCGACGTGGAAGGCTGCCGCGGACCGGTGGTGGTGCAATTCGTGCAGCACCTTGCGCATCCGCCGGTCGAGCTGGAGACCTGGCCGGACGGCAATCGCCAGAGCCGCGTGGTGTTCATCACCCGCAATATTTCAGAAAAACAGGTGCGCGACCTGTTCGCGGCGGTGCGGGCGCTGGCCTGATTACTCCCGCTCCCGTCCGGCGATCTCGGCCTGCCAGGGCGCGACGCGACGTTCGAACCAGCCGATCAGGCTGTTCAGCCCGACCGCCATCAGCATCAGGATGATGATCGGCACAAACATGGTGGCGGTGTCGAAATTGTTGGCGGAATTAATAATCACCGCGCCGAGCCCCGAAATGGTGGTGAAGAATTCCGCGATCACCATGGCCACCACCGCGCGGCCGACCGCCAGCCGCACGCCGGCCATGATGTAGGGCAGCGTCGCCGGCAGCACGATACGGCGCAGGATCACCAGGTCGGACGCGACGAACGACTTGCCGACCTCGATCAGCGTCTTCGGCACCGCGACGACGCCGAGCCAGGTGTTGATGCAGATCGGAAACAGCGCCATCAAGAACACCACCGCGACCTTGACCGTAAACCCTAAGCCCAGCCACAGCATCAAGAGCGGCACCAGCGCGACCAGCGGCATGGCGTAGCCGGCGGTGACGTAGATGCCGAGCGCTGCCTCGGCCACGCGAAAGCGGCCGATGACCAGACCGACCGGCACGCCGATCACGATGGCGAGACCATAGCCGACCAGGAATGGCCGCAGGCTGTCGTACAGCGCCGACCACAATAGTCCGCTGGCGGCAAGCTCCCAGAACGCCACCGCGATCGCGCTCGGATAGGACCCGAACACCGGGTTGATCTGGCGCCCGAAAATTTCCCACAGGATCAGCATGCAGACGATCGAGGCGAACGTGATCGCCCAGCGCGGCAGCTGCCGCCGCTCGGCCGCATCGGCGGCCGGCGGCGCTACGGTTTTGTTCTCAATGTTGGCGATGTCCACCATGGGCTAATGCACCGTCGCTTCGTCGTGCAGCGCGCGCCAGACCTTGTAGCGAGTCTCGGCAAACTCATGGCTGCCGCGCACGATGCCGAGATCGGGGCGCGGACGCTTGAGCGGCACCGTCATGATCTCCGCCACGCGGCCGTTCTTCATGACCACGATGCGGTCGGCAATCAGCACCGCCTCGTCGAGATCGTGGGTGACGAACAGGATCGTCTTGCCGGTGCGGGCGTGAATGTCCATGAGCTCGGCTTGCAGCGATTCGCGCGTCTGCGCGTCGAGCGCGCCGAACGGCTCGTCCATCAGCAGCACCTTGGGATCGATGGCGAGCGCGCGGGCGATGCCGACGCGCTGCTTCATGCCGCCGGAGAGCTGATGCGGGCGNCGGTTTTNCGAATCGGTGAGGCCGACCAACTCGAGATATTTTNCCGCCGTCTCGCGCAGCTCAGCGCCGCGCATGCCCTTCATCTCCAGGCCGAACATCACGTTCTGNANNGCGGAAAGCCACGGCAGCAGTTCGGCGTGCTGGAACACCATGCCGCGGTCGTGGCCGCAGCCGTGCACCTCGCGCCCGTCCACGGTCACGCGGCCGCCATTCGCCGGATCGAGGCCCATAGCGACGCGCAGCGCCGTGGTCTTGCCGCAGCCGGAAGGCCCGATCAGCGCCACGATCTCGCCGTCGGCCACCTTGAAGCTGACGCGGTCGAGCGCCTGCACGTAATGAACCTCGCCGTCCACGCGCAACGCGAAGCGCTTGGACACGTCGAGGAAAGTTACCTCACCCATTCCGGTCTCCTCACTTCGTCGTTCCGGGTCCGGCGCTTCGCGCCGTCCCGGAATGACAGAATCTCGAATTGCGTTTCATTTGCCGACAAGCTTCAGGGCCTTTTCCCGATATTCCGGCGCGGTGACGGTCTTAAGGTCGAGCGGCTTGGCGATGTTGCCGGCCTTCACCATCTGCTCCTGGATCCATTGGATCTTCTCGGCCGGAAGCGGCAGGGTCGGGTCGACCGCCTTGTGCGCGACCGCGTCGTCGAACACGAAGCCGGGACGCGGATCGTCCGGCTTGGCGTTGGTGAGCTCGCGCGTCAGTGCGACGGTAGCGTCCTTGTTCGCGAGCGCGAAGCGCAGCGCATTCATTTCCGCCGCCAGGAACTTGACCGCGTCGTCGCCGCGCTCGGCCAGCTTTTTGGCGCTGGAGACGATGCACACGCGCAGGAAATTCGGCACCGCGTCGCGGCCGGCGACCAGCAGATGGATGTTCTTCGGCGCGATCGGCTGATATTCGTTCGACACCACCGCGGCGTCGACCACGCCGCCGGCGAGCGCCTGGTAGCGTTCGCGGTCGCCGCCGACGGCGGCGAACTTCACGTCAGTGTCCGACACGCCGTATTTCGCCAGCGCCTCGCGCGCCAGCATGTTTGGCATTGAATTGGGCGCCGACACCGCGATCGACTTGCCCTTGAGGTCCTCGACCTTGTTGATGCCTTCCTTGGCGTAGATGCCGTGCGGCACCNCGACCCAGTGGCAGCCGAGGATTTTCGCATCCGCGCCCTTGGAATCGGCGGCGAAAACGCCCTGCGGCCCGCCTTCGAAGCTGTCGATCTCGCCGGCGATCATCGCCTTGAGGCCGAGTTGGTCGTCCTTGAACTGCAACAGCTCGATCTTGAGGCCCTGCTGGGCGGCGAAATCGCGCGTCGACACCATCATAAGGATGCCGGCGTCCGCCTTGGCGTTGATCTGACCGTGACGCCACGGCTTGCCTTGCGCCGCGGCCGGGCCCGCCATTGCGCAAATCGTTACGGCGGCAACAATGCCGGCGAGTGCAGTGCACTTGCTGGTGGCGATCGTCATGCTGCGGATCCTCCCCTCATACTCGCGCCTTATGGCGTCTATTCCTCCACATTATAACACCATTTTTATGCCGGGGGCTGTTCCCAAGGCCAGTGTGCGGGACTAGCCTTTCCCCCGCAAGCGTCGGCAAATGACGCGCTCGCGGAAGTTCCGCGACCGGGCGGCAGGACGTAATCCGCCGCGCTAGGCCCAGGGAGCTGAATGCCATGAATCAACGCTTCACGCTGAACGTCAACGGCCAGACCCATACGGTCGATGCCGACCCCGACATGCCGTTGCTCTATGCCTTGCGCAACGATGTCGGCCTCAACAATCCGCATTTCGGCTGCGGGCTCGCCCAATGCGGCGCCTGCACCGTGCATCTCGACGGCCAGCCGACGCGCTCCTGCGTCACGCCGCTGTCCGCCGTCGGCCAGGCCAAGATCGTCACGCTGGCCGGCCTAGGCACGCCGGAAAAGCCGCATCCGCTGCAGACGGCTTACGTCGAGGAACAAGTGCCGCAATGCGGCTACTGCATCAACGGCTGGCTGATGACCGCCGCCGCCTTCCTGACGACCAAGAAGAAGCCGAGCGAAGCGGAGATCAAGGACGCGCTGTCCGGATTGAAATGCCGCTGCGGCACGCACATCAGCATTCTCAAGGCGGTCAAGCGCGCCGCCGAAATGATGGGTTGAGGGAAACGGTCATGACAAAATTTGAAAAGACCTCGTCCTTCACCCGCCGCTCGGTCCTGCTCGGCGGCGGCGCCCTGGTCGTCTCGATCGGCGCAGCTGTCTCGTTGGAAACCGTGCTGTCGATCGGTCAGGCTTACGCGCAAGGCGTCAAGCCGCCGCTCACGCCCGACCAGCTGTCGTCCTACATCGCGGTCAATGCAGACGGCAGCGTGTCGGCCTATTTTGGCAAGATGGACATGGGCCACGGGCTGCACGTCGCCATCGGCCAGATGGTGGCGGAAGAGCTCGACGTTCCATTCAAAAGCGTCAACGTCATCATGGGCGACACCGCCACCTCGGTGAACCAGGGCGGCGCCTCCGGCTCCACCGGCATCCAGCTCGGCGGCAAGCAGATGCGCATGGCATCGGCAGAAGCTCGCCGCGTGCTGGTTGAAATGGCGGCCGGACTGCTGTCCACGCCGGCCGACAAGCTTAACGTCAGCGACGGCGTGGTGAGCGCCACGGACGACAAGTCGAAACGCATTTCCTACGCGCAGATGATCGGCGGCAAGTATTTCAACGTCCAGCTCGACTGGAACAAGCAATACGGCAACCCGCTCTATGCACCCGGCAAGGCGCAGCCGAAAAAGCCGAGCGAGCACAAAATCGTCGGCCAGCCGATCAAGCGCGAAGACGTGGCGCCGAAAGTATTCGCGATAGAAAACTTCGTCACCGACGTGAAAGTGCCGGGCATGGTGCACGGCCGCATGATCCGCCCGGCCGTTGCCGGCGCGGTGCCGGTGAAGGTCGACGACAGCGCGCTCAAGGGTATCCCCGGCGCCAAGGTGGTCTGGGACAAGGGCTTCCTCGGCGTCGTTGCGGATCGGGAATGGGACGCCATCCAGGCCGCGGAAAAGCTGAAAGTGGAATGGTCGTCCGTTTTGCCACCATTCCCGGAACAGGCCACGCTCTACGACCACATCCGCAAGGCGCCGGTGCGCAAGCGCGAGGTGGAAAAACAGAACGGCGACGTCGACGAGGCGTTCAAGACCGCGGCGAAAGTAATCGAAGCGGAATACGAATGGCCGTTCCAGTCGCATGCCAGCATGGGTCCGGCCTGCGCGCTGGTCGAGATCAAGGACGGTAATGTCACCTGCTGGAGCGGGACGCAGAAGTCCCACTTCGTGCAGCAGGGGCTGGCCCTGACGCTCGAAATGCCGGTCGACAAGGTTCGGGTGATCTTTACGCCCGGTCCCGGCTCCTACGGCCGCAACGATGCCGACGACGCCGCCATGGATGCCGCTGTACTCGCGAAAGCGGTCGGCAAGCCGGTGCGGCTGCAATACATGCGCGACCAGGGCACCGGCTGGGACCCGAAGGGCCCGGCCTCGATCCACAAGGCGCGCGCGGGTCTCGACGCTTCCGGCAAGGTCGTGGCCTACGAGTTCACCAGCAAGGGCTTCTCGCGGGTGGACGTGAACACCAATGGCGGCAAGCCGTACGACACGCTGGCGGGACAGACCCAAGGCGTGGCGCTGAAATCCGGCGACGGCTTCGGCGTGCCGGCGGAATCCTATGCCGTCGACCACAAGCGTCTGGCCTGGGAGACCATTCCGCCGCTGCTCGACCGCTCGTCGCCGCTGCGCAGCGCGCACCTGCGCGATCCGGTCGGACCGCAAATCCATTTCGCCAGCGAATCCTTCATCGACGAGGTGGCGGCGGCGGTTAATGCCGATCCGATCGAGTTCCGCCTGCGCCACATCAAGGAGCCGCGCGACGTCGCCGTCATCAAGGCGGCGGCCGACAAGGCCAAATGGGACACGCGGCCCTCGCCGCGCAAGGACCAGACCGGCAACAAGGTGTCCGGCCGTGGCATCGCCTATTCGCAACGCAACGGCACGCGCGTTGCCATCGTCGCGGAAGTCGATATCGATCGCACGACCGGAAAAATCTTCGCGCGCAAATTCACGGTCGCTCATGATTGCGGGCAGATCATCAATCCCGACGGGCTGGTGAAATGCATCGAAGGCAACATCGTGCAGGGCGTCAGCCGCACGCTGTGGGAAGAAGTGACCTTCGACCGCAATGCGGTGACCAGCGTGGACTGGGTAAGCTATCCGATCCTCGACATCACCGAGACGCCGGGCCAGGTCGACGTGGTGTTGATCAATCACCCGGAGATCGCGCCAAGTGGCGCCGGCGAGCCGTCGATCCGCCCGGTGGCGGCGGCGATCGCCAACGCCATCTTCGACGCCACCGGTGTGCGCATCCGCCGGGTGCCGTTCTCGCCCGA
>JGI20195J14853_1000226_pt1 | contig 16972 bp, 14 predicted proteins | sample NGESurdeep092012_3_FD_14853 | JGI IMG/M metagenome (IMG submission 14853)
GGAGCGGCAGTCCAGAGGTCGGTCGCCGAACCGCGCGGTTGCTGGGTTTTTAGGCGCGGCACGGCGAACGGAGAGCGTTCGACCGGGATGAAATGGCGGAGGGAGAGTAACTGCAAACCAACGCTCTCTGGTATTGCAGAGTGGCCCCTCGTACGCCAGCGAATTTGGGCGTACCTTAAGTTCAGTCCAGCAATGGCATCATGTTCACTTAAGATCATTAGCAGATATCGCGAAAGATCGCCGACTTAGGCGATTTCGTCACCTAATCATTCCTGATAAGGTACTCGATACACAGAAGCGATATTTTTCGGCGCAACAACATTCAGGCCGAATAGACAACTCCATCACCAGCGTTCGGAGGAGACGACAATGACCTTGGGCATCCGCTCTCTGCTTGGTGTTCTCATTCTTGTACTTGCAGGCAGCCTCGCAAGCGCCCAGTCGTATCCGAACAAGCCGGTGCGTATCCTGGTGCCTTATGCGGCCGGCGGCGCAGTGGACGTTCTGGCACGGACCATCGGGCAGGCGCTCGCCAAGAGCTGGGGCCAGCAGATGGTTGTCGATAATCGGCCCGGCGCCGGCGGCATCATCGCCTCGCAGGCGCTGATCCAGTCGCCGCCCGACGGCTACACCCTGATCCTGGTGGCGGCCGGCCATCCGCTCAACCAGTTTTTCTATCCCAAGCTCCCCTACGACACGTTCAAGGACTTCACCGCGATCACCGAAGTCTCGGACATGCCGCTGACAATCAACGTCGCCAAGAACAGCCCTATCAAGGACCTCAAGGAGCTGTTGGAGCAGGCGAAGGCCAAACCAGGCGCGTTGTCTTATGGAATGTCCGGTTTCGGCACCTCGGCGCATCTTGCCGGCGAACTCTTGAACCACATGGCCGGGGTAAAGATCGTTTCGATCCCCTACAAGGGCGGTGCGCCCGCGCTCACCGCGGTGATCGCCGGCGATATTCCGATGAGCATCAACCCGATGTCGGAGGTTATCGGCCAGATCGAAGGCGGCACGGTGCGGGCACTCGCGGTGTCAACCGCAATCCGCTCGCCGGCGCTTCCGAACGTCCCCACCATCGCCGAACAGGGGGTGGCCAACTACGCCACCGGCAACTGGTTCGGCTTTCTCGGCCCGAAGGGCATGGATCCCGGGCTCGTCGCCAAGATCCAGAAGGACGTGGCCGTGGCGCTCAAGGATCCAGCGGTGGTCGACTATCTGGCCAAGAACGGCTCGGTCCCGGTCGGCAGCACCCCGGAGGCGTTCGAGGCCTTCATGCACGCCGAAGCGGACAAGTGGGGCCCAATTGTGAAAGCAGCCAATATCCGCGCCGAGTGACGTGTGCCCCTCAACGGACAAACAAGGCGGAGTGAACAAATGATCTTGTGCCGGAGGGCTCTCGGTGTTGGCCTCGTTGCCACATTCCTCGCAGTAACGGCGACTGCCTTCGCGGACGATAGCGACGTCAGGAAGGTCTTAGCGCCGACTGGATCGCTGCGGGCTGCTTTGTATCCCGGAACGCCGACCTCCATCCTCGATCCGCAAGAACGCGAGCCGCGAGGTATTGGTTATGAACTCGGCAGGGAATTGGCCCGGCAACTCAATGTCCCTTATGAACCGATCGTATATGCCAAGAATGCCGATGTGCAGGAGGCCATGAAGACCGGCAAAGCCGACGTTGCCTTCACCAATGCCTCGCCCGCTCGGCAGAAGGAAATGGATTTCGGACCGCCGTATCTGCTGATCGAACTGAGCTATCTGGTGCCGACCAACTCAAAAATTGTATCGTCAAGCGACATTGATCAGAAAGGCGTATAGGCGAAGATTCTTCTTCAGTCCCTCATTGCTCTTCGGCCGCGGCCGTTGCGGAAGATAATCGGCGACCGCCTGCGCGGCGTCGGCGATCGACGCGAATCCTTCCTTGGCATGTGAACGCATGAAGCCGAGAACCTTTGCAACGCCGGTTTGGTCCACGCGCGGGGTGATGTCGACAAGCACCAGCGCGGAGAAGACATTGGCGCCCTTGTCGCGTTCGGACTCGCCTTCAGCCAGAAGCGAAGCAATGCCGCCGAGCGAAGCACCAATTGCTATCGGCTTTGCACCCGAGCGGCGGGTGAGTTCGGCCGCGACGACCTTCGCGTCCGCGGCATAATCCGAAACCTCGTAGGCGCCGTTCGCGACCCAGTCGGAGTCTCCATGGCCCCGTTGATCGAGCGCATAAGCTGTATGACCTTTGCGCGCGATCTCTTCCGCGGTTTTGTACCAGGCGTGGCGGGTCTGGCCGCCGCCATGCAGCAACAGCACGGGAGAGCCGCTGTCGCCGAACACGTCGGCAACAAGTTTGTTGCCGGCGGCGCCGATGAAGGTCGCGGTCGCGGGCGTGGGATGCCGGGTCATGGCCCTTCGTTGCGAAAGTTTACTGCCGCCTCGCTCGCGCGATCAGGTTATGAGCCGAGTGGGAGGAGGCTGTCCTAAACGGCCTAAATTTGGCAAATCGTACCCAATGGGGTCGATCTGGTCGTGTGCCGTTAATCGATCCTCTCTCAAACTGCAACCGCAGATGCACTAACCTTTCTATCGTCTGGTACAAAGAACAGTCAGCGCCATCCGGGGAAGTTGGTTAGGGCGCGGCCTTTCGGCCGATGGAAGCCGCAATGATGTTCAAAAATCCAAGCCACGACCGCTATTTCGAGGACTATATTGAAGGCGATGTCCACCGCTTCGGCACCATCGCGGTCGAGGAGGACGAGATTATAGCCTTTGCTGGAACACAGGCGTGAACAGAGGGTATCCGCTAGATTTGAAAGTTGACCTACCGTGTCTGCATCGAGTTATGCGTCCGCGCTTCCAAGAGGAAAGGGGTCATAGTTCGGAGCTAGACCATCGATTGGCGGCATATCCCAGGTGCCCGCGGTAAATCGCGCGACATCCGACGCGACTGACGCGTCAACGACCGTCGTTTTCCGGGAGCGAAGCGCTTCGCTGACTTGGTCAGCCACGTCGCCGGGCCGTTCAGCCTTGAAGCCTTGTGCGCCCATGGAGCGTGCCAGCATGGCAAAATCGATGGGGGCCAGGTTACCCTGTTGATGATTGCGGAAGCGGGTCGCGAACTCGCGATCTTTCCCAAAAAAAGCGCGTTGTAGATCGCGTATCGACACGAAGCCGCAATTGTTCCAGACAACCCACACGATCGGCAACTCGTACTCCACAGCGGTTGCGATCACACTGGCATGCATCAACATGCCACCATCGCCGACCACTGCGACGACCGCGCGGTTCGGTGCTGCGAATTGCGCGCCGATCGCTCCCCCTACTCCGAAGCCCATCGTCGCCCCGCCACCGGACTGAAGAAAACGGCCGCTGGCCTTTTGCGGCCATTGTTGGACCATCCAGCTATGGTGAGCACCGATATCCGACAGCACCACGGCGTCGACTGGAATCGCCCGGGTTAGATCGGACACCACGCGGGCGGGATGCAATGGAGTTTCGGTACTTGTCTTTGGCGCCGCGGTATCTGCAATCCACCGCGCTTTCCACTGTGACGTTGCATCGAGCCAAGCTGTGCGTCGCTGCGGCGAAAGGTCGACGCGCGATTTCGCCGCCGTGATCAGTTGGCGGAGCGCCTGCTTTGCATCGGCGACTGCGCCGATCGCGGCGTTGTAATTCCGCCCGAGTATTGCCGGGTCGAGGTCGATGTGGATCAGCCGCGTCGGTGGAATCTGATGGGTGACGCCATCATGCCAACTGCTTGTGCTGCGATCGCCGAAGCGCGTGCCGACCGCGAGGAGAAGATCGCATCCACGTGATGCACGATTGGCTGGATAGACGCCGTCGCGGCCGGTCGGCCCGAGGTGCAGTTCTTCGTCCGCATCGAGGATACCCTTCCCCTGCGGTGTCGTCGCAACCGGAATACGAAGGGCGCTGCTGAACTCGGATAACTCCGTACCAGCTCCAGCCAGGAGACAGCCGTGACCGGCCAGAATCAAGGGACGTTTGGCTTGAAGGAGCAGATCGAGGATGCGGTCGACCAGCTCCGCCGGAAGCGCTGGACGAACGGTCAGGCTGCGGTGCCACATTGCCTCTGGGCTTGCTCCTGCCTCTGCCGATTCCGTGAAGACGTTGAATGGAACGTCCAGATTCACAGGGCCCATCGGCCCCGCCAGCATGGTGTTCCAGGCTTGCCGGATCATTTGCGGCAGTTGATCCGGTCGGGTCGCCTGAAAACTGCGCTTTGTGTAAGGCCGCATGGCCGTAACGTAATCGGCCTGATGGTGATGACCAAATTCTTGAAATGGGCCTTTGTTGAACTGCTGCGTCGGAATGTTACCCGTTATGACGAGCATAGGCGTGCCGTCGAATAGTGCGTTCGCCACGGCCATTTGAATATTGACGGATCCGGGACCGCAGGATGTGAAGGTGCCAACCGGCTGACGCGAGACCCGATAGAAGGCATCGGCAGCAAAGCCGGCAATCTGCTCATTGTGGACAGAGATCGTTCCGATGCGATCGCGCCGGTCCTGCAGCGCATCCATCAGACCGATGATGCCATGTCCGCAGAGCCCGAAGAGGTATGGCACCCGCTCTGCGATGAGATGATCGACGATGATCTCGGCTCCCTTGGCGATCGGCATTTCTTTTCCCTCAGTCTGCTTATTTTTTTCATTCAAGAAGACAGGTTGAACAGCATTGCGGGATTGGTCTCGGAGATTTTCTTGACTGCATCTTCGCTTCCCGCAGCAGCCTTCAGCATGTCCATGGGATTTTGGATGGCGGTCGCAAAGGGCAAGTCCGTTCCCAACAATACGTTTTCGGGACCTGCGAACTCGATAAGGAATTTCAGGCTGGCGAGTTCATGCAAGTTCGTATCAAACTTGATTTGACCCACATATTTCCAGGGATCCTTCGCCGCGTCCTTCAATTCGGGACGGTAGGATATGCATTGCCGAAGTCGCCCGACCTGATAGGGGAAAAATCCGCCGCCCAGGGCACAGACGACACGAACGTCAGGATATCGATCGAGCACGCCGCTACAGATCAACCGTTCGATCGCGATCGTGGCTTCGGTCGGCATGCCAATGATGGATTGAAGGTAATAATCGTCCAAACCCGGGTTGGGATGTTCATAGCCCGGGTGCAGAAATACCGGTAATTTGAGCGACTGAACGGCCGACCAGAAGACACCGTAATCGGCCTCGTCCAGGCGCCGCCCGGCGATATTCGTTCCAGCCAAGACGCCACAACACCCAGCATCCGCCGCTTCGTGGAGCATTTCAACGGCGGCTTCCGGATAGCGGAGCGGGAGATGCGCCATCCATCGGAAGTGGTCTGGTTTTGCGGTGCTGAATTCCGCAAGGCCGAGATTTGTTTCGCGACACATCCGCTTCGCGGGTTCAAGCTCTACATCGTAGTAAAATAGAGGCTTGGGCGCGGCAGATAGAACCCCAATATCGATCCCGTTCGCCTGCATCCCGGCAAACGCCACGTCCGGATCATACCATTTCGACGTGACGTCGAATTCAACGTAGTTACCACCTCGCCACCGATTGCCGTCGAGAGTAACGCGGTAGGTCGAGTCGCGGCGCAGCAATGCGAGAACACGTTCTGGTATCGCGTGAATATGGCAATCGATCTTCATTAAGGACTCTTTTTCATCGGGACGCAGCCGCAAGGCTCTTCGTCTCTGTCTGGCTTAACTGAGGCGCCAACCGCCATTAATCATCCGAGTTGTGCTCACTTCACCGTGATTCCCTGCGACTTGATCAGTTCACCCATTTTTGCGCGGTCGGTGCGGAGAAAGTCCGCGAGCTCCTGCGGAGTGCCACCAACGACATCTGAACCGATCTTGTTGAAATAGGTCTTGACCTCGCTATCCGAGAGGACGGTGTTGAAATCCGCGTTCAGTTTGCTGACGATCGCTTCCGGCGTGCCGGCTGGCACCACAACCGAGGTTACGAGGACACTCTCGAAATCCGGAAATCCGGACTCCGCCATGGTTGGGACATCAGGCAGAACGGCAATACGCTGCCGTCCTCCCGTGGCGAGGGCCCGCACCTTCCCGGTTTGGATATGAGACGTCGCAGTCGAGGCCGCGTCGAATAGAATCTGGACCTCTCCGCCCATGAGACCGAGCGCCGCCGGCGCGGAGCCCCGGTAGGGAACGTGGAGAAGATCGATGTTAGCTATCTTTTTCAGCAATTCCGCGGCGATGAACGGACCAGTTCCGATGCCGCCCGAGCCGTAGCTCAACGAATCTGGCTTACTTCGCGCGAGTTCAATGAGTTGGCCTACCGTTTTTGCCGGAACGGCCGAATTGACGAGGAGGATGTTTGGCGACGCGGTCAGACGAATGACGGGGATGAAGTCGTGTTCCGGATCGAATGGCATCTGTGCATAGAGCCACTGGTTAGTTGTCAGGATCGGATGTGCGACCACGAATAGCGTATACCCATCCGGAGCAGCCTTTGCTGCGGCGCTAGCACCGAGATTGCCCCCAGATCCGGTAATATTCTCGATGACGACGGGTTGATTCCAGATCTTCCACAGTCGTTCGCTAAATTTTCGCGCGACGACATCAGAGTTACTCCCGGCCGGATATGGAACAATCATACGGATCCGACTGCTCGGAAATGATTGGGCTACCGCAAGACCCGCGCTGATAGCCATGAACATCAAAGCGAGCAAAACTCTCATCAGATTTCCAACCGGGCGCATCGCCTCCCCCTTGATATTATTTGTTGCGACATATCCCGGCCCGCGAGGAAGCGGCCCATCTCGGCGTCGAGTCTGCGGCTTTACTGATATTGTAGGATTCAAGCCTCCGATAGGCAATCAACTTTTCGGTTGCCCCTCCAATCAGAAATGTAGTGAGCGGAGATGCGGTCGCCATGATCTGCAATCGCCAGCGGTTCTACCCGACCGGCTTTGGGTTATCTGGAGGCCTCTGCCGTAAGCCATGTAATGAACGCCTTGCCGGCAGGCGGGCGTGCCACATCCGGCGGGCAGATGAGGTAATAGCCTCGCTGGCGCCGCAGAATCGTATCGGAGACTTGATACAGACGGCCCGTCGCCAGATCTCGCTCGATATAGCGTCGCTGCGACAGGGCGACTCCGAGGCCGTCGAGCGCACCCTGATAAATGAGCGCGAGGTCGTCGAAGGTGATCTGCTGGGCTAGCATCATCGGCGGAATGCCTGCGGCCTGCAGCCAATCCGCCCAGTCGTCCGGACGACGGGAGTGTACGAGGATCGGAACGGACGATTGTCCGCTGGCAAGCGACTCGGCTTCGAAGCGGTCGCGTATCGTGCTGTTTCCAAACGCTACGAGTTCATCCTCGAACAGCCGGACGATGCTGAGACCAGGCCATTTGCCGTTTCCATAGCGCACGCCAATGTCGATCCGGTCCCTGTTGAAATCCACCGGTTCATAAGCGGCACTGAGTTTCAATTCCACGTCCGGGTGGCGTTCGTAGAAGCGCGGCAAGCGTGGGATCAGCCAACGGATCAGGAACGTCGTGTAGGTTCGAAGAGAGAGTTGCACGCGGCCCGGCATGTCGAGCAGTGTATCCGTTGAATCGGCGATGGTCTGGAATGCGCGATTCAAATCACGCGCATAGGTTCTTCCGCGATCGGTCAGGACGAGTATTCCGGCTTCCCGATGGAAGAGCTGAATTCGCAATATGTCTTCGATATTCTTGATGTGACGCCCAACCGCCGTCGGGGTCACGAGAAGTTCTTCGGCAGCTTTTGTCAATGAGCCCCGGCGCGCGACGACCTCAAACGCGCGCAAGGCATTCAAGGGCGGCAATCGTCGCATGTTCTACTCTCGTGGAAAGGTTGATCCCGCACAAATAAAAAGTCGATGGCGAAATGCCCCTCGATCCGGCACTGTGACGGAATGGATATCCAGATCAACGCCCAACAACGCCAAATGGTCTCCACCGTGCGGGAGCTTGCTCAGAATGAGTTCAAGCAATCCGCTGGAGACTACATGGACGGGACGTTCCCGTGGAACAATATGCGCAAGCTGGCTTCCCTCGGTGTGCTCGGCATGACCGTTCCAGAAGAGTATGGCGGTCTCGGGCTTCCTGTACTCGACACGGCCCTGATCCTAGAGGAAATCGCCAAGGTCTGCTACGTCACCGCCATGGCCGTGCTTGGAGAGGCCGGTGTGCAGACGCGAATTATTGCGGCTTATGCGCCCAAGGCTATCAAGGAGCGCATCCTGCCAAGAGTCTGCAGCGGCGACTGCATCCTAGCAATCTGCATGACGGAACCACATGCAGGAACCGACGTCGCCAACTATCGCACGAGCGCGAAGATCGTCGGCGACAAGGTCATTTTAAACGGCACCAAAACGCTCATCAGCCGTGCGGCCGAGGCCCGCATGTTCGTGGTTTTCGCCCGCGTCAACGACTTGCCGGGCCGGGAGGGGATTGGCTGCGTTTTGATCGAGCCGGACACAAAGGGATTCGAGGTCACCGGCACCTACCACACGATGGGAGGCGAAAATCTGCACGAGGTGCAATTCAACAATTGTGAACTGGCACTCGAGAATCTCGTGATTCCGGAGGGTGGCTTCCACAAACTACTGACGGCCTTCAATACGCAGCGCTGCCTCAACCCGGCCATTTCGCTCGGACTTGCTGAAGGCGCCTTCGACGAGTCCGTCACCTATGTACGCAATCGGACGGTGTTCGGGAAAGCGATCGGCGACTATCAGGGGGTGCGGTGGAAGCTGGCCGACATGTTCAAGGACATCGAGGCGGGACGCGGCCTGCTCTATCGTGCCTGCGCGACCGCGAATCCTTTCCCGGATCCTTACTTGTCTGCCATCGCCAAGGTCTTCAACAACGAGATGTCCGTCCGAGTCACGAGCGAAGCCATTCAGCTTCACGGAGGCGTCGGCTTCACGGACGAATATCCGGTCTCTCGCCTCTATCGCGGGGCGCGATATGGCTCGCTTGGCGGCGGCACATCGGAGACGCTCCGCGACCTGATCGGAAAGAAGATCATCCGGGATGTTACCGACGACGACGGGATCTTCGGGCTGGACAGCTATTGAGATCGCTTTGCAAGCCGCGGGACGCGTATCGCCACACAACGGGTACGTTATCCGACCAACGCTTGCTGGTGGTCAAGGATGAGACGATGGACTGTGCGCAATGCTGCTGATCGAGGCGGATGGAAAGAAATTGCTTGCGGCCTATGGCATCCCGGTTCCGCGGGGACATCTCGTCACGAACACCGAGTCCGTCGAACAGCTTCCGGGCACGGGCCCTTGGATGGTCAAGGCCCAGGTGCCGGTCGGGGGCCGGGGCAAGGCTGGCGGCATCCTGCGTTGCGATACTCGGGAGTCGGTCTCGTTTGCAACCAAAGCATTGATTGGCAGGCGCCTGAAGGGGCACGAGGTTCGCGCCTGTCTCGTTGAAGAGGTTTCGACCGGTGAAGAGCGGTATCTCTCGGTGATGGTGGATCCGCCGAGCTATGGGATCCGCGTGATCTATCTTGCTGGCGGCGGCGTGGATGTGGAGACGAGCGCGGGTGAAGCTCGATCAGGACGGATATGTTCGCCGGACATCCACGCCATTACCGCCGCAATCGCCGAGATAGCATCGGTAGAGCCGGCCAGAACGCGCGAGGTGATCACCGAACTGGGCCGCAGACTTGGGCAGTTGGTGATCGAACGGGAGTTGGTGCTCGCGGAGATCAATCCGCTTTTTGTGGGTGCTCAGGACGGCTGGGCAGGTGACGCGAAGGTGGTCGTCGACTTAAACGCGCTCGACCGGCAGCCTGAAATCAGGGCGCTGATTGACGCGCGACCGGAAATCTATCTCGATGCCCACCGCAAGATCCACGAAGGGTTCGACTATGTCGAACTGAACCCGCATGGGGAGATCGGTCTTCTGACCACCGGTGCCGGACTTTCAATGATGCTGATCGATGAATTGACGACGCGCGGTCGGCGACCGCTGAATTTCTGTGATGTGCGTACCAGTCAGCTGCGTGGAAATCCGCAACGCCTGCTTCGTGTTCTTGGCTGGATGGCTGAGCGGCCCTCTCTCCGCGTCGTTTTCGTCAACATCTTCGCGGGAATTACGGACCTTCGCGAATTCGCCGGGCTCCTCGCGGCGGCCCTGGATGGAACGCCGGACCTCCATGTGCCGGTCGTTGCCCGGCTGGTAGGAAACGGCGCGGAGGGCGCGCGGCAGATTCTCGCGGAACGCCGGCCGGATGTGTTCGTCGAAGAGAGCATGGAGACGGCGCTTGATCGCGTGACGGCCACAACCGCCGGTATTGTTCAGTGATCCAGACCCTAACGCATGAAACGCCGGTTCTCGTGCAAGGTATTACGGGACGAATGGGTCGGTCACATACGCGCCTGATGCAGGCCTACGGCACCCGCATCGTCGGCGGCGTGTCCGCGCAGCCGGACAAAGCCGGCGTTGATGGTGTTCACGTCTTCGGCGATTGTCGCAGCGCTGTGGCAGCGACCGGCGCCGCCGTATCGATCGTCATGTTACCCCCTTTCCAGGTTCGCCAAGCCGTGGATGACGCATTAAGTGCGGGTATCCGGCTGATCGTCACGATTGCCGAAGGCGTTCCCTTGCACGACGCCATGCACATCGGACGCATGGCGCGTGCCGCTAACGCACTGTGGGTTGGACCATCGACTCCGGGAATTGCGGTTCCCGGCGAGATGAAGCTCGGCTTCCTACCGGACGTTGCCTTGCGTCCCGGCCCGTTCGCGATCATGTCCAAAAGCGGCACACTGTCCTATGAGGTGGGATATCGGCTCGTCCGCGCGGACCTGGGGCAAAGCCTCTGGGTCGGCGTCGGTGGCGATCCAGTCAAGGGACTTCGCTTCGCGGATCTGGTCGATCCATTTTTCTCGCACGCACAAACCGAAGCGCTGATCCTCATCGGCGAAGTCGGTGGAAACGAAGAAGAGGAGTTCGCCGACTCTATCGCTCGGCACGGCCTCAAAAAGCCCGTCTACGCGATCATTGCCGGTAAGGAGGCGAAAGAAGGCATTTCCATGGGACACGCCGGCGCGCTGACATATGGCGATGTCGGCTCGTTCGCCTCGAAGGTTCGCCGGCTTCAAAACGCGGGTGTCTACGTATTCGAGACGATCGAGGGTCTGGTGAACGCCTGTGTGCGGGATTTCGCCAGCGCGCCAACCCGGACCTGAGAGCCCGAGACCTGTCCCTTCCGAAAACGTTATCCGGCAGGATTAACCTCGAACAGCAGAATCAGCGCATGCTTGTTAGTGATGATTGCGATCCTCAGACTGCTAATCGGGGCGCTGCGCGACTATTTTATGTCGCGCCGACGACTTCAAGCGGAAGTGCTTATTCTTCGCCATCAGATCAACATCCTGCGCCGGCAGGTGCCAAGCCGCGTAAGGCCAACTGCCTCAGATCGCGCGATCTTTGTCTGGCTCCATCGACTTTTCGCTGATGTCGGTAATGTCATCGTTATCGTTCATCCTGAGACCATCGTTCGCTGGCATCGGATAGGTTTTCGCGCTTGGTGGCGTTGGAAGTCTCGCAATCTAGGCGGTCGGCCCGAGATTGATCGTGAACTGCGCGATCTTGTGCGCCGCATGTGCGAAGAAAATGCGCTTTGGGGCGCACCACGCATTCATGGCGAGTTGCTCAAACCTGGCTTCGATGTCGCACAATCGACGGTTTCGAAATACATGCTGAGAGGGCGAGCTCCGCCATCCCAGGGGTGGAAGACTTTTCTTCTCAACCACGCTGACGGGATTGCATCAGTCGACTTCCTGATCGTTCCGACACTGACATTTCTAGAGGCTCTTCGCGTTGTTGTGCTAGGCGCTGGCCGAAGGCGCCTTTTATGGATCGGCGTGACAACCAATCCGACGGCGGAGTGGCTGACCCGCCAGATTACCGAAGCTTTTTCATGGGACACTGTTTCAACCTTTCTCATCCACGATAACGACGGTGCCACGGTGAGGTGTTCACACGACCGCTTCGAGCCATGGGCATTCGAGATCGCCCCATCGCACCCCGATCACCATGGCAGAATGGATATGTCGAACGCCTAATCGGGTCGATCCGGCGCGAATGCCTCGACCACACGATCGCATGGAACGAAGCGCATCTTCGTCACGCCCTGGAAGCATATACTGCATATTACAATGCAACACGGACTCATCTTGGAATTGCAAAAGCCTCCCCAGATCGCAGGGCAAATCCGATGGCGCGGTGATATCGTTACTAACCTGATCTTAGGCGGTCTTCACCACCAGTACACCCGAATATAGTTCTCCGAAGGGACACGGATCGGCTCGATCGATTCAGGCTAAGGTCACTCATGGGTGGTCAACTGGGCGATGCGACAATCAATTCTCGATACATCCACGAAAGTTCGCCGCTGGTATCTAGTTGCCACAGTCGATCGAGGACAAGCCGCGCATGGCGCAGCGGAAGTTTACGCGTCACCAAACCAAGGAACTTCTCGGCAACCTGGTTGTCGCTCATCGGCCGATGATGATGACCAATTTGATTTTGAACCGATGCAACTTTGCGATCGCCATTCTTAGTCGTGATCTCGATTCGGCACGATAGGCTGTTGGGATAGCGCCGCTCTATTTCGGAATCCTGGATGATGACAATCTTTCGCATCAGGCCGAGAGTACGTGGGTCAGCATAACGTTCGGACATATAGATTGCGTCGCTGTAGTCACCGTCCATCAGCACGCAGGCGACGATATATGGTAGGCTATGATCAGCTGTCTCGCGCGTGGTTGGATGCCACTTCTCCTCGCCGCTGCCGATTTCCGCCCAGGCAAAACGATAGGTAAAAACCTCAACCTTCTCGATGTCATCGATCGCGACCTGTGGATGCAGCTCCTTCGCGGCGAATATGGGCGACTGCGAGTGGTATTCGCTGAGAAAAAACTTGAAGTCGGCATTCAGGATCGCAAAGGTTGAAAGATCGAGCGGGAACGAAGGAATAATTGGTGGGCCCACAACCTCGGTCAGTCCGCCGTCGAAGGGCGTCGCGGGACCGGTCATTCCCGCGGCGGCCATGAATGCGGCAGCCACGCCGTTGCGTGCTGCATTAGGTGCGGCGGCCCCCTTCCACATCGACAGATGCCCGCGCCGCGAGATGTCGAGCGCCATATTGGGCACTACGGAAAGGGATATTGCATTTGCGGTTTGCTCTGCTGAAAGCTCCAACGCCTTTGCCACCCCAGCAGCGCTCGCTGCAGCGGTATAGACGACGTAATCAAAGGAGTGTGGGCGCATTGGAAACGCGCGAAAAAGAAAGGCATGGACCTCGTAGGCCAGGGCAATCGCGGCTATCGCCGTTTGCGAATTTGCCCGCGTCGCCTCAGCGACGCCGAGTATTGGCAGTAGGCAATCGCTGGGGTGCCCGCCGCCGCCCGGATAGGTGTCATTGCCTTCAATGTATCGACTGGCCACGCTGTTGGCGAACGCCGCCAGTTCAGGCAGCGAGCGGTGCGGTGTGCCAATAATGGTTGTACCGGCTGGATCAGAAATCCGCATTGCATACGCACGTGCGATCTGCGAGGGCTCAGCGTCGAACCCCCCGATTGCGCAGCCGATGGTATCGATGATGCGGCGCTTGCAGTCATGGACGACCGCGATTGGTAGTGCTGAGGGATCAAGCCGCACCGCAAATTCGACGATGCTTCGGGTGATGGCATCCACGGCGAACGTCCTTTGCGGCGGCCGGGCAATGCTCCCGCCTGCTCTCGATCAGTGCGAGCCGGCCTCCAGTTGTACGGACCTGCTCATCGGCGTCCTGTCGGGCATGATGGCCGCGCGCCCAGCCGCGTCGCCAGCGAGCTTACCAAAGACTGAACCGGCCATAAGGCCAGTCCCGCCCGGGTATCCAAAATAGAAAAGCCCGCCGACGAGTTCGCCGGCCGCGTAAAGACCGGGAATTGGTTTGCGCGCGGCGTCAACCACCTGGCCGGTATCGCCGTCGATGGCTATGCCGCCAAAAGTGAAGGTGATTCCGCAGCCGACCTGATAAGCCTCGAACGGCGCCTCATCGATCACTTGCGCCCAGTTGGACTTCGGCACCACAAGGCCCTGTGTACCACGGCCGTCCTTTAATTGCGGATCGAACGGCACGTCGGTGCGGACGGCGGCATTGAACCGCTTGACCTCCGAAAGGAAACCCTCCGCATCCACGCCCTCAAGCTTCGCCGCTAGCTCCGGCAGGCTGTTCGCCCTGATCTTCGATATGCGCTTGATGCGATAGTCGTCGTTGAGCAGCGGCAGGACCTTGGCGTCGAATACCTGCCAGGCGAACTGATCTGGCTGATCCAGGATCGCGCGTCCCATCTTCGAATAGGTCTTGATCCGCAGGTCGGAGCCCTCGTCAACAAAGCGCCTGCCGTCTGCGTTGATCATAATGCCGTAAGGATAGCTAAACTTGTTAAACGCATCGCCGACATCGAGGTCGCCGCACTCCGGGGCGTTGTTGTCCCATGCGACGGAGTGGCAGCGTGACCAATGTCCAGTCGCCATTGCCCCCGTCTTCAGCGCCATCTCGATACCAAGCCCGGTGTTGAAACGAGTGCCGCGCACCTTGGCCAGCTCCCAGCCCGGGCCAAGATAACGCGTGCGCCATTCGGCGTTGGCCTCAAAGCCGCCGCAGGCGAGAATGACGGCCTTTGCCGAAACATCGCTGACGCCGTCAGGTCCCCTGGCACGCACGCCGTTCACGCTCAAGCCGTCGAACAGAAGCTCCGTCGCGCCGGTCCCGTAACGGATATCGATGCCGCGTTTGCGCGCCGCCGCAGTTTCACTGGCGATCAATTCAGCGCCGCCGCCCCAAGCGTCGAGCGTGATCTCTCCAGTGAACCTGAACCGTCCGTCTTTCTTGATAGCTGAGCGGCCCCAGACCGGCGTGAAGCGCACACCGTGAGAGCCCAGCCATAGCATGGTCTCGTAAGAGCGCAGGACGAGTTGGTCTGCAAGTTTGCCATCGGAACGAAAGCGCGTGACGGCGAACAGGTCGTCGTAGTAGCGCTCCGCCGAATAGCTGCCAAAATCGGTTTTTGCGATCTCGTCCTCGGTCAGGTCCGGGACGAGAGCTCGAATGTCGCCTACGCCGCGATAGACGAACCGAAATGCCCCAGCGGTGTAGCGTGAATTGCCGCCACTCTCTTCGACCGGCGCGCGTTCCAAAACCAGGACGCTTGCTCCCTGTTCACGCGCCGCGAGGGCCGCGCACAGGGCCGCGTTGCCGGCGCCGACCACAATTACATCCCAGATCTGCACGATGGATGCTTCCTCGCTCAGTACAAGGGCTGGTTGATCTGCATCGCCGTTCTCCCCGCTTGGCGGCCGGACACAAAGGCCCAGGCCAGATGATGTCCGTGACCATCGAGCAAGACGCCGCCCTGCCCCGCCGACCCCGCGGCGAATAGGCCAGGGATCGGCTTATCGTCACGGTCGAGAACGCATAGGTCGTCGGTCACCGCGAGCCCCCCCTCCGTGATGCTGATGTAGCCGCGCACGGGACCGAGTGCGATGAAAGGGCCGCGCGTCAATGGCTCGGCCGCTGTGCGGTTGTGTTCGGCGATGGCCTGCTCGAGAGCTGAGGGGGTTGCGCCGATCTTGCGCGCCAGCGCTTCCAGTGAGGGCGCCTCGTGGAAGACGTCCTTGCGTGCGGCGCGATAGTCACTGATGTAGGCGTGCGCCACGCCCGGTGCGGTGGAAACGAAGTTCGGCCAAGCCTCGAATTCGCTAGCGATCCGGCTGTCAAGGATGATGAAACCTGAGTTCGATGGATCAAGTGCGAGGTTCTTCGCGGGACTTCTGAGCTCGACCAAAATGAGCTTGCCCGATGCGTTCACCATTGCGGCGCCGGCCTTGAACAGATTCTGCTCTGGGCCGAGGATGGTCGTGATGAACCGCATAATGAAGGGGCGCATGATGGCTGGCGGCATGATCGCCATACCAAATCTGATCATCGTCGTCACGATGCGCGACGGCGGCAGACGTAGCATCCAGTTTGGCCGGCTGGGCGGAATGAATCGCAACCGGGGGATATAGAAAGCGGCGTAATCGCCGTTGATGATGCGCGCGCCGTGTTTCTCGCCGATGCGCAGGCCGTCGCCGGTGGCCAGTGGATAGGCGGCCACCGAATTGATCACTGCCTGGTCGAAGAACCGCGCCCGGTATTCGGGACTCGCAGCAAAATCACCGCTGGTCAGGATCACGCCGCGAGCGGCGCGGTACTGCACCTGGCTTGTGTCGGCCGTCTCGACGGAGACGCCGGCCACCCGGTCGCCGTCAAACACGAAATCGGCCACGCGCGAATTACAGAGAATTGTGACCCCCAGTTCACGGCATTTGCGTCCAAGGTAATAGGGAAACGCAGCCGACGATGGGATCACATTGTGCATCCGCGGGCGCGTTTGCGGGGGTTCGATGTTCGGGCCGATAAATTCCAGCCCGATATCGGTCAGCCACCGGAACGTACCGGGTGCCCCATAGGTCAGGAGCCGGCGGAGCCCGAGGTTGTCGGGATACTTCGCATTGGCATTGACTAAATCCATGTCGGCGTAGTGCTGCGCCGGCGAATCTTCGATGCCCGCGCGCTTCTGATGCGGTGTCGAGCTGGTCGAATAGGTTCCGACGGAACGGGCCGTGGCACCGCCGATCTTTGGAGCCTTTTCGAGCAGCAGCACCTTTGCTCCGGCTTGAGCCGCTTCGATTGAGGCGGCCATGCCGGACCCGCCAGCGCCCACGACGATGAGATCAAATGTTTCACTGGGCGGGCGCATGGGCGTTACTTCTATTCTGCGTAGCTCAGCACGTTCTTCAGCGCTTGCAGGCCCAGCGGATAGACATCGATGCCAAAACCCGCAGATCACTCCGACTGCAACCTTGCTGAGATACGAAGGAGGACGATAGGCGTCGCGCTTATAGATGTTGGTGATGTGAATTTCAATCACGGGAA
>JGI20195J14853_1000232_pt1 | contig 16780 bp, 15 predicted proteins | sample NGESurdeep092012_3_FD_14853 | JGI IMG/M metagenome (IMG submission 14853)
AGCCGAGCCAGCGCACGTCGCGCTCGATGGCGTCGATATATTCCTGCTCTTCCTTGGTCGGATTGGTGTCGTCGAAACGCAAATGGCAACGGCCGCCGAATTCCTCGGCGATGCCGAAATTCAGGCAGATCGCCTTGGCGTGGCCGATATGGAGATAGCCGTTCGGCTCGGGCGGAAAGCGGGTGACCACCGCTTTGACGCGCCCGGCATCGAGATCGGCCTGCACGATGTCGCGGATGAAATCGCGCCCCGGCTCCCCGCCTGCAGCATTACCGCTTGCCGGATTTCCACTTGCCTTATCGTCCGTGGCCATGCTTCCTCGATTCCAAGTCCAACCAATGACGCGGCCTATGCCATGACGTGCCGCTCGGCTCAATGTCAATTGCGCTGACACCTTCCAATATAACTATGGTACAGGGGCCGCGATGAGCGAGCCCGTCGTTACCCGTTTCGCGCCGTCCCCCACCGGCTTCCTCCATATCGGCGGCGGCCGCACCGCGCTGTTCAACTGGCTCTATGCGCGCCGGTATGGCGGCAAGATGCTGCTGCGCATCGAAGACACCGACCGCGAGCGCTCGACCGCCGCCGCCATTGCCGCCATCATCGACGGCCTCACTTGGCTGGGGCTTACCTGGGGTGGCGAGATCGTATTCCAGTTTTCGCGCGCCGCGCGCCACCGACAGATCGCCGAGCAACTGCTCGCGGCCGGCAAGGCCTACCGCTGCTATGCCAGCCCGGAAGAGCTTACCGAAATGCGCGAGGCCGCCCGCCGCGAGGGCCGCTCCAAGCTCTATGACGGACGCTGGCGCGACCGCGACCCGTCCGAGGCACCGCCCGGGGTCAAGCCGGTGATCCGGCTGCGGGCCCCGCTCACCGGCGAGATTGTGATCGAGGACCAGGTGCAGGGCCGCGTGGTCTGGCAGAATTCCGATCTCGATGACCTGGTGCTGCTGCGCTCCGACGGCAACCCGACCTACATGCTGGCGGTGGTGGTGGACGACCACGACATGAACGTCACCCACATCATCCGCGGCGACGACCACCTGACCAACGGCGCCCGCCAGAAGCACATCTACGAAGCGCTCGGGTGGAACGTGCCGATCATGGCGCATATCCCGCTTATCCACGGGCCGGACGGCTCCAAACTGTCCAAGCGCCATGGCGCGCTCGGCGTCGATGCCTACCGGGCTATGGGCTATCTGCCGGCGGCCATGCGCAACTACCTGGTCCGCCTCGGCTGGGCGCATGGCGACCAGGAGATCTTCAGCACCGAAGAAATGATCGCCGCTTTCGATCTGCCGCAGATCGGCCGCTCGCCGGCGCGCTTCGATTTCGCCAAGCTGGAAAGCCTCAACGGCCACTACATCCGGGCCAGCGCCGACGCCGACCTGATCGCGGCGATCGAAGGGCTTTTGCCGCATATCGCCGGCGGGCAGGAGCTCGCCAGCAAGATGACACCGGCGCTGCGCGGCAAGCTGCTCATGGCCATGCCCGGTTTGAAGGAACGCGCTAAGACTTTGGTCGAACTATTTGACGCCACAAGATTTCTCTGGGCCAGTCGCCCGCTCGATTTGAACGACCAAGCCAAGGTCCTGCTCACGCCCGAGGCCAAGACCGTGACCGCCGCGCTGCTGCCGGAGCTGGCGGCAATCGCCGAATGGACCCCGGCGGCCATCGAGACGGTAGTACGTGGCTATGCCGAGCGCGCCGGGTTCAAACTCGGCGCGGTGGCGCAACCGCTGCGGGCCGCGCTCACTGGGCGGACCACTTCGCCGCCGATCTTCGACGTGCTGGCGGTGCTGGGCAAGGACGAGAGCCTCGCCCGCTTGCGGGATCAGATCGATTAGAACCCCCGTCCTGTCGATAACTTGCGCCCGCGTCGTTGCGGTTTGATCTATGTCTATATGGCGGGCCGCGATGTGCACTATCTTGCAGCGCACACAAGGATGGGCTACCCAAAAAGCGGCCGGAACCACGCTCGCCCCGCCCAACGTTTCAGCTCCCGGCCACACGTTTTCACGCGCACCGCTCGCTGCCAAATCGAGGGCTCGACTATGGACGCCAAGACGGACGCCAAGAAGAAAACCGGCACCATCACCGTCGGCAACAAGAACTGGGATTTCCCGATCTACGACGGCACCATCGGCCCGGAGGTGCTCGACATCGCCAAGCTCTACAACGAGAGCGGCATGTTCACCTACGACCCCGGCTTCACCTCGACGGCAAGCTGCGAGTCCAAGATCACCTACATCGACGGCGACCAGGGCGTCCTGCTCTATCGCGGCTATCCGATCGATCAGCTCGCCGAGCACGGCGATTTCCTGGAAACCTGCTACCTGCTGCTCTACGGCGAACTGCCGACACCGCAACAGAAGCACGATTTCGACTATCGCGTCACGCGCCACACCATGGTGCACGAGCAGATGGCCCGGTTTTTCCAGGGTTTCCGGCGCGACGCGCATCCGATGGCGGTGATGACCGGCTGCATCGGCGCGCTGTCGGCGTTCTATCACGACTCCACCGACATTTCGGATCCGCATCAGCGCATGATCGCCTCGCTCCGCATGATCGCGAAGGTGCCGACGCTGGCCGCCATGGCCTACAAATATTCGATCGGCCAGCCGTTCGTCTATCCGAAGAACGAGCTCGACTATGCGTCGAACTTCCTGCGCATGTGCTACGCCGTGCCGGCCGAGGATTACAAGGTAAACGCGGTGCTGGCGCGCGCCATGGACCGCATCTTCATCCTGCACGCCGATCACGAGCAAAACGCCTCCACCTCGACCGTGCGGCTGGCCGGCTCATCCGGCGCCAATCCGTTCGCCTGCATCGCCGCCGGCTGCGCCTGCCTGTGGGGGCCCGCGCATGGCGGCGCCAACGAAGCCGCGCTCAACATGCTGCGCGAGATCGGCACGGTCGACCGCATCCCGGAATTCATCAAGCGCGCCAAGGACAAGAACGATTCCTACCGGCTGATGGGCTTCGGCCACCGCGTCTACAAGAACTACGATCCGCGCGCCAAGATCATGCAGAAAACCTGCCACGAGGTGCTCAACGAACTCGGCATCAAGGACGATCCGCTGCTCGACGTCGCCATGGAGCTCGAGAAGGTCGCGCTGCACGACGAGTATTTCCTGGAGAAGAAGCTTTATCCCAATATCGACTTCTATTCCGGCATCACGCTCAAGGCGATGGGCTTCCCCACCACCATGTTCACCGTGCTGTTCGCGGTCGCGCGCACGGTCGGCTGGATCGCGCAGTGGAAGGAAATGATTGAGGACCCGCATCAGAAAATCGGCCGCCCGCGCCAGCTCTACACCGGCGCCACGCAGCGCGATTACACGCCGATTTCCAGAAGGAAATAGTCGGATATTGCGGGCGTCCTAGCCGCCCTTCCCGCCCTTGCCGTTGAGCTTCGGCGCGCTGGCGCCGTCATAGGCCCACTGCACATAGACGCCGGCCCAAGTGAAGCCGCCGCCGAAGGCGGCGAGCAGCAGTTTATCTCCGCGCTTCAATTTCGGCTCGTAGTCCCACAGGCAGAGCGGGATGGTGGCGTTGGTGGTGTTGCCGTATTTGTTGATGGTCACCATCACCTTTTCCATCGGCAGGCCCATGCGCTCGGCCGTCGACTCGATGATGCGATTGTTGGCCTGNTGCGGCACCAGCCAGTCGATCATGTCGGCGCGCAGATTGTTGCGCGTCATTATCTCGGCTGCGACTTCAGCCATCTTGGCGATGGCGAATTTATAGACCGCGGCGCCTTCCTGGTGGACGTAGTGCAGGCGCTTGGCCACCGTCTGCGCGCTCGCCGGCATGCGGCTGCCGCCGGCCTTCTGATGCAGATGGATCATGCCGGCGCCGTCGGAGCGGATCAGCGTGTCCATGATGCCGGTACCATCCACGCTCGGCTCCAGCAGCACGGCGCCGGCGGCGTCGCCGAACAGCACGCAGGTGGCGCGATCAGTGTAGTCGATGATCGAAGACATCTTGTCGGCGCCCACCACCACCACCTTGCGCGCGGCGCCGTTGGCGATGAATTGCGAGGCGATGGTGAGCGAATAGAGAAAGCCCGAGCAGGCCGCCTGCACGTCGAATGAGCCGATATTGCGGATGCCGACCATGTCGCAGATCATGTTGGCCGTCGACGGGAACTGCATGTCCGGCGTGGTGGTCGCGCAGATCAGCAGGTCGACGTCCTCCGGCTTGGTGCCGGTCTTCTGCAACAGGCCACGCACCGCTTCCGCCGCCATGTGAGAGGTGCCGAGCCCCTCGCCCTTCTGGATGTGGCGTTCCTTGATACCGGTGCGTTCGGTGATCCAGGCGTCGCTGGTGTCCACCATCACCGCCAGTTCCGCATTGGTGAGCAGGTCCGGCGGCAGATAGCCATGGACGGCGGTGATCGCGGTGCGGGTCGAAATGGTCAAAGGCGGTTATTCCAGTTAACGGCCATGGCATAAGCCCATCTGGCTGAACAAGCCAAACTACGCCGTTGGCGGGGCGGATGCCACTGTTTCGCGTTCCGGTTGGCTCCGGGCGCCGGCGCAGTCCAGGACCACGGCGGCGGCGCGGTCGCTGGGGGCGGCCTTGCCAATGTCCATGATCGTATCGAGCCGGGCGAAGGCTTCGATCTGCCGCCACCGCTCCGGCGTATCGTTCAATAGCGGCACAAGGGCGGCGGCCAGCCGCTCCGGCGTGCAGGCCCGCTGCAGGTACTCCGGCACGACGTTCTCGCCCAGNACCANATTGGCNAGGATATAGCTNTGCACCCGGATGAAGGTGCGGCCGATCAGTTCTTCNAGCAGCGACACCTTGTAGGCNGCCACCATCGGCACCCCGGCCACCGCCAGTTCGAGCGTCGAGGTGCCCGATTTGGACAGCGCCGCCCGCGCCGTGCGGAAGGCGGCGTCTTTCGCGGCCGGCTCGGTTACGATCCGCGCCGGCACGCGCCAGGACGCAATCGCCGCGCGCACCGCCTCATTGAGCCGCGGCACCGCCGGCACCACCACCTCGAGCGCGCCGACGCGCTCGGCCACCAGCGCCACCGCATCCCCGAACACCCCCGCCATGCGGTGGATTTCACCCGCGCGGCTGCCCGGCAGCACCAGCAGCAGCGGCGGATCGGAAAGCCGCCGGCGCGCCTCCTCGGCGTTGGGCCGCATACTCGCGACCCGCTCGCTCAGCGGATGCCCGACAAACGTGCAAGGTGGCCCGCCTAACTGCCGCATCGCCGCCGGCTCGAATGGCAGCAGCGCCAGCACATGATCGACATAAGCGCGCATGGCGCGCGCGCGGCCCGGCCGCCAGGCCCACACCGAGGGACACACATAGTCGACGATCGGGATCGCCGGCGCGCGGGCGCGCACGCGCCGGGCCACGCGGTGGGTAAATTCCGGGCTGTCGATGATGACCAGCACATCGGGTTTGGCGGCAACGATTGCCTGCGCGGTCGCAGCGATGCGCGCCAAGATTTTCGGCAGGCTCGTGGCGATCGCGGCAACGCCCACGATCGCCAAATCGCCGTGCGCAAACAAGCTGGCGACGCCTTCGCCAGTCATATGCTCGCCGCCGACGCCGGAGAACCTTGCACCCGGATTGCGCCGCCGGATCGCGGCGATCAGGGCCGCACCTAGCCGGTCGCCCGATTCCTCGCCGGCCACCAGGAAGACATGCGGGCCGGCCGCGTTCGGTCGTTGCGGAACCGGCGCGAGCGTCATTGCTCGCTTCCGGCGGGCAAGCCGACGACAAAAATATTGGCGCGGTCGGCCGCCGCTATCAGCCGCTCCGGTTCGGCGACGATGGTGCTGCCTGCCACCACCGCGATGCCGGCAAGCCCGGCGCGGGCGGCGCCTTCGACCGTGCGCGGCCCGATCGAGGGCAGATCGAAGCGGCGATCCTGGCCGCGCTTGGGCGCCTTCACCAGCACGCCCCCGACGGTCGATGCGCGGATGTGGCCGCTCGCGCGTAACGCAGCGATGCGTTCGAGCATCTGGTCGGTGCCCTCCGCCGCCTCAACCGCCAGAACATGCCGCCCGGCCACAACCACCGCCTGCCCGACATCGAACGGTCCGGTGGCGTGCAGATAGTCGAACCCGAGCGCGATATCGGCGCGGTCGCCTTCGCTCGGCTGCACCCTGGCAAGCGCGCCTTTGGGCACCAGAATCTCCGGTGCCACCTCATGCGCGCCGAGCACACGGAAGCCCTGCTCCTCGATCAGCCGCGCCCCGCTCGACAACAGATAATCGTCGCCGCCACGGAAGGCGGCCGCGATACGCGGCAACAGCTTCAGCGTCGTCAGATCGAAGCGGACTTGCCAGAAGGCCGGTCGCACCAGCGATCCGATCAGTACCATCTCATGGCAGCCGGCGGCGCGGGCCGCGCGCGCGAGGGTGCCAAACTTCGCGATGCGGACCCAGGTATGTGGCCGCTGCGCATAGTCCTCCGGCCTCGCAATGCCCTGCAAAGGAAACAGCAGAACCTGCCGGCCGCGCGCGCTCACCGAATCCGCNATAGCCAGCGGCAGGCTGCCGCCGCCGCAAATNAGCGCGAGCGGGCCTTNCTGGCTCACGGCCGGCGCGGCGCTCATGCGTNCTCGTCNGCCTCGCCGCGCTTGATCGCCATGGTCAGCGGCCGTGTGCCGGCGCGGATGAAGTCGATCATTTTACGAACCTGCGCATCCTTCCCGTCATNGGCGGCGACGCGCTCCAGCCGGGCGCGGAATTCGCCGTCGCCGAAAAACAGCGCCCGATAGGCGTCGCGATAGCGATGGATATCGGCCTTGGCGAACCCGCGCCGCCGCATGCCGATCACGTTGAGGCCCACCAAATTCGCGAGCGGCCCCTGCACCGTGCCCCAAGGGATCACGTCGGCGCGAACGCCACTCAAGCCCACGATCATCGCGCCATCGCCGATGCGGACGAATTGGCGCACCGCCACACCGCCGCCGAACACCACATGGTCGCCGACGCTGACGTGGCCGCCAAGCACCGTGTTGTTGGCGAACACCACATTGTTGCCGACCTTGCAATCGTGCCCGACATGCGCGCCGACCATCAAGAAACAATGGTCGCCGACTTGCGTGACGCCGCCGCCGTCCTCGGTGCCGGTGTTCATGGTGACATTCTCGCGGATATCGCAATCGGNGCCGACCACCAGCCGNGTCGCCCCGCCGCGGTAGTGCACCGACTGCGGCGGCGAGCCGAGCGAGGCGAAGGGATGGATGACGGTGCGNGCGCCGACGNTGGTATGGCCGGTGAGATTGACATGCGCGATGAGCCGGCAGCCGTCGCCGATCGTCACGTGTGGGCCGACGGTGCAATAGAGGCCGATCGATACGTTCTGTCCGATCGCCGCCCCGGCCTCGATCCGCGCCGAGGGATCGATCATGGCCGCGCTCATGCGTCGAAAATCATGGCGCCGACTTCCGCCTCGGCAACGATCTTGCCGACGACTTTGGCCAAGCCACGATACCACCACATGTTTCCGCGCTGGGTGATTTTCCGCATGTGGTATTCGATGGTGTCGCCCGGCAAAACCGGCTTGCGGAATTTCGCCTTATCGATGGTCAAGAAGAACAGCGATTTCGGCCGCTTCTTAAAGTTCGCGGTGATGCAGAGCACACCTGCCGTTTGCGCCATGCCTTCGATCATCAACACGCCCGGAAACACCGGATTGTCGGGGAAGTGACCTTGGAAATGCGGCTCGTTGATCGTCACGTTCTTGATCCCGATGCCATGTTCGTCGCCCTGCATGTCGACCACCCGATCGACCATGAGAAACGGATAGCGGTGCGGCAACATCTTGAGCACCGCCGCGATGTCGGCGGCTTCGAGTTTTGTCACGGCTTTATCCATGGCGCTTGTCTCGTTCGTCCGCTGCCGCTTCGGCGCGGCCTTTGCCGCGCGCGAGTCGCTCGAGCATCATGATTTCGCGGAACCACAGCTTCACCGGCTTGGCCGGTGTACCGCCCCAGCGCGCACCGGCCGGGACATCGCCGTAAACGTTGCTGATCGCGGCGATCTGCGCCCCTTCGCCGATCGTGACGTTGTTATTGACGCCGGCGCGCGCGCCCAACACGACAAAGTCTTCGAGCGTCGAACTGCCGGAAATGCCCGTTTGCGCCACCAAAACGCAGTGCCGGCCGATGCTGACATTGTGGCCTACCTGCACCAGGTTGTCGATCTTGGTGCCCTCGCCGATCACGGTGTCGCGAATGGCGCCGCGGTCGATGGTGGTACCGGCGCCGATTTCGACATCGTCCTGGATGATGACGCGCCCGACCTGCGGCACCTTGAGGTGGCCCTTTCCTCCCATCACGAAGCCGAAGCCGTCTTGACCGATCTTGCAGCCCGGATGAATGATGACGCGATCCCCGAGCAACGCGTTGGCGATCACTGCCCCGGCGCCGATTGAACATTCGCGCCCGACCCGCACCTCGGTCCCGATTACGGCGGTGGCCCCGATCACGCTGCCGGCGCCGATCTCGGCGCCCGGACCGACCACCGCGCCGGGCTCGACGGTGACGCCGTTTTCCAGCCGCGCGGTCGGATGCACATGGGCGCCGGTCACGTCGCCCGCCTTGGCGAGTGACGACGGTCGCAGCGAATGCGGGAATAATTCACGCGCCACCATCACGAAAGCGCGATAGGGCTCANGCACNGTGAGCGCCGCCACGTGAGCCGGCAGATATTTGGCGAGCGCAGCCGTGGTCAGGCAGGCGCCGGCATGGGTCGCGGCGGCGGCCGAAACATACTTGTTATTGTCGAGGAAGCTGAGGTCGGACGGCGCCGCGCGATCGAGCGGGGCGACATTGGCGATGCGGCGCGTGTGCGCCAGTGCCGCCGGCAGCGTCGCACCGGCCAAGGTGGCGATCTCATCCAGCGTGAGACCGCGGGTGTATCGTAAAAATACCGGCTCGCTCATACCGCCAGTTCCGTGCCGCCAAGCGCGGTCAAGGTCAGAACTTCGTGCCGCCGCTGAAGCGGAAGAACTGCGTACGGTCGTAGCTCTCCTTGGTCAGAGCATAGGCAAAATCAAACCGCAGCGGCCCGAGTGGGGAATCCCAGATGAAGCCCATGCCGACCGACGAGCGAACCGCCATGTTATCGGCGACTTGCAGCGTTTCGCCGGTCACGGCCCAGGAGGTCGGGCCCTGATAATTCCACAGCGAGCCGGCGTCGGCAAAGGCGGCGACCCTGATGCCAACCTCCTTGGGCAGGAAGTAGAGCGGAGTTTGCGCCTCGACGCTGGCGCCCCAGTACATGGTGCCGCCCATCGCATCGTTGGTGGTCCCCGGCGTCATGTCGCGTGGACCAATGCCGGCCGGCGCAAAGCCGCGCACCAGGTTGGGGCCCATCTGGAATTGATCCAGCATGCGCAGATCCCTGCTACCCCAGCCGGTCAAATGGCCGCCTTGCAGGTGGAGCACGCCAACGATGTCCGGAAGCACTTCGTAGTAAGTCCGCGTATCCGCGGTCGTCCGGATGAAATTCACGTCGCCGCCGATGCCCGCGACGTCCTGCGTGATCGACGCAAAGAGGCCGCTGGTCGGGGATTTATTGTTGTCGAGCGTGCTATAGGCCAGTGTATAGCCGAGCAAGGAAGTCAGGACCGCGCCGTTGGCGAGTTCCATGCGGACCGGGAGCGAGGCTTCGCCGTTGGCGTAGCAGTTGCCGCCGTCACCGCGACCCGCTTCACTTGTCGGATTCACGCCAGGCCCGCCAGGGTTGCCTGCGAAGAAGGCAGAGCCAGGGCCGACACCGCCGCCATTAGCGAGCGCATTGGGCGACAGGATACAATCGTTCAACATGCTCGGCAGCGTAATTTTCTGCTGGTAAATCGAATAGTGCGGCTGCAACGAAAGCTCTTCCGACAGCGCAAATCCGAGGCGCAAATTGGTTCCGATCGATTGCGTATTGTAGGATACGTATGACGTCGCCAGGCTCTGCCGCGCGAACAGGTCGATGCCGCCGGCCATGCGGTAGCCGAGCAGAAAGGGCTCGACAAACGACAGATTGACGCCGCGCGTATACTGGCCAAAGCTCACCGCCGCCTTGGCGAACTGGCCGCGGCCCATGAGGTTGCGGTCGGCAACGCTGACCTCGGCGAGGAAACCGTCGGCGGTGGAGTAGCCGCCCGCGATGGAGAACTCGCCGGTCGACATTTCCTCGACGTTGACATTGACGACGACCCGGTCGGGCGCCGAGCCGGGCTCGTTGGTGATCTTGACCGTCTTGAAATAGTTCAGGTTCTTCAGCCGGCGCTCGGCGCGGTCGATCAGCGCGCGATTATAGGCATCGCCCTCGCCGATATCGAATTCGCGGCGGATCACGTAGTCGCGGGTGCGGGTATTGCCGAGAATATTGATGCGCTCGATATAGGCGCGCGTGCCTTCCTCGACCACGAAAATGAGATTGATGACCTTCTTCTCAAAGTCGCGGTCGCCGCGCGGACGCACACTGGCGAAGGCGTAGCCGTGCTTGGCCGCCTCGATCGTCATCGCCTCGACGCTCCTCTCGACCAGATCGGCGTTGTAGACACTGCCCGCGCTGAACTTGAGGCTGCTGCGCAGCGATGCCGGATTGATCGCGCGCACGTTCGACACCACGTCGAGGGTGCCGACGTGATACTGGCTGCCCTCATCGATGGTGAAGGTGACGAGGAAGCCCTTCTTGTCCGGGTCGTATTCGCCGACCGCCGCGACGATGCGCACGTCCGCATAGCCGTGTTTGAGATAGAAGCGGCGCAACAGGTCGCGATCGGCTTCCACCCGGTCCGGATCGTAGATGTCGGTGGATTGCAGGAAGCTGAGCCAATTGCTCTCGGAGGTTTTGATCACGTCCTTCAAACGGCCGGACGAATACGCATTCGCGCCAACGAAGCGGATTTGCCTCACGCCGGTTTTCGCACCTTCGGTGATCTCGAAGACCAGATCGACGCGATTGTTCGGCAACTCGATGATCTTCGGCTCGACCTTGATGTCGAAGCGGCCGCTGCGGTGATAGATTTCGATGATGCGCTGCACGTCGGCCTGCACGGTCGGCCGCGACAACGTCCCGCGCGGCTTCGACTGCACTTCGACCTTGAGCTGGTCGTCCTTGGCTTTCTTATTGCCTTCGAAGGCAACGCGATTGATCACCGGATTCTCGACCACGGTGACCACCAGCCGGCCGCCGGAATGGTCGATGCGCACGTCCTCGAACAGGCCGGTGGCAATGAGCGACTTAAGCCCCTCGTCTTCCTGCTCGACGCTCAGCCGTCCGCCCGGGCCCGGCTTGAAATAGGACTGGACGGTCGAGGTCTCGACCCGCCGGTTGCCTCTCACGTCGATGGAATTGGCGCTCTGCGCGGCCGCAACGCCCGACGACGCCACGCCCACAAGCCCGGTACCGACAAGGGTACCCCCGAGGACCACACAGCAGAGGGTCAGTCCCCGCAAAAACCGCACACCAAGTCCCATGCGCTACGCGCCTTTATTTACCCATGTAGCCGCCCCCGCCCCCGTTGCGGAGTCGACAGACTGTTGGGTCTGCTTTGGCAGCTTTGTACAGCGTTTTAGTGGCACTGCAAACGAAACTCCCGACCAAAGTTTCCCTTTCCCCTCAAAACGTTGCCCTAGGGCAACGCTCTAAGAGGTAGCCAGATGCAAAATGTCATTAAAGGTCGCAAATATCATCAACATGACCACAATCGCCAAGCCAATCCGGAACCCGACCTCCTGGGCGCGCTCGGATAGCGGCCGACCGCGAATCGCCTCGATCCCATAGAACAAAAGGTGACCGCCATCGAGCAGCGGGATCGGGAACAAGTTCAGAAGCCCGATCGAAACTGACAGCACGGCGGTCAGATGCATGAGCGCGACGAAACCGGCAGATGCCACCTGGCCGGAGACCTGGGCAATGCGAATTGGGCCACCGAGCTGGTCGGCCGCTTCCCGGCCGGCAAACACCCCGCCGATGTATGACAGGGTGCGGTCGACCACGAACCATGTCTCCTGCACGCCGCCGACGATGGCCTGGAGCGGACCCATCTTCTGCGTCTTGATGTCGCCGGGCGCCATGGAACGGCTGATGCCGAGCACGCCGAGCCTGTGCGTATTGCCGAAATTGTCCTTTGAGCTCCTTGAGCTGAGGCGTGGCTTTGAGTGTGACATGCACGCCGCCGCGTTCGACCTCGATATTGAGCGACGCGCCGGCGTTGATGCTGACGATGCGCTGCATGTCGGAGAAACTGTCGATTTTCTCGCCATCGATAGCCACCACCAAGTCACCCGGCTTGAAGCCGGCGGCCTGCGCGGCGCTTGCCGGCTGCACCGTATCGACGCGGGCGCTGGTGGTCTGCTTGCCGACGGTCATGAAGACGCCGGCGAAAATGGCGATCGCCAGGATGAAATTCGCGATCGGGCCGGCCGCCACCACGGCGGCACGCGGGCCGACCGGCTTGTGGACAAAGCTAACCGCTCGCTCGGCCTCGTTCATGGCGGCCGCGGCCGCATGATCGGGCACGCTCGCCGCATTGTCGTCGCCGAAGAATTTCACATAGCCACCGAGCGGAACCGCGGCGATTTTCCAGCGCGTTCCGTAACGGTCATAAAAGCCGACGATTTCGGGACCAAAACCAATCGAGAAAGTGAGTATCCTGATACCGCACCAGCGGGCCACCAGGAAATGGCCAAGCTCATGAAAGAAAACGACAATTGTCAGCACAAACAGGAACGGAACCAGATAACCGACGAGGTTGCCGCCGAATGCGCCCAAGCCCCCCATAATGTCCATACTCATCACACCCTCGTCCCGCCGTTATGGCGTCCCCGTCGTTAGCGAAAGCTTACTAGGATGACTTTACGGCAATTTCGGGCAAGAGGGCCAAAGCTAAACTTCTCGCAATATGGTCAACGCCGAGCGCGGCATCGATATCGGCCGGTTCCGCCAGCAGGCCGCGCCCGGCGGCCGCATCCAGCGTCATTTCGACCAGCGCCGTAATCGCAGGAAAACTGATGCGGCCGGCGAGGAATTCGGCGACCGCGATTTCATTGGCCGCATTGAACACGGTGGGCGCCGCCCCGCCCGCCTGCAACACGCGCCGCGCCAGCGCCAAAGCCGGAAAGCGAACGAGGTCGGGGGCCTCGAAGGTCAATTCGCGCACGCGCGCCAGATCGAGTCGCGGCGCCGGGCCGTCGATCCGCCGCGGCCAGGCCAGGCAATGGGCGATCGGAATGCGCATATCGGGAGAACCGAGCTGGGCCACGACCGAGCCATCCCTAAACTCCACCATCCCATGCACCACCGACTGCGGATGGACCAGCACGTCGATCTCATCCGGCTTAAGCGCGAACAGGTGATACGCCTCGATCACTTCGAGGCCCTTATTCATCAGGCTCGCTGAATCGACGGTGATCTTCGGCCCCATCGACCAGTTCGGATGACGCAATGCTTGTTCCGGCGTCGCCGCCTTGATCGCATCCAGCGACCAGGTGCGAAACGGCCCGCCCGATGCCGTGAGGATCACGCGCTTGACGTCCTCGCGGCGGCCGGCGCCGAGCGCCTGGAATATGGCGTTGTGCTCGCTATCGACCGGCAGCACGGTGGCGCCGGCGCTCGCCGCGCGCCGCATGAACAAGGCCCCGGCGCAAACCAGACATTCCTTGTTGGCGAGCCCGACCATGGCGCCGCGTTCAATCGCCGCCATCGTCGGCTTCAATCCGACCGCGCCGCTGATCGCCGCCATCACCCAATCGGCCGGACGCTGGGCGGCTTCGAGCAGAGCGGCCTCGCCCGCCGCCGCTTCGATGCCGCTACCGGCCAAGGCATCCTTCAGTTCACCGTAGACGGACGGATCGGCGACCACGGCAAACCGAGCGCCGACCTCGCGGGCGATCTTCGCCAGCGCCGTCGCGTTACGACGGGCGGTGACGGCCTCGACGCGATAACGTTCCGGCTCGCGCTTGATCAGATCGACGGTGCTGGCGCCGACCGAGCCGGTGGCGCCCAGAATTGTGATGCTGCGCACGGAATCGGCCGGCAGCGGTTTTGCTCGGGCAAGCTTGGTTGCAGAATGGCCTGGTACGGTCATGCGCTCACCATACCAGCAAGCCGCGCGCAGCGCCGTCGAAACCGCCATGTAGTAAACCGATCACGCAGCCCACAAGGGCCGCGGCCCAGAAGCCGTCGAGGCGATCCATCACGCCGCCATGGCCGGGAATGAGATGGCTGGCATCCTTGGCACCGAACTGGCGCTTGACCCAGGATTCGAAAAGGTCGCCGAGCTGCGCCACCACCGACAGCAGCAGCGCGATGATCGCAATCGCCGTCCTGTTGAATGCGCCAAAGAGGCTTGCGACCAGAACGGCCACGATCATGGCGCCGAGCGTGCCGACGATTGCGCCGGACCAGGTTTTTTTCGGGCTGATCGCCGGAAGCAGTTTCCGACCGCCGATCGCTCGACCGGCGAAGTAGCCGAGGATGTCGGTCGTCCACACGATCGCAAATAGCAAAACCAACGCGAGGAATCCGTGCGTGTTGTCGGCGCGCAGCAGAAGCGGCGCCAACAGCATGATGCCCGCGTAGCCAATGCCAGCGATGATCCAAACCGGACCGACGACCAGCGATACCCATTCCCACAGCACCGCGACTGCGGCGAGGCCCCAAAACAGCGCGAATGGCCAGCCGCCCAGATAGGCGGCGTACACCGCGACCGGCGCCAGCACGGCCGCCGAGATGATGCGCAGCACGAAATTGTTTGTGACCGCTGACGCGGGGCCTCCGGAAACGGGGTCGGCATCGAGCACGGGTTCAGGATCCGGTCTTCGCGACCAGGCCGCCGAACCGGCGCTCGCGCTGCTGGTATTCGCGGATCGCCGCCTCGAGCGCGGCGCGGTCGAAATCCGGCCAATAGGTCGGCACGAACACCAGTTCGCTATAGGCCGACTGCCAGAGCAGGAAATTCGACAGCCGCTGCTCGCCGCTGGTGCGGATGATGAGATCGGGATCGGGGATATCCGGCGCGTCGAGAAACGCGCTGACGGTCTCCATGCTGATGTCGGCGGGCTTGAGGCTCCCTTTCGCCACNTCCGCGGCGATCCGTTGCGCCGCGCGCGTGATTTCCTGGCGCGCGCCGTAATTGAAGGCCACCACCAAAGTAAGACCGTCGTTGTTCTTGGTGAGCTCTTCCGCCTCCACCAGCAGCCGGCCGATATCCGGATCGAGCCGGTCGCGCTCGCCGATCACGCGCACGCGCACGCCGCTGCGGTGCAGCTCGGCGAGATCGTTGCGGANGAAGCGGCGCAACAGGCCCATCAGTTCGCCGACTTCGTTGGCCGGGCGCGACCAGTTTTCCGCACTGAAGGAGAAGATGGTGAAGAACTTGATGCCGATCTCGCTGGCCGCGCGGATCGTCCGCCGCAAGGCCTCGACGCCGCGGCGATGCCCCTCCACGCGCGGCAGCCCGCGCGCCGCCGCCCAACGGCCATTGCCGTCCATGATGATGGCTACGTGACGCGGCGCCCGCTCGAACGACGGCACGGCGCTATGCGGAATCTCGGCCTCGGGCATGTCTTTTGAGCCGCCTCGTTCGTGTTGAATCAGAACCCGGCACAAGCATTTTCCTTGCGTATGATCTTATCCGAAAACCGGTTCCCATCCCCGATCAAGTCGAGGACATGCTTTTCGGGATCATGCGCCCGACCTCAAATGGTGAGGATCTCCTTTTCCTTTGCGGCGAGCATATGGTCGATCTCGGCGATCCCGGCATCGGTCGCCTTCTGAATATCGCCGGAAAAGTGGTCGTGGTCGTCTTTGCTGATCTTGTGATCCTTCTCCAGCTTCTTGACCAAGTCCATAGCGTCGCGCCGCACGTGACGCACCGCCACGCGCGCGGTCTCGGCATATTTGTGCGCGATCTTCACCAGTTCCTTGCGCCGCTCCTCGTTGAGCTCGGGGATGCGCAGCCGCAGCATCTGCCCTTCGGTCGCCGGCGATAAGCCCAGATTGGAATTGACGATCGCCTTTTCCACGGCGTGCACCAGCGAGCGGTCCCAGACATTGACCGTGATCAGGCGGGGCTCCGGCACGCTGACGCTGGCGACCTGAATGAGCGGCATCTGCGCGCCATAGGCCTCGACCATGACCGGATCGAGCATATGGACGGAAGCGCGTCCCGTGCGCAGACCGGACAATTCGGTCTTGAGCACGGAGCTGGCGCCCTGCATGCGGCGTTTGATTTCGTTGATATCGTACGTTTCGTTTGCCATGGCGATCCCCCGAACACGACGCCGCTGGTAAAACGCGGGTCGGCCTAGCCAATCACCGTCGAGCGGCCCTTGCCACGCAGAACGGCCTCGATGGCGCCCTTGTCGGCGATCGAGAACACGATGATAGGCATGTGGTTTTCCCGGGCAAGCGCGAAGGCGGTGGAATCCATCACCCGCAGGTCCTTCTCGATCGCCTCCTGGTGGCCGAGCTTGTCGTAGCGCTTGGCTTTCGGGTCTTTTTTCGGATCGGCGGTATAGACCCCGTCCACATTGGTGGCCTTGAGCACGGCCTGGCAGCCGAGTTCGGCAGCGCGCAGCACCGCCGTGGTGTCGGTGGTGAAGAACGGATTGCCGGTGCCGGCAGCCAGCAGCACGACGCGGCCCTTGCCGAGATTTTTCAGCGCGCGCTTGCGGTTATAGGTCTCGCACACCGCGGTCATGGCAAGCGCCGACAGCGTGCGCGCCTCGCGCCCGGCGCGCTCGATGGCGGCTTCCAGCACCAGGCAATTCATCACCGTCGCCAGCATGCCCATGGTG
>JGI20195J14853_1000234_pt1 | contig 16711 bp, 14 predicted proteins | sample NGESurdeep092012_3_FD_14853 | JGI IMG/M metagenome (IMG submission 14853)
CTGCGCCCGTAGCTCCTCCACCAACGCGGCCAGGTCCGGCGTGGGCGGAAGATCGGACACAAGGCGACATGATCAGCCTTGTGCGCATCAGATCAAGCCGACACGCCGCAGGTCAGCGGGCCGCCTGAATGGACACGCCCAATGCCGCCACCATACTCAGGAGTGTCCAACCGCAGGAGTCGGTCGGGCTCAGCGCTTACTGATCATGGAGGGCACATGACGGTGCAATCGTCGGCGTCGGTCTACCCTGCGCGCCTCGAGGTCGACTACCCGGACCAGCACGACCGGGTGACGACCCTTTTCCGCGTGATCATGGTCATTCCGATCGGGATCGTCAGCGCTGTGCTCACGGCTGGAGCCACCCAGACGGTCTACAACCAGAGCGGACAGGTGGTGCGCACGACGAGCGGTGGCATCACCGCCGGCCTGTTCGTCGCGACACTGCTGATGATCGTCTTCAGGCAGCGCTACCCGCGCTGGTGGTTCGACTTTGCCCTAGAGATCGCTCGCTTCGGCGCCCGCATCGGCGCCTACCTCGTACTCCTCACCGACCAGTACCCCTCAACGGTCGAGGAGCAGAGCGTCCACCTCCAGATCGACTACCCAGACGTCAAGCGCGACCTGAACCGCTGGCTGCCGCTGGTGAAGTGGCTGCTCGCAATCCCGCACTTTGTTGTCCTCGTCGTGCTGTCCGTGGCTGCCTTCTTCGTGGTCGTCATCGCATGGTTCGCGATCCTGATCACCGGACGATACCCGCGGGGACTGTTCGACTTCGTGGTCGGCGTCGCCCGCTGGTGGCTGCGTGTCCACGCGTACGCGACCCTTTTGGTCACTGACCGCTATCCGCCTTTCTCCCTCACCTGAGCGGGACGGCGCATGTCGTTCTCGTCCCGCCACGCCGGAGCAGCGTCGAAGTCGGCCTGACCGTCCCCGTCGCCGGTGTCCTTCGCCCGGTCGATGTCAACCAGACCGAGGGGCACGACGCAGTTGCCGGTCTCGGGGAACACCATGTCGGTCCAGAACTCCCACTCGGAGACAGGCCCGGTCATAACCATGGAGCGCGGGCAGGGAGTGTGACGCCAACCAAAGACGCGGGCCGGTGGGTCCGGTCCGACTCCTCGGCCTCGTCGCCCGCGTCGGGGGGCGTGGAATCTCAGGCGTCCCTGCGACGCAGGAGCACGGCAGCCGCAGCCAGCCGGATGACGACCCACAAGATCATGACGCCGTAGCCCTGCCACGGGTCCAGGGCGGTAACGGTCGAGGTCGCGCGGAGCTGGTCGATCGTCGCCTGGGTGGTCGTGATCTGGTGGCCGGCCGTAGACGGCAGGAACGGGCTGAGGTTCCGGAGGAACGACGCGGGGATCGCCCGGACACGTTCGCGACAACAGGATGAGCCCGAGGACGGTCGCGAGGACCCCAGCCGAGAGCCGCACGAACGCGCAAGAAGGAACGATCGCGACGAGGTACAGAGCGCCGCCCAGCAGGATTCGCTAAGTGGCCCCGGCCATAAGTCCGTGGGGGTCGGTTGTGCCCAATCCTCGGTGTCAGCGCATGGGCCCGGACAGGTAGAGGCCGCACGCGCAGTCGAGGGCGTCCTCGGCGCTGCCGGCGAAGCTGCCGGTGGGCAGCACCTGGTCCTGGTAGCGGCCGCTGCTGGCGAGGTAGAGGGCGAAGCCCCAAGTGCTGGCTGATCCGCCATAGCGCAGCCGGCACAGAGGAAGCACCTCCCCGTCGGGAAGTTGCCCGTCGAGGTAGGCGAACTGACCGCGAAACCGCACCTGCACGGCGGCCAACTGGGGCCAGTGGGCCCGGGCATGGGCGTCCAGGCGCTGGGCCAACGAGGACTTGGTGGACTGCGGTGGACTGGCCATCGCCCGCCATCGTGCCGCATCGGCGCGCCTCCGCCGATAGCCGGCAGATCACCGTCATGATCGCGCGGTCCAGACTGTGATCTTTCGGCCAGGGAGCTTCCCCGCATGCCCGCCGCCGTCCCCATCGTGCTCAGCGCTGCCGAACGCCACCGCCTCAAGCAGCTCGCCCGCAGCTACACCCTGCCCCTCCGACTTGTCCTGCGGGCCAGCATCGTGCGCCTGGCCGCCGCCGGTCGGACCAACGCCTCGATCGCCGACCGGCTCAACGTCAAGGTCGACACCGTGCGCAAGTGGCGGGCCCGGTTCGCCGCCCGCCGGCTGGATGGCCTGGCCGATGCACCGCGCAGTGGCCGGCCACCGCGGTCTTCGGCTTTGCAGCGCGCCGAGGTCACCGCGTTGGCCTGTCAGGTGCCGGCCACCTCCGGAGTGCCGTTGGCCCGGTGGAGCTGCCCCGAGCTGGCCGCCCAGCTCACCGACACCGGGGTGGTGCCGGCAATCTCGGCTGCCACCGTGCGCCGGATCCTGCGCGAAGATGCGATCAAGCCCCTGGCAGTACCGGTCCTGGATCTCAGTGCGCGACCCCGACTTCGCCGCCCGGGCGGCCCGGGTACTCGGGCTTTACCAGCGCAGCTGGCAGGGCCGGGAGCTCGGCGCCGACGAGTACGTCATCAGTGCCGACGAGAAGACCTCCATCCAGGTCCGGTGCCGGTGCCACCCCACCGTGCCGCCCGGGCGGGCGCGGGCAATGCGGGTCGAGCACGACTACGACCGCGGCGGCGCGCTGGCCTACTTCGCCGCCTACGACGTCCATCACGCCAGGGTGATCGGCCGGTGCGCATCCAGCACCGGCATTGCGGCGTTCCAGGCTCTGGTCGAGCAGGTCATGACCCGCGAGCCCTATGCCTCGGCGCGCCGGGTGTTCTGGGTGGTCGACAACGGCTCGTCGCACCGGGGGCAGGTCGCGGTCGACCGGCTAGCCGAGCGCTGGCCGACCTGCGTGCTGGTCCACACCCCGGTGCACGCGTCGTGGCTCAACCAGGTGGAGATCTACTTTCCATCGTGCAGCGCAAGGTGGTCACACCCAACGACTTCACCGATCTGGCCGAGATCGCCACTCGTCTCGCGGCCTTCGAACAGCGTTACAACGCGAGGGCGACGCCCTTCGGGTGGAGATTCACCACCGCTGATCTCGACAACTTGCTCAACCGTCTCGATCAACCCGAACATCCCGTTCCGGCCAACGCGGCGTGACCCCCCCGGTGAACTAACTAAGGACTCGCCCCTCACCGGCTCCGAGCTGCGCCACCACGTTCGCAGCTTCACCCGGCGCCGGCACAGTTCGTACGGCGGGTCGCGGCGCGTGCCGATGCCGACGGCGGGTGAAGCTGCTAGCCGGCCCCAGCTTCAGCGGGCTTCCGGCGGCGTTGGTCGTCAGCCAGTGGTGGAGCCCATGGTCGCCGTCGCCGTCTGCTCGGTACCGTCGCGGGTGAAGTGGATGGTGACCCGGTCACTGGGCTTGTGGGTGCGCACCGCGGCAGTGAGGTCGTCGGCGCCACCGACGGCTGTGTCGTCCAGCGCCGTGATCACGTCACCGGCGCGCAGCCCGGCCGCGAAGGCGGCGCTGCCCGGTGCCACCGTGCCGACCAGGGCGCCGCCCCCGGTGTTGTCGGTGATGCTCACTCCGAGTACGGCGTGCGCGGGCGTCTGGCCGGTCATCAGCTGGTCGGCAACCGTGCGGGCCTCGTCGACCGGGATGGCGAAGCCAACCCCGATGTTGCCGCTCTGCCCACTGGCACTGCTGCTGCCCAGGCTCGCGATGGCGGTGTTGATTCCGATCACCCGACCCTGGCCGTCGACGAGCGGGCCGCCGGAGTTACCGGGGTTGATGGCCGCGTCGGTCTGGACGGCGTCGCCCACGGCCGCGGCCGAGGCCTGGCTCCGCTGGGGCAACCGACCCGGGGACGGAGACTGGCTGCTGCCCAGGTTCACGGTGCGGTGCAGCGCGGACACGATACCGGCGCTGACCGAGCCCTCCAGGCCGAGCGGCGAGCCGATGGCCAGCACCGTGTCGCCCACATGCACCGTCGAGGTCGAGCCCAGGGTGGCCGGGGTCAGGCCACTGACGTCCTTGGCGCGGATGATCGCCAGGTCGGTCGCCGGGTCGCGACCGACGATGCTGGCGTCGGCGGTCTTGCCGTTGGCGAACTTGACTGTGATCCCGCCCGCGCCCGCCGAGGCCGCCGCCTCGACCACGTGGTTGTTGGTCAGGATGGTGCCGTCCGAGCGCAGGATGACGCCAGATCCTTCGTCCCCGCCGCTCGACGTCGTGACGGTGACCGAGACGACGCTGGGCTGGACCGCCGCGGCCACCTGCGCCAGCGGCTCGGTCGGGGCGCTCGACGTACCGGTGAGACCGGCCGGAGTGGCGCTGGTGGTCACGGTGGTGGTGCGCCCGCCGACGTACCGGGCCGTCACGGCCGCCCCGGTGGCGCCGCCGCCGAGGGCAACGGCGACCAGGGTCGCCGTACCGACCGCGCGCCGCCGCCACGGCGGGAGACGGTGCATCCCCGACGGGGGCCCGGCGACCGGTGGCGGTGGGAGTGCGGTACCGCCGCCGCCCGCGGCCGGCGCCGCCGGCGGGGTGAACCACGGCGACTCGGCGGAAGCGGCGGAGGTAGATCCGGTCGTGGGGTCCCACGGGGAGGGACTGTGTCCCGGCATCTCGGCCGTGGTGTCGACGTGCGGGTGCTCGGCGTTGGTGGTCATGCCAGCAGAGTCACCCGGCCACCTGTGCGGACCGACCGTGCGGGCTGTGCGTCCGCTGTGAACGCTCGATCAGTCGACCGAGCGCTGGCGCAGCCGGAACCGCTGGATCTTGCTACTCGGCGTCTTCGGCAGGTCGGGCACAAAGTGCACAGCGCGCGGGTAGGCGTGCGCGGCGTACCGGGTCTTGACCAGCTGCTGCAGCTCGGTGGCCAACGCCGGCGAGGCAGTGGCGTCCGCACGCAAGACGACGTAGGCCTCGATCACCTCACCGCGAAGCTCATCCGGTACGCCGACGACCGCGCACTCCACCACGTCCGAATGCGTGATCAGCACCGACTCGACCTCGAACGGCCCGATCCGGTAACCGGCCATGATGATGACGTCGTCGTCGCGGGCGGAGAAGAAGAAGTCGCCGTCGGCGTCCCGGGAGCCGGCGTCCCCGGTGTAGTACCAGCGGCCGTCCGCGCTGTACCGCTCCGCCGACTTCTGGGCGTCCCCAGCGTAGGCACTAAACCACATCAGCGGGCTCGCCAGCAGGTCGATCACCACTCGGCCCGACGTGCCCGCGGGTGCCACTTCGTCGCGGTCGGGCAGCAGCACCTCGGCGCCCCAGCCCGGCATCGGCTGACCCATCGAGCCGGGCTTGAGCTCGCGGCGGACGTCGTCATGCCAGCCATTGACGATCGCCATGCCGAGCTCGGTCTGGCCGTAGTGGTCCCGGATCGCGACTCCGAGGACGCGCTCGGCCCAGCTGACCATCTCCGGGTTGAGCGGCTCACCAGCGCTGGAGCAGACCCGCAGCGGCAGCCCCAACGGGGCGTCGGCGTCGGCAGCCCGCAGGGTGCGGTACACGGTAGGAGCGGCGGCGAAGTTGGTCACGCCGAACTTCTTCAGCAGCCGCCAGGTCAGGGCCGGCTCGAACGCGGCATGCAGCAGGATGCTGCGCCGGCCACTGACCAGCGGACCGAGGATGCCGTAGTAGAGGCCATAGGCCCAGCCCGGGTCGGCCGCGTTCCAGAAAACGTCATCGGCGCGGACGTCCAGGCCGTACTCCAGGTAGGTCTGGAACGCCGCCAGCGCGCGCACCGGGACCAGCACGCCCTTCGGGGCGCCGGTCGTGCCGGAGGTGAAGATGTGGACGAGGGTGGCGTCCCCGCCCAGGCGAGCGGCCGGCACTCCTGGGTCGGCCCGGTCGAGCAGGTCCGCCAGCCGCAGGTCGTCGGTGCCGGCCGCGGTGCCGGCCGCGGTGCCGGCCTGCGCCCTGACAGCGGTGTCATCCGCCGACACCACGACTCGCCACGGCGCGTCGGCCGGGATGTCCGCGGACGGGATCAGCTTCGCCCGCTGGCCGACGTCAACCACGACCACCTTGGTCGCGCTGGCCGTCAGCCGCAGCGCGATCGCCGGCGGCGCAAAGGCGGTGAACAGCGGCACGTGCGCGGCGCCGAGCCGCCAGATGCCCATCAGCGTGATGACGAGGTTCTCGCTCTTGGCCATCAGCGTCGCGACTCGATCACCGGGGCCGACGCCGAGGTCGGCCAGCGCGCGGGCCGCCCGCTCCGAGCGCTCGCGCAGGTCGGCGTAAGTCAGGTCGTGCGCGGTGAGATCCGGCTCGATGAAGGTGAACGCGACAGCGTCAGCCGGATGGCGGTCGCACAGCAGGTCGGCGGCGCAGGCGTCGGGGCCGGCATAAGTGTCGAGCAGCTCGCGAACTCGGTCGTCCGGCGTCATGTCACATCGTCTCCTTGTCAGCTGCGGGCCAGGTGACGGCTGATCACGAGGCGCTGGATCTGGTTGGTGCCTTCGAAGATCTGCATCACCTTGGCGTCGCGCATGCACCGCTCGACCGGATAGTCGCGGGTGTAGCCGTAGCCGCCGAACACCTGGACGGCGTCGGTGGTCACCTTCATCGCGGCATCGGTGGCCACCAGCTTGGCGATGCTCGCCTGTCGGCCATAGGGCAGGCCCCGGTCGCGCCGGCGGGCGGCCTCCAACGTGGTCGCGCGGGCCGACTCGACCGCGGCGGCCATGTCGGCGAGCAGGAAGCCCAAGCCCTGGTGGTCGATGATCGCCCGGCCGAAGGTCTGCCGCTGCTTGGCGTAGGCGACCGACTCGTCGAGAGCGCCCTGCGCCAGCCCGACGGCACAGGCGGCGATCCCAAGCCGGCCGTTGTCCAGCGCACTCAGCGCGATGTGCAGCCCCTGGCCCTCCGCGCCCAGCAGCCGGTCGGTGCTGACGTCCACGTCGTCGTAGTGCCCCATCGCGGTCGGCGACCCGGTCAGCCCCATCTTGCGCTCGGGGGCCGCGAACGACAGCCCCGGCATGCCGGCGTCGACGAGGAAGCAGGAGATGCCCCGACTGCGGTCGGCCGAGGTGCGGGCGAAGGTGGTGTAGAAGTCGGCGTGCCCACCGTGGGTGATCCAGGCCTTCGTCCCGGAAAGGACGTAGCCGACATCCGTGCGGGTCGCCTTGGTGACCATCGCCGCCGGGTCCGAACCGGCCTGCGGCTCGGACAGCGCGTAGGCCCCGAGCAGCTCGCCACCGAGCAGATCGGGCAGCACGCGCTCGCGCTGCTGCTCGCTGCCGAAGGTGGCCAGCGGGTAGCAGGCGAGGGCGTGCACGCTCACACCCACCGCCACGCTCGCCCACCGGCTGGCGAGCTCTTCGAGCACCTGCAGGTAGACCTCGTAGGGCTGGGCGCCCCCGCCGTACTGCTCGGGGTAGGGCAGTCCCAGCAGCCCGGCCCGGCCCAGGGTGCGGAATACCTCGCGCGGGAACCGTTCCTCGGCGTCGTGCTCGGCGGCGATCGGCGCAAGCTCGTTGTCGGCGATGTCCCGGGCCAGCGCCAGCAGGTCCTGGGACTCCGCAGTGGGGAGCATGCGCTCGGCCGGCATGGGCGTCTCCTCAGCGGTCGCTGCGCTTCCAGGACGGGCCGTTGGTGCACAACCCGCGTCAGGCAGCAGAGGGTACCAGAGGACGTACCTGGGTACTGTCAATGGTGTGGACGAGCGCCTTCTTACCGGCAGCGTGACTGATGGTTCGGCGCTCGACCCAACCTTATCGGCGACCGAGTCGGGGCGCGGGCAGCGGAAGTGGACCCGTCGCCAGTCGGAACTGTTCGACCGGCTCGTTGATCTGTTCTTGATCGAGGGCTTCGCCGATCTAACCCTGGAAGACATCGCCGGCCGGCTGCGCTGCTCGAAGTCGACGCTGTACGCGCTCGCCCACTCCAAGGAGCAGCTCGCCGTCGCGGTGGTCACGCACTTTTTCCGGCGGGCGGCCAGCCGGGTGGAGGAGCGGGTGCTGGCGGCCGGCCCGGACCCGCGCGCCCGTGTGGTCGCTTACCTGACGGCAGTCGCCGACGAGCTGCGACCGGCCAGCCCGGACTTCCGGGCCGCCATCGCCGACTTCCCGCCCGGCCGCGCGGTGTACGAGCGCAACACCCGGATCGCCGCGGACCGGGTCCGCGCCCTGATTGCCGAGGGGGTGGCCAGCGGCGCCTTCCGAGACGCCCACGCGGAGTTCGTCGGCGAGGTGGCCGCCGTCGCAATGGCCGGCATCCAGCGTGGGGACGTGACCGCGCGGACCGGACTGACCGACGCGGAGGCGTACGCCGAGCTGGCAACGCTGGTGCTCCACGGCGTGTCCGCCTGACCCTCGTACGGTCGCCATGGTCCACGTGCAAGTGGTCCGGGCGACCCTCCCCGTCAGTGCCGCTGGCTGGTGAAGCGAATCCTGCTCGCCGCCTTCACCCGTCGTGGGCATCGTGGTGGACCGCGACCCGCCGAGTCGGCGGTGCCGTGGGCGGGTGAAGCTGTCGGGGCAGTCGTCTACGGGCCAGCCCGCTGCCTTGATTTCCTACGTCGTCGAGCCAGCCAGGGCCAGCCAGAGCCAGCCGGAGCGGGAAAACCGGCTGACAGCGCGCTTACCGTCTCCGGTGTGTTCTCGGCGCTGCGATCGCGCAACTTCCGCCTCCTTTGGCTGAGCCAGTCCGCCAGCGTGATCGGCGACGCGCTGGTCATCGTGGCCATCGGGCTGTACGTCACCCGACTGACCGGCAACCCCGCCGACGTCGGCGTCGTGCTGGCGGCGTACTCGCTGCCGTTGGTGCTCTTCGTGCTGCTGGGGGGCGTCGTCGCCGACCGGCTGCCGCGCCAGGTCGTCATGCTCGTCGCGGACGCTGTGCGGGGACTGCTGCATGGGACGCTGGCGGTGCTCATCGCCATCGGCGTCGTGCGGGTATGGCACATGGTTGTCATCGGGGTGCTGTTCGGGACGGCGGAGGCCTTCTTCCAGCCCGCCTACACCGGGCTGGTGCCACAGACGGTCGACGAACCGGACATCCAGGCCGCTCAGGCCCTCGGCGGAGTGAGTCGAGAGGTGGCCTCGTTCGCGAGCCCGGCGCTGGCGACCGCACTGGTGCTCGGCGTCGGCGGGGCCGCGGCCTTCGGCCTCGACGCGCTCACCTTCGCCTTCTCGGCCGCACTGCTCGCCCGGGTCCACCCGCGCGCCCGAGGCGCAGTCGCGATGCGACGTACGGTGATCGCTGAGTTGCGGGAGGGCTGGGTGGCCGTGCGGGAGCGGTCGTGGCTGTGGGCGACAATTGCCGCCTTCTCCGCCTCGCTGCTGCTGGCGCTGGCGCCGTTTTTTGTCCTCGGCGCGTCGGTGGCCCGGGAGGTCTATGGCAGCGACGCGGTCTTCGGGCTGACCAATGCCGCCTGGGGTGTGGGTACGGCCGCCGGTGCGGTGGTCGGCTCGTGGTGGCGGCCCCATCGACCCGTCCTCGCCGGGATGCTCGCCGGGTTGTCCTGGCCCGGCGCGATCACCCTGTACGCCGTGGGACCGCCGCTGCCGGTGCTGTACGCCGCCATGGCCGCCGCCGGCGTCGGCATCGGGTTGTTCGGCGTCTGGTGGGAGACCGCGATCGCACAGCGCATCCCAGCGCACCTGCTGTCACGGGTGTCGGCCTGGGACTGGCTGGGCTCCATCGCCCCGCTGTCGGTCGGCTATCTCTTGGTCGGATCGGTGGCCGGCGAGCTCGGTGCAGTTCCGGTGCTCTTCGTCGGCGGGTTGCTTGGGGTAGCGGCGTGCTCGCTGGCGCTGCTGCCCCGCTCGACCCGCACGTTGACCCGAGTGGAGGCCGCTGGCGCCAGCACTGCGACCGTGGTCGAATCGCCGGCGTGAGCCCGGCGCCGAGCAGGCTGCCCCGTGGCGTCCTCTCCCCGGTGGCGGCCGCCGCTGATCAGGTCACCCGGGCGCTCACCTCCTGGCGGAGGCTGAGCCGATCGTCGCCTGTCGCTGTTCCGGCTCCGCCGCGGCGGCGGCCTCGACCTCGAGCAGCGAGTCGCCGTGACGCTCCTGGTCGTAGGCTGCCCGACCGCCGCGCAGGCCGAACAGCCGCTTGGCGAGCAGCAGGTAGATGACAGCGGCGACGTTGATGGCGAACGCGCCGGCGCGGGTGAACGTGACGCCCTTGATCAGTTCGCGCACCTCCAGCGGCAGGAAGATGGCGGTCGCGACCGCGGCGAAGTACTCGCCCCAGCGCTTGAGCAGCCACAATCCGACGCCCTCGATGGCCTCCAGGGCGGCGTACGCCCCGAGCAGCGCCGCCACCAGGGTGAGCTGGGAAGACCGGGCGGCCAGCGCATGCTGCAGGTCGCGGACCAACGCGAACTGATCGACGTGGACGCCGGTCGCCCGAAAAGCCGGCAGGTAGCGCTCCAGCCAAGCCTGAATCGAGCCGCGGGCGTCGCGGAAACGCAGCACGCCGTACGTCGCCAGCCCCAGCAACACCGCCCGCAGCAACCGCTCGGCCGCCAGGAGCCGCAGGATGACCGCCTGCCGCAGCGCCTTCCCGCGCAGCACCAGCGGCGCCTCGTCGGCGGGGCCGCGGGCATGCGGCGGGCCGAGCACGAAGTCGCTGCAACGCAGGCAGCGCCATACCTCTCCGACCCCGGTCGTCCCGGACAGCCGGCCAGCCAGCGCCGGCTCGGTCGGCGCGTAGGTGGCGTGGCCGTGGCGGGCACACGCCCGCAGCTCCCAGCGCCTCAGCCTGGCCATGTCGCTCCCCAGCAGCTACTCAAACGCCCGCCGTGACTGCGGCCGCGCCGGACCCGTGGGCAGTGCCGTGACATCCGCCGTGCTGGCCGGACTACGGCTCACGGTAGCCTGCTGGCGGCATCGCCCCAGCGCACGGCGGAGCGGACGCACCGCTGCCAGCCGGTGCGTCGGACTCTCGGTCAGTCGGACTCTCGGTCAGCCGGACTCTCGGTCAGCCGGACTCTCGGTCAGCCGGACTCTCGGTCAGCCGCCACGTCCCGCCCAGGAGCGATGCCCGCCCGACGTACCGGACACGCTGACGAGCGTTGCCTACCCTTCCTGGGCCACCGTTGCCTCTACCGTCGAAGTCCCCGACCCGGAACGGAGCTCATGACCAACGCCCGAACCGCGCCCCGCCGCGGCTCTCGCGGATACGCGTTGTCGCTGCGGCCACGGTTGGCCGGTCCGGTGCTCGCCCCGGCGGTTTGCGGGCTCGTTGGCAGCCTGCTGGTGCTGGTCACGGCGGGGCGAGCCGCCACCGTGCCGGGGGCGACGCCGCCGAGCCGGTGGTGGGGCCTGCTGGCCCCGGTCCACGGCGACTGGATGCCGGGCCTGGTGCCGCTGGCACTGATCGCCGGGGTCAGCCTGCTGCTGGGCAGCTGGCTGCGACTGGTCCAGCTGGCCAAGCACGGTCAACTGAGCATCCCGGCGGTGGGTGCGGTGGCCGTCCTCTGGGCGCTGCCGCTGCTGCTCGGACCTCCACTGCTCAGTCTGGACGCGTACAGCTATGCGGCGCAGGGCGAGCTGCTGCGCGCCGGTGGCGACCCTTACCGGGTCGGGCCGGAAGCTCTTGGCGGCGGCTCGGCGCTGGCCGCGGTGGACCCGTTCTGGCGGTCGGCTCGGGCGCCGTACGGGCCGCTGGCGCTGCTGACCGCGCGGCTGGCGACCAGCCTGGGCAACCCGGTCGCCGCCCTGCTGGCCCTGCACCTGGTGGCCGCCCTGGCCTTGGTGCTGGTAGCGGTCGCGGTCTGCGACCTCAGCCCGGCGCACCGTCGGCCGCTGGTGCTGGTGCTCGCGGTGGCCAACCCGCTGATCCTGCTGCAGCTGCTCGCGGCGGCGCACTGGGAAGCCCTGATGGTCGCCGGCCTGGTCGCGGCGTTGGCGTTGTGGCGTCGCCAACACCCGCTGGCTGCGGTCGCCATGGCGTCGGTCGCCACCGCCGTAAAGCCGCCGGCAGCCCTGGCCGTGCTGGTCCTGGCCGCCGCCCATGTGGTGGCGGTGCCGGCCATCGGCCAGCGGGTCCGGGCGACCGGCAAAGTGGTCGCCGCGGCGGCGCTGCCTTGGGTGCTGCTGGCCCCGCTGGTCCCGAACGCCGCCGGTTTCTTGCCTGCCTTGAGCACGCCGCTGGCCGGTCGGACCCTCTACGCCCCGACGACCCTGCTCGCCGAGATCATCGCCGTACTGGGCCACGTGCTCGGCGTACCGGTGCACTTCGACGGTCTGCTCGCCGGCACCCGGGTGCTCGGGCTGGCGCTTGCGGCCGTCGTGACCGCCGGCCTGTTGCTTACCTGGCGCCGGCGTAGCCCGGCCGAGACCATCGGTGGCGGACTGCTGGTCGTGGCGCTGCTGGGTCCGGTGCTCTACCCGTGGTACCTGTCCTGGGGACTGCTGCCGCTGGTTGTGGCCGGCCGGCGCTGGGACTGGCCGGTCACCGCGCTCAGCGCGGCGGCGGTGTTCACCGCCCTGCCCGGTTGCCAGCAGCTGAGCGTGTTCCTGCCCGTCGTCCGACCACACCCCGGTACGACGTTCACCGCGGCCACCCTGCTGGCCGTCGGCGTAGCCGTGCTGGTGATCCGGGCCGGCGGTGGCACCCGGGCCGCGCTGGTGCGGACGGGCTCCGTCGAGGAGAACGAGGCGGCGCCGTCGGTCCCGCGAGCGACCGCACGCCGCTGACGCGACCGGCCCGGACTCGATCCTGGTTGCCGTCAACGCCACCCGGGCCGGTGGTGGCCGGACAGCTCGTGGTGGGCCTGCGGGTCGGTGGCGTAAGGGTCGGCGTGCACGATCGCTGAGGTCAGTCGGCGTATGTCGTGGAGCAGCCGATGCTCCGTCTCGTCGGCGATGTGGTGGGCCGCGACCAGGGACAGCGTCTCGTCGACGACGATGTCGCACTCGGCGCGCAGCGCATGGCCGATCCAGCGCACGCGCACCTGGCCGACATCGCGAACTCCCGGAGTTGCCCGGACGACCTGCTCGACCCGGTCCACCAGGGCCGGGTCCACGGCGTCCAGCAGCCGAGCGAAGACCTCCCGAGCCGCCTGGCGGAGCACGGCCAGAATCGCAACGGTGATCACCAGGCCGATGATGGGGTCCGCGAGGCGGAACCCGAGGGCGACGCCACCGGCGCCGAGGAGTACGGCGAGACTGGTCAGTCCGTCGGTGCGGGCGTGCAAACCGTCGGCGACGAGTGCCGCCGAGCCGATCCGGCGACCGACCTGGATGCGGTACCGGGCGACCAGCTCGTTACCCGCAAAGCCGATCACGGCGGCGGCGGCGACGAAGCCCAGATAGCTGACCGGCTCCGGGTGCAGCAACCGACGGATGGCGGCGTAAGCGGCCAGCGCCGAGGATGCCGTGATCAGCAGTACGACCACCAACCCGGCCAGGTCCTCGGCGCGGCCATAGCCGTAGGTGAACCGGCGGGTGGGCGCCCGGCGGCCGAGGGTGAACGCGACGCCCAGCGGGACGGCGGTCAGCGCGTCCGCGAAGTTGTGCAGCGTGTCCCCGAGCAGGGCCACGGAGCCGGACAACAGCACCACGGCCAGCTGCACTACGGCGGTCACCGCCAGGACCGCGAAGCTGATGACCAGGGTGCGGACGCCGAGCTGGCTGGTTTCCAGCTCGCTGTCCACCGCGTCGGTCGCGTCGTGGCTGTGCGAGGCGAACAGGTCGGCTATTCGGCCCCACCATCCGTGGCGGTGCTCGTGCTGCTCGTACTGCTCGGGCCCGTGATTCTCGGGCCCGTGATTCTCAGGCCCGTGGTGCGGGTGGTCGGCCCGCCGGTCAGTCACGACCGCACCGACCACTCGGGGCCGGCCGGGGTGTCGCGCACCTCGATCCCCGCAGCGGCGAGCCGGTCCCGGACCAGGTCCGAGGTGGCGAAGTCTCTGTTGTCCCGGGCGCGTCGGCGCACGTCCAACGCCAGCTGGACGACGGGCCCGAGCACCTCGCGCGGATCCCGGGCACCCACCCGGGCGAGCTCCCCCATCCGGACGATCATGGCACGCAGCGTCCGGCGGGCGACGTCACGGTCGGCGCCCTGCAGGGTGTCAGCCTGCCAGTCGACAATCGCCTGCTCCAGCGCGAGCACCGCGGTGACGCAGCCGGCGACGTCCGCGGCGGCGAGTGCGGTGTCGAAGTCGGTCCGCGCTCGCCGGGCCTCCTCGCGCAGCGAGGCTGCCACCACCGGCGCCGCGTCGGGACGCTGACCCGGTGCCTCCAGCGCGCTGCTGACCCCAGCGAGCCCGGTCGCACCCGCGCCACCGGCGCTGGCCCCGCGCAGCAGGCCGCCGAGCTCCGCCAGCCCCAGCTGCTCCCCGGCCGGCACCACGGTGGACCGCCCGCGGCGACGTACCGTCACCCCGCCCAGTCCGAGAACGCGGGCGGTGCCCGCTTTCACGTCAAGGATCAGTGCGGTGTGTTCGTCCACGCCCAGCACCCCGCACTCGGCCGGCAGGTCGGCCTCCAGCCGAGTCAGCCGGCGCTCGCCGAGATAGCAGAACCGGGTGTCGTGGGTGGCGCCCTCGGCGTTGTCGTAGTGCGGAACGACAGCGGCGGTGATGCCGGTAAGCCGACCCAGCAGGTCCAGCCCGTCGACCCAGCGGGGCTCCTCCCCGACCTTGTAGATCTCATATACCGGGATCGCGCGGGCGCCGAGCGTCACCGCGGCGGCGCTGCCGAACACCAGCGTGCCGCCGCGCTCGACCACGTCGGCCAAGGCGTCCGGGACCGGCGTACCCCGCCAGTGCCGCAGGGCGTACGTCGGGCTGCCCGGTCCCGCGAATGCCCAGCGGGCCTCCGCCACCGCCGCCAGCGCCTGCTCTCGTTCGGCCAGCGGTTCATCCGCAGTGCGCCACCGGGCCACGCTGACCCGGCGCCCCACGCTCTCGGCGAAGTAGGCGAGCGTCTTTCCGGCGAGCTCGTCGGCGTTCTCCTGGAAGCCAAACGGCGTGTCCAGCATGACGGCTGGGCCGTCCCCAGTGGCGGCGAAGACGTCGCGGTGCACCCGGCGCATTGCCGGCGCCGTCTCTCCCGACCCCATCACCACGAGCAGGGTCATGTCGCCGCCTCCGCGCGCGCCGCCAGCTCCACCAGGTCGGCCGCCACCTGTGCCGGCTGCTCGGCATGCAGATCGTGATGGCCCCCGACGTACCAGCGCACTTGCGCGTCCGGCAGGCCGGCCAGCGCGTCGGCGACCGCGGCCCGCTTCGCCATCGGGTCCGGCCCGTCACCGTCGGCGACCAGCAGCAAAGCCGGTACGTCGACGAGCGGGTAGGCCGCCCGCGGGTCGCCCTGCCATAACGAGTGGACGATCTCCCGGTGGTGCTCGCGCCCCAGCCGGGCCCGCACTGTCCCGTCGGGCAGCTCCAAGAAGTTGGCCAGCACGCCGGCAAGACCTTCCGGTGGCCATGCGCCGGCCACGGTGCGCAGCCGGGCTGCCAGCTCGGCCGGGCGAACGGCGGAGAAATTGGGTGGCGCCAACACCCGCCAGCAGTCGTCGAAGTCGGGGAAGCGCTCTGCCAACCGGATCCAGCCGCCATCGACCAGCGCGACCGCCGCGACCCCCCGCTGCCGCGCCGCCAGCTCGAGGGCAACGTTGCCGCCCCAGGACTGACCGGCGACGACGGGCGCTCGAGCGCCGGTCCAGCCCAGCACGCCGATCAGCGCCGCGAGATCGGCGGCGGCGGTCGCTGTGTCGTACCCGTCCGCGGGCTCCTCCGACTGTCCGTGCCCCCGCAGGTCGACCGCGACCGCCTCGTGCCCGGCGGCAGCCAGCCGGATGGCGACTCCGTCCCACATCCGCGCGTTGGAAGCCAGGCCGTGCACCAGCAGGAACGGCCGGCGGCGGCCTTCCGCCCGGCGCACGGCCAGCCGCGGACCACCACCGGGCAAGATCACAGCATCGTCGCGCTGCCCGCCGACAGCGTCCCCAGGAACAGCCACCGAAAGAGGCTAACCATCGCCGCTGCCCGTTCGCCCAAGATCGGCCGCTGGCTCGCCGGGCAGACACCCGCACCGTCCCGCCGAGCAGGCCGGAGGAGCGTGCGCTGGCGTCCCGGGCTCGTAAGCCCGCCCGCGGCGCCGGGTACCTCGCGCTTCACCCACGCCATTGCTGTTCTTAGGGCTCGAAACGGCTCGAAAAGCAGCAATCGCGTGGGTGAAGTGGGCTCGCTGGCCTTCTTCACCCACGTGGTGGCTGTTGTTAGCGCTCGTCAGGTGCGGTGGCGCCCCCGGCCGGCGACGTGCGGCGGTGCCCGGCGGTGCCCAGGGGCCGCAACCGCTCGTAACCCGCCGGACCGCCCGAGGTCGAGCCCCATCGGGGCAGCACCCGGGGGCACAACATCGCGAACAGCCGCCGCGGCGGGGTCGCGGTGTTCCGTGGCCAGGCGTGCGCTGGCCTGGTGATCGTCGCCATCGCCGGAAATGCGGTGGAGAACTTCGTCGGCATCCAGCTGGCGCTGAAGAACCGCGCCGAGCACGCGCTGCAGGTCGTCCTTCGCTCACCGATAACCCGGGCTGGAAGCCCCGCCGTTCAGGGCAGGGAGGAATGCCCGGTCCGCCGGATTGTCGGACCCGGCCGAGAGACTCCGGCGGGTGTCCCGGTTCCGCCTGTCCCCGACGCCGGCGCAGGAGACGGCGTTGCTCGGGCACTGCGCGCAGGCCCGGTTCTGGAACCTGGCGCTGGAGCAGGCCAACTCCGACGGCACCGCCGGCCGCAAGGCCTCCCCGAACTTCGCCGCGCAGTGTCGGCAACT
>JGI20195J14853_1000235_pt1 | contig 16688 bp, 9 predicted proteins | sample NGESurdeep092012_3_FD_14853 | JGI IMG/M metagenome (IMG submission 14853)
ACGACACGAATTCCATGGCGAGTGGAATTACACGGTCAACGCCCCTGCGGGTAAGCACGACACGCCCGAACTAACATAACTAATTTATACGTGAGCCCTAAGCGCCTCCACCGACAGGGCGCGGCCTGTTCGCCTCTGACCTGCCGGCTGATGAGCAGGCAGCCCCAGGTTCCGTGGTTGCCCTCATCTGTGACCGCGGGCTCCGGCAAGGAGGAATACGGCGCGTTGCGGTTGTTAGATCAGTCGGGCTGCCAACACGTCCGCCCATGCAACCGCTGCCGTCAGCTTGGAAGCGCGCCCGAGGATGTCTTCTCTTCGAGCATCCCGAAGAAGTCACCCTCGGTCAGCACTTCGATGGTGTGGCCCTTGGCCTGCCAGTGAACGGCCTTGGCTGCCTTTCCGGTGTGGAACTCCTCGACACAGTTGCCGGCGAACCCGTCGCCGATAACCAGCATCGTGGTGCGCTTGGTGACGTTCTTCTCAGGGGTGGCACCCAGCGATGCGACAGCGGCCCACGCGTCCTCCCGGCGCAAAGCCATGCCTCCGGTGAACACCATCGTCTGGCCGTAGAGCGGATGGCCCGGGTCGGCGTCCTGGCTCGCACCGGGGACGTCGCCGTACCCGCGGCCACCACTGCCCGACGGGGAGCGAACGCACCCGGCCCAGTCGTGGCCGCTCAACTTTCCGAGGCGCACCTGAACCCCGGACGCGAGCTCCTCCAGGCTGTCGGCCTGTTGGAGGCGGGCCAGCTCGAGGGCGATGAGGGCGGCAGCGGTCGCATCGGCGCCAGCCTCGTGATGGTCCAGGAGGGGGATGTCCAGCGTGGCGCAGACGATGGGCAGCCGATATGACAGCAGGCTCAGGATGCGCCGGGACAGCACCAGGGTGCACCCGTAGGTGAGTTCGGGCCAGTCCAGCTCATCCTCATCGCAGCCTTGCCGTATCGCGCTGATGTCGAAGGCCGCGTTGTGGGCGACGACAGGACGGTCCCCAACGACTTCCAAGACCTGGTCAAGGCGCTCACTGAACGCAGGGGCGTCCGCCACCATGGCTGGCGCGATGCCGTGAAGGCCAATGTTGAACCTGTCGAACCAGTCGAGCTCTCCCGGGGGCCGCGTGAGCCAACTCTCGGTGCGCACGACCTCGCCGTCCTCGACGACCGCCAGGCCGAATGAACAGATGGACCCCCGCTGCGAGTTCGCAGTCTCCACATCGATCGCGACGAAGTTCAGGCTCACGGCGCATCGACCAGGACGACGGGCAGCGAACGCTCGTCGTCGCCGTCCAGCTTGCGCAGGAGACTGCGGCTCAGGCGCTGTTCCTCCAGGTCTTCCCAGCCGGAGCACAGCGCGTCGAGCCAGTGGGAAATGGACAAGACCGAGTCCAGGCGGTGGTCGTACTCGTAGCTCACAACCCACGACGGTGGATGCTCCACATCGAGAGCTGCGGGGAATGCCGGCCAGGCCGGGGCCCGTAGACGCTTGGACGGGAGACGCCGGGCCTGCTCAGTGTCGAACGCTTCCTGGCACCTAATGGCTCCCGGTTGCAGCTGCCACAGTCGCGTTCACGTCCAGGAGACGGTCGGGGCTCAGGCCGGCGCTCTTCAGCGCCAGCGGCCCGGCCTTCGTCGGCAGGACGATGCGCCCAAAGGTCAACGACTCGAGGGTCTTGTCGTCCCCAGCGCCCAGCACCCAGGCACCGCCCAGGCGACCCATCGACGGGGCCGGCTTCAACCCGACATTCGCCCACCAGACAAACACGGACTCTGGTGTCGCGTCTACGACAGCGACGACGCCCCTCATGACCCTGCACATCAGCCTCCCCCGAACAGCGGTGGCCTGGAGTCTGTCAGAGGATGGTGGCCGCCGCCCGGCAGAACCGAAGACGGTCAAGTCTGGCGAACCAGACGCACCCGCTGCCAGGGGCTTCCTGCGCTGGTCGGGCAGACTACGGTCGAGCCCAGGCTGTCGGGGCGTGCCAGTAACGTCGGAAGCGGGACCACTTCAAACGGCGGCGCTCGGAACTTGAGTTCGCTGCGCGTGGACGGTCTCCACGGACGATGATGGCTACTGCTCGCTGTACGGACAGCGACGAGGGGGAAACAGATGTCAGAGCCTGTCGCACCAGCTGCGTGGTACCCGGACCCCAGCTCGACAGGCGTACTCCGCTGGTGGGACGGTCATGCGTGGACCGCGCACACCCACCTCTCGAAGCCAGAGCCAGCTGCGGCTGTTGAACCGCTCTCGCCGGTCTCCGCGGTGCCCACTGCGCTCACTGCCGACGCCTACGGCACCCGAGTCTCGTTCGACGGTCAAACGTTCACCGCGGAGGCCACTAACTTCGCCGCGCAGGGCGCCCTGGGTGCCCAGAACAGAACCATCCAGGCACGCGAGATCACCGCACTCGACCTACGCGCTCCAACCATGCTCAAGAACGGCACGCTCGCAGTCGTGACGGCCACCGGCAAGACGCTCGTCCACTACCGCCGCAAGCACGCGTCTGGCATCACCGCCGTCTACAACGCGCTTACCAGGGCCGCAAGCGGTGCGGTCACCGGGCAGGCCGCCTGGAGCCAGGTGCGGTCCAGCCCTCTGCAACATGGGCGCGGCTCCCTAGACGAGGTCGTCACCAAGCCCGAGAGCGGGCGGGTAGCCGAGGTCCAGAGCGGAGGGCCGTCCAACGTGCTTGGGCGGAACGGGCAGCTTCAGCCTGCCGGCCGAGGCACTCGCCCCGCGGCTGCCGATCACGCGCCGGCACCTGCCCGCACCGCGCCCCGCCTCACCGTCACACCCACGTTGCCTCCGACCACCATTGCCGGGCCCGGGAGGGATGGGTGGGTCCCGCCCGGCGTCCCCGTCGAGGTTGCCGGGCTCGTTCTGCCCGGCGGCATGCTGTACGTCGGCCGGCAGCTGCGCGCCGCGAACGGTGGTGGCACCGACCCCGCGCTCATCAACCCGAAACTGCACGTCGACCTCAAGCGGCCCGACTGGGCCGCGGGCACCGTAGGGTATTGGCCGTCCTACAGCGACATCACCCCGCAGGCCCGCGCCGGGTACCTAGCCTGGCTCGCCGGCGGTCGCCGCGAACCGAAGGTGCCTGTCACCTGGCCGTTCCTGTTCTTCTACGGTCTTGAACGCCGCATCATCGTCGACTCCACGAGGCCCGGTCCTGCCCGGGACGAGGTGCCCCTCATCCGAGCCGAGGTTGACCGCCTGCTCGGCCTCTACGGGAACAACCACTCCTTCAACTCGTACGCGACCAGGTTCCTTGACCTGATCGACTACTACACCGCCAGCACCAACACCCCACCCGTGCGGACACAGGACAAGTGGCACGTCCCGATGGGGCTACGCGCCGCGATCGGTCAGTTCGCCACCGACGGCACCCCTGTACCGGTCGACTGGGCGCTGGCCTGGGCCCAGTTCCACCCTGAGATCTACCCGCGGACGCCCGCGACCCGCTGCCCGGACGAGTTCGAAGCCCTGTTCCGCGCCCGGTACGTCGCCAAACACGGCGCCGGACTCACCGTCCGCGCCACCAAGTCGGTGCTCACGTACTCCTACCAGTCCGCCAGCGCCGGAATCGGGCGCGGTCAACTGTTGACGAAGACCCCCGACGTGTTCACCCAGGCGGCGCCAAGCAAGAAGCTGGCCGCTCTCGTTGAGGACTGCACGAACGCCCTTGACGCGTACAGCCGCTACCTCGGGCGCAACCCCCGTGCGCACGGCACCCTCGCCGCGACCGCGCTACTCCCGCCAGAGCTCGTCACGGACTCCGCCGGCGAACTGGGCCGCCTGACCGCATTCATCGACCATCATCTCGCCGGAGAAGTGCAGGTGCTCATCGAGGGCGCCGACCTCATCGCATTCTGGCCAACAACGACACCCGGCCGACTAGCCAAGGCCGACGCGGTCGCTGTCGCCCAGTTGCTCGGCGCCCGGGGCGTCGGCCTCGAACCGGACGTCCGGCTCGGCGGTTCAGTACTCGCGGCCGGGCCCGCCGTCCTGTTTCGGACCCTGCCCGACCAGCCTGCGGCGCCGAGTCCCGCCTACTCAGCCGCCACGATCCTGTTGCACCTCGCTGCCGCCGTCAGCGTCGCCGACGGGCATGCGTCCGACGCTGAGACCACGCACCTGCGAGATCACATCGAGACCGCGATGCATCTGACGGCGCCCGAACGGCGGCGGCTGCACGCGCACACGACCTGGTTGCTGGCTGGCCCACCGAAGCTGACCGGGCTCACCAAACGCCTCGATCTGCGCCAGGACGCGCAACGCAACGCCATCGGCGACTTCCTGACCATGGTCGCCGCAGCAGACGGCGTCGTCTCCCCGGCCGAGGTCACCACCCTGACCAGGATCTTCAAGCTGCTGGGGCTCGACCCTGCCTCGGTGTACAGCAGGGTGCACGCCGTCACCACNGGNGGCANGCCTGCAACCGGGCCGGTGACTGTGCGCCCAAAGAGCCCGGGTGCGCCCGGGTACGGTGTCCCGCCGCGACCTGTTTCGGGGGCCGGCCAGCACACGGTGGTGCGGCTCGACGAGGCGCTGATCCTGGCGAAGCTCGCGGAGACCGCGGCCGTGTCCGCTCTGCTCGGTTCGATCTTCGCCGACGACGACCAGGTCCAGGCCCTCGACCCGTCACCTCCGGCGACGGCGGGCGCGCCGCCGGTTGCCGGACTGGACAGTCCTCACTCCGCCCTGCTGCGTGCCCTCGCCGGTCGCGGGAGCTGGTCACGACCGGAGCTTGAGGCGGAGTGCGCGGGATTTGCTCTACTGCCTGATGGTGCTCTGGACACGCTCAACGAGGCCGCATACGACGCGGTCGGCGACCCGTTCGCCGACGGCGATGACCCGATCACAATCAACCGCGACGTAGCGCAGGAGATGCTGGCATGACCACGACCAACTCAACGAACGCTGGCACGATGATCCGTCCCCGCGAACGCGACGCCATCCTGCAGGCGCTGCGCGCCGGCGTCGTGCCCCGCGTCGGGCAGCAGCACATCCAGGTCGGCCGTGCCGAGGAAGTCAAGGCGCTGCTGGCCGACATCGAGCGCATCGCCGACGGCGGCTCAGCGTTCCGGCTCGCGATTGGCGAGTACGGGTCCGGCAAGACGTTCTTCTTGCACTTGGTGCGTTCCATCGCGATGGAACGCAAGCTCGTCACAGTGCACGCCGACTTGTCCCCGGACCGCCGGCTGCACGCCACGGGCGGGCAGGCCCGATCCCTGTACGCCGAGCTGATGCGCAACATGTCCACCCGCGCGAAGCCCGACGGCGGCGCCATGAGCAGCATCGTCGAACGCTTCGTCACCGCCGCGCTCACCGAAGCCCGCAGCAGCGGCGACAGCCCCGACGTCGTCATCCGCACCCGGCTGGCCGAGCTGTCCGAGCTGACCGGCGGATACGACTTCGCCGAAGTGATCGCCGCGTACTGGCGTGGACACGACACCGGCAACGAGCAGCTGCAAAGCGACGCGGTCCGCTGGCTGCGCGGCGAGTTCTCCACCCGCACCGACGCGAGGGCCGCGCTGGGCGTGCGCACGATCGTGGACGACGCAACCTTCTACGACCAGCTCAAGCTGCTTGCCCGGTTCGTCGTCATGGCCGGCTACTCAGGCCTGTTGGTCTGCCTGGACGAGATGGTCAACCTGTACAAACTCGCCAACACCCAGGCCCGCAACTCCAACTACGAGCAGATCCTGCGCATCCTGAACGACAGCCTCCAAGGAAGCGCCGGCCACCTCGGNTTCGTGTTCGGTGGCACGCCCGACTTCCTGNTCGATACCCGCCGCGGCTTGTACTCCTACGCCGCTCTGCAGTCGCGGCTCGCCGAGAACACGTACGCCACCGGCGGGCTCGTCGACTACAGCGGGCCCGTGCTGCGGCTGGCAAACCTCAGCCCGGAGGACTTCTACCTCCTGCTCACCCGGCTGCGGCATGTCTTCGCTTCCGGCAACCCGGCCGCCTACCTCATCCCGGACGAGGGCCTGACCGCGTTCATGACGCACTGCTCGACCCGCATAGGCGACGCGTACTTCCGCACCCCAAGGACCACCATCAAGGAGTTCGTGAACCTGCTCGCCATCCTTGAGCAGAACCCCGGCACCAACTGGGCGCCGCTGGTCGGAGCCGTCGCCCTCGAGCCGGAGAGCAACCCCGACCTGGCCCCGCTGCCCGAAGTTGAACTGGCCGACGGCAACACTGCAACCAGTGCTCAGGGTTCAGCTGCCCCCGAGTCATCCACGGCATCGACGGCAGTGTGGGGTCAGCAGTCCGCGGCGGGCGGCGATGACGATGACCTGGCCACCTTCAAGCTCTGACCCCGCCCACGCTGCGCCGCAGACAGAAGCTTCGCCAGTGACAGGCGGGCAGGCCTCGTCGGCGTTCACCCACCTGCACCCGAAGATCCAGCGCTGGATCTGGGAGCAGAACTGGTGCGAGCTGCGGGACGCGCAGGAACGCGCTGTGGGCCCGGTTCTCGCCGGCACCCGTGACCTGATCATCGCGGCGGCCACCGCGTCCGGGAAGACGGAGGCCGCGTTCCTNCCNATCTGCTCCGCGCTGCTNGACGCCGGCGNCGGACCGGNCCNCGNTCNGNCTGNNNGNCNCNTGNNCNCTGAACCCGNGACGNCGAANGCGACCGGNGTCCAGGTGTTGTACGTCAGCCCGCTCAAGGCNCTCATCAACGACCAGTACGGCCGCCTTGACGCNCTNTGCGAACACCTNGACATCCCGGTACACCGCTGGCACGGCGACGTCGCCGGCTCTCGCAAGGCNAAGGTCCTNNNGNACCCGGACGGGCTGCTGCTCATCACCCCNGAGTCGCTNGAGGCGCTGCTNGTCATCCACGGNCCGAAGGTCGGGCGNATCTTCGGNGGGCTGCGGTACGTCGTCATCGACGAGATGCACTCNTTCCTNGGCGCCGANCGCGGCGCGCAGNTGCAGTCCCTGCTGCACCGCGTCGANCTCGCCNTCCGNCGNCGNGTTCCCCGTATCGGGCTGTCNGCCACNTTGGGCGACATGGCCGCCGCGGCAGAGTTTCTCAGGCCCGGGCGCGGGGACGCAGTCACCGTCATCACAGCCGCGGACGACACCCAGGAGCTACAGCTACAGCTGCGCGGCTACGAAGCCACCCCGGCGCACCTGTCCTCGGCGGCAGCAGAGAAAGCGGGAACGCGCGGGGAACAGGTCGAGGCGGAGGACATCACCCCCGGCGACCAGCTCGCCATCGCCGACCACCTGTTTGCGACGCTGCGCGGCACCGACAACCTCATCTTCGCCAACTCGCGGCGCAACGTGGAGATCTACGCGGACCTGCTGAAGCGACGCTGCGACCGCGCCCAGGTCCCCAACGAGTTCGTGCCGCACCACGGCAGCCTGTCCAAGGATCTTCGCGAGCACGTCGAAGCCCGACTCAAGGACCGCGACCAGCCGGTGAGCGCGGTCTGCACGTCCACCCTGGAGATGGGCATCGACATCGGATCCGTGTCCTCGATCGCGCAGCTCGGCGCGCCGCACACCGTCTCCAGCCTCCGGCAGCGACTGGGCCGCTCCGGTCGCCGTGGCGGGGCCGCCACCCTGCGGCTGTACATCTCGGAGGAGCAGGTCACCCCGCAAACCCCACCCCCGGACGCACTACGTGTCGAGCTCGTGCAGAGCATCGCGATGGTCAATCTGCTGCTGGAGCGCTGGAATGAGGCCCCCGACTCCGGGGGGCTGCACTTGTCCACGCTCACCCAGCAGCTGCTGTCGCTCATCGCCCAACACGGCGGGATCACGCCTTTGCAGGCACACGAGACGCTCTGCCTGCACGGCCCGTTCGCCCAGGTCTCCCCAACCCTGTTCAAGATGCTGCTGCGTGCGCTCGCCGCCGAGAAGATGGACCTCATCACTCAGGCCAGCGACGGGCTGCTGCTGCTCGGCGTCGCCGGGGAGCGCCTGGTCAACCACTACAGCTTCTACGCCGCGTTCCGCACCGCAGACGAGTACCGACTCATCGCGCACGGCAGGACCCTGGGAACCCTGCCCATCGACTACCCGCTGATGCCTGGTTCGCTGCTCATCTTCGGCGGGCGCCGCTGGAAGGTCCTGGCCGTCGACGCGCAGGCGAAGGTCGTCGAACTGGTCCGCTCGTCTGGCGGCCGGCCACCTCTGTTCACCGGCTCCGGTGGCGAGGTCGCCGACCGGGTACGGCAGGAGATGCGCACCATCTACAGCGCCACGGGCGTGCCTGCATACCTGGACGCGGCGGCCGTCCGGCTGCTCGCCGAAGGGCGCGCCAACTTCAGGCGGTTCGGCCTCGGCGACGACCCCCTGTTCACATCAGGTGTGGACACGCTCATCTTTGCCTGGCGCGGGGACCGCATCCTGTCCACGCTCGCAGTCGCCCTGACCGGCGCAGGCGTTGACGTCGCCCAGTACGGCGTCTGCCTCACCATGACCGGCGCCGACCGCGCAACCGCCATCACACATCTGCGCACACTCCTGGCCGACGGCTTACCCGACCCAGTTGCCCTTGCCTCGCGCGTTGGAACCAAGATCGTCGAGAAGTACGACGACCAGCTCACCGACGAGCTGCTCAACGAGGCCTTCGCCGCCCGCAGCCTCGACGTGGACGGCGCGTGGGACGCGCTACGCGGGCTCCTCGACAACCTCAGCGCAGACCAGCACCCGGCCGGCACCCACACGGCCTTCCCCTTTCCGTGCGACTCGCCGGCTGGCACCGTCACCATGCGTCCGATCACGGTCCCACGACAGGTCCCACGACCTGAGCTCGGCAGGACCCCGTTCGCCGTGCTCGACGTGGAGACGACCGGGTTCTCGCCCGGGCTGGGCGACCGGGTCGTCGAGATCGCGGTCGTACGCACTGCGCCGGACGGCACCGTGCTGGACTCGTGGACCACGCTGCTGAACCCGGGACGGGACGTTGGCCCGACTCGCGTGCACGGCATTCGTGGGGCGGATGTCTTTGACGCTCCCCGGTTCCTGGATGTGGCCGGCGACCTCGCGGCCCGGCTCGACGGAGCGGTCGTGGTCGCGCACAACGCACGCTTCGACCTGGGTTTCCTCACTGCCGAGTACGCCCGACTCGGCGCGACTGCGCCCGCGTGGCCGACCTTGTGCACGCTGGGTCTGTCCTACCGCCTCGGCCTGCTCGGGGGAGGCAGCCTCGACGCCTGCCTGGCTGCCGAACGTCTCGCCCACCAGGACAAGCACAGCGCGCTTGGCGACGCGACAGCGACTGCCGGCTTGCTCGCGACCTACCTGAGCCGCGCCGCCGAGCACAGCATCACGGACCTGGCCGACCTCGGCTGCGTACCTCTGACTTGGCCGGACGCTGACTGGTCAGCGTGGTCGGTCAGCGGCAGGACCCACCCACGCTCCTCCGGCCGGCGACTGGGCCTGTAACCGCTGGCCCAACTCGTGCGCCTGAGACTTATTCCCGTTGTTACAGGTGTTCTTCTCGGTGCAGGGCAGATCCCGACGCACCCACCCACAGTCGCGTCCACTGCGCCTGTGGCAACTACAGGGCGGTCAGGTCCGACCCCGTCATCCGCGCTTGGACCGCGGCGTCGAAGCGCTCGGCTGCCTGCGAGTCTGCCTCGGCCCATCGAACCTCGTCGTCGCCATCGTCATCGTCATCGTGCTCGCGCCACAGCAAGAAGGCACCTTCGATTCCGCCGATCAGGTCCTCGAGCAGGTCGGGAGCCGGCCGGTGCGGGTCCAGCGGCGTGAGCCGTGTAGGCAAGAACTCTTGCTCAGGTACGCCCTGGTCCTCGTACTCTGCAGCACGCTCGCGGGCATCGTCGACCTCCTCGAGAAGGTCGGTCAGGTCGGGGATCACGCCGTCGGCCACGGCCAATGCGTCAGCCACCATCGCGGTGACAACCTCAGGGGCGCTGGACCCTTCGTCCAACATGGTCAGCACCCGCGTCGGGCTCTCGCAGGCCAGGGCCTGGATGTTGTCGGCCTCTTGGACTACCGCCGTCCAGTGCACCCCAGCCACGTCCGCGGCGACCATTGCGGCGCCCCGCAGCCACTGGGCAGCGGCCACCGAGGCCGCCGCCGGGTCCAGGGCCAGCAACTGGCCGTAGTCCGACCCGATGGGTCCGGTCGCAAGCACGTCCCATGCCGCCTGGACCTGGGTGGGTGAGGCGTCGGGCCGCGAGAGCAGAGCGCCCTGGGCGGCCCGGCCGCTCAGGTCACCCAACTCGGCGCGATTCACTGCGTCGACCTCCAGGGACACGTCAGCAGAGACGGATGCGGACACCTCGGGACCGCCCAGCTGGTGCAGGGCCCGCCCGACGCGGTGCGCGGCCTCCTCGACCGGATTGTAGGAGACAAGAAGTGCCCCGCCGGTGGGCAGGTTCGGCTGGCTCAGCGCCGAGAGCACGCGCTCGAAGGCGTCTCGGTTGGCCTTCCGGCGCCATGCGGTGGTGTTCGCCTCGGACGGGTCGCCAGCAGCTTCGGCGGCGTGGGTGTAGGTACGCCACAACTGCTCGGACAGGTTGGTGAGCGAGGCCGCGAGCTGGCACGCAGCCGCAGTGTCTTCGACGCCAGCGACAACCCGGGCCAGCGAACCATCACTGGTGCGCCACACTGCGAGCAGCTCTGAGGTTTCAGGGTTTACCGCGTAGTCGGTCACGACGCCCAACTTAGGCGCCCTCCCCACACTGGTACAGATCATCAGCGCGCCGGTCGGCCCTTGCTGGCAAGGTGACCCCAGACCGGTGCAGGAGCACCGGATTTCTCGGAACGGTCATCGCCTGTCGATGGTCGTTAGCGTCAAGAGGCAGATGTCGTGGGTGCACCCGCGGCGCAGGGCGGAAGGGGCAGTGAGGCTACCGACCACCAAGCGCCGGTCTGGGCTGGTTGGGCAGTGAACTACGCGACGAAGTGCGCCCAAGAAGCCGCTGCTTGGTGCAAACTTCACGGTTCCGATTTCGTCGCTGCAGTGCTCGAGGGCGAGCAACGACGACCGGACACAAAGAGCCTGCGGGCCCAAGAGACCCAACTACAGAGGACCAGGATCGCGTAGTGGCCATGGGCTGTACCCCCGGTCGGCGAGGAGCACATCCTGGAGGACCAGTCCACACTGTTGACGAACCTGTTCGATGGGGATGTCACCCGCGCGGCAGCGGCTCTCGACCAGCTCAACGCGGAGATTGCGCAGACGGCGGGCCGCTTCTTTTGACAGCTCGCTGGCGGGCGGTCACACGGGCTGAGCGTTGGGGACGACGAAGGTGGTTACGCCAGCTCGCCCTAGACGACCGTAGAGGGGGCACGCACTGAACGCTGGTGGGCTCGACCTCACCAGCAGAGTCCCGGAACCCACACGCCGCGCAACTCCAGGCACCGACCGACGAGTCAGACAAAGCGCAATGGCCGTGAACGCGGCGGTAACTCGTGCCATCACTGTCGGTGGCTACCAGGTACGGATCCGGACCCCACCAGTACAGCAACCACAGCAGGCACCGGGCCCACCGGGCCTCACGATCCAGGCTCAGCATCAGGTTGAACCGTCTGGCGCTGACCATCCGGACTGTCACGTCGGGCCGAGGGTTCCAGCCCTCTGGCATTGTGGGGCGCGTGGTCATGTCCGGGGACTGTCCCTGCTGGCGTCACGGGTGCAGGCATCCACCCTGGCTGCGCCGGGCCGACACTCGGTGCATGACATGGACCCTCCAGCCGAACGCAATACGCGATCTTGCGCGTGGCGAAGCACTCATCGTTGTCGGTATGCCCAAGGATCGGACCTATGGCACGCACACTGGGATGGGTACAGATCCTGACGATCGACGGGCCGATCCCGAGAAGTTGGAACCTCGATGACGCAGCTTCTCTCGAGGCCCTGCGAGCTGCCGTTGCCAACACGACCCTGCACGGCCTCCCCGGAGGGGCTTTGCTCGAGATACTCGACGACCACGAACGATTCAGAGCAATGTTCACCGTCGGACTGGACTCGCGGCTAGATCTTGACGCACTCGACAGGGCTCGGGCTCTGACGAGTGACTCTCTCGCCAGTCTCGGGGTGGATCCTGCCAGTTGCACCGTAGTTCTTCAGTCCCTGGCGCCAGAGTCGCCCACGACTCGCGCCTGACAGCCGCGCGCATGGTGGCGGCCGGGTTCTCGAGCAAAGGACCGCTCTGGCGGGAGAGTGGTGAGCCCCGCTGTCCAGCCTCGCGGATGTTGCCCTGGCCGGGGAGCCTCGTCCTGTGATGGGGGAAATGGGCGACGTCACGGGATACAACACGGCAGCGCTTCCGGTGTACAACCGGCGATCCACAGAGTCGCCGGCTGGCCCAAGAAGACGGTTGATGATGCACACGCACGCCTCTGTAGTCGGGGCAAGATGCCCGGTTTGCACCAGATCCCATATTGGGGCACGCGCGAGTGGGCAGGCTGCCTTCAGTTGAGGCCAGCAGTCAGGGGTTGGGCCCCGGGGCTAGAGCGTTCCGATGGTGACGCCGGCGCGATGCGCGATGCGGATGAGGCGGTCGGTGCGTGGCCAGCGCCTGCCCTTCAAGATGTCGATGAGGGTGTCGCGTCCGACCCCGACACTGGTCGCGAACTGCCGCCGTGACGGGGGCGCGCCCCGGCCCGGCTCCCCACTCGGCGTCAGGACAGCGATGACGGCGACAGCGACGTCCTGGACGAACTCGCACGCGGCACGCTGACCGTCGTCCTCCACACCGGTGAAGTCCATCCGCGGCCATCTGCCCGTGCCCAGGGACGCGGGACCACCGGTTGCGGGCACGTCTTGACCGTAGGAACACTTCCAGCGCCAGGGCGCCGAGGCTGGGGGAATGCGTTCCCCCATTGGTGATTGCGCCCCGTGGAGCTCGCCTCACGGGTGCGTGCATGTCAGCACAACCAGCCCGTAACGCCCCCGGCAGACCCGGACCGGCCAGCGATGCCGAAGTCGCCGCCGCCATCGCGCAATACGCCCCGCCGTGCCTGCCAGAGCGCCGGTGGGCCCACTGCGCGGATGTGGTGCGGGCCGCGGTCGCGGCCTCGAACCCGTCCACAGGCAAGGTCGCCCGCCTCTGGCTGGCGCACCTGTGCCAGTTCCTGTCCACCCCGTGCGGCTGGGCCGGCGACAGCGCCCCCGACCTGGCGGCCATGCTCACCGAGTCCACCATCGCCGCCTACAGCTACCGGGACGGCGGGCGGGCGGACCAGGGTTCAGACGTCCACCGCAGGACCAGCCTGCGCCACATCGCCCGGCCCGCCGGCTCCGTCGCCCCGGCGTCGGCGCCCTACGCCAGGACAACGACGAGCGGGCTGCGTCCCGAGCTGCTGGCCGCGGCCAGGCTGCCTCTTCCCGTGGCCGGCATCGCTCAGGGGTGGGAACGCGCTCGCGGCCGGGCGCTGCCGCAGGAAGCGTTCCGGCCCGTGCTGGCCGCCCTGCTGGCCGGTTGCGAAAGCACTGCCACACAGCGGGGCGCGGGCACTCTGACGTTGCCGGCATCCGCACGGGTACTGGCCGAGGCAACAGACCAGTCCGTGAAGGAGGTCGCAGCCTCCATGAAGAAACCGAGCCCCGCCGGGGCGCCCAGAGTGGCCAAGAAGCTGTCGCGCCGGGCCGTCCTGCGCTATGCCAGGGCCAACCTGGCCGCGGGCGAGGCGCACCGGGCCGGCCCAACCCTGGCCGACGCGCCGGGACCAGCCGCCGTGTCCAAAGACGTGGCGGCCGCGATCGCGGCGTACCAGCCCGAGAAGAAGAACCGCGGCAGCTGGGCAGAGCTCAGCGAACTGACCCGGCGCCTGACCCTGGGCTACGCCCCGCCGAGCCCCGGAAACGCCGGGAGCACGGCCACTCACGTCGCCGCATTCTTGCGCTGGTTCCGCACCTGGCCCGGCCGGGCAGACGTCAACGCCCCCCTTGACGCCAGGGAGCTCCTGGTGGCCGGCGTGGTGGAGGCGTACCTGCCCTTCGCGCCCGGCTCGCCTGGGTCCCGTGCCACCCAGCGCGCCGTCCTGCGCCGCGCCCTGCGTTCCCTGAACGCATCCGCTCCGGCACCAAAGCTGGCCTACCAGCCCGTGTCGGCCCCGTACACCCCGGCGCAGTGCGCCCGGTTCGTGGCCCTGGCCCGTCACCAGCCCACCCTGGGCCGCAAACGCGACATGGCCTTCCTGGTAGGTCTGGGTCTGGGCGCCGGACTTGACGGCCACGACCTGAAGACGGTGACCCGGGCCGACCTGGTCGACGTACGCCTCGATGCCAACACCACCATCTTGATGGTGACCGTGTCCGGGGCGACGCGACCGCGGACGGTGCCGGTCCGGGCCCGCTACGACGCCCTGGTCCGGGCAGGACTCGAGCTGCACGACCGGGCCGGGCGCGGGCCGGGTGCCGTCCTGCTCGGCCTGGACACCACCCGCGACAACGTCACCGGCCCGGTCACCGAGCGTGCCGTCACCGCCGACACGGCGTCGTCGGTGGACATCGAGACGAGCCGCCTGCGCAACACCTGGCTGGTGGCCGCCATGTGCGCACCACTGCCCTTGGCTGACCTGCTGCGCGCGGCCGGCCTGCGCAGCGCCCGCACCATCGGGGACCTGCTGCCCTACTGCCCGGACGCCGCCCCGGCAGTCATCGCAGCCGCGCTGGCTGCGATGGGCGACGCGGCCACCACCGCCGGGAGGAACCCGTGATCTCCCGGGCCGAGTTCGAGCGGGCGCTGGCCCTGGTGCGCCGCTCCGGCATCCAGGACACCCTCCAGGAGCGGCTGCACCCGCCGGGGCAGGGTGGGCGGCCGCGCGCCCTGCGCCTCGACGTGCTCCTGACGGCGATGATCCTGACGACCACCCACTACCAGGACCTCTTGTTGACCCGAGTGCACCGACTACTGACCAACGATCTCGCGCGCTCCTACCAGAGGGAGCTCGGCATCATCCGCGCCGACGGGCAAAAGCTCACCATCCGGCAGGTGCGCTACGTCATGGAGGCCATTGAGCGCAAGTACGCCTACACGGGCAAGCGCAGGCCGGACCTGGACGACCCAGCCCGCGTTGAGCGTCAGGAGTCCTTCCAGGAGGTCATCGACCAGTTCCTGGCCGCGAGCATCCCGACCCACCTGGTGGGGCAGGGCCGGTTCGCGGTAGACGCGAGCGCCATCGACAGCGCGGCCCGCGGCAAGAGGATGCCCAAGGGCACCCAGAAGGAGCGAGCCGCTCGCAAAGCGGCGCGTGCGGTCCGCACCGAAGCCGAGAACGCCGAGGCTGACGCGCTGGCCGCGGAGGTCAACGCCCACACCGAAGCCGGCCACTCGTATGACCCCGACGCCCGGTGGGGGTACCGCACCAAGACGTTCGACAACAAGACGAGTATGTGTTTCGGGTACCAGCTGATCGCGTTCACGCGCGTCGGCGCCGTGGGCCAGGAGTCGCGAGAGCCGTTGCTGACCGACCGCATCGTGGTCGTTGCGGCCAACGCCTCCATGTCCGAGCCCTCCATCAGTGCACTGGACCGTTTCGCGGCCAACGGCCAACCGGTAACGGAGGTCATCGTGGACCGCGGGTTCTCCAACTACACGCCGGACAACTGGGCCTACGGCCTGCGCGACCGCGGCATAGAGCAGGTTCTGGACCTGTCCGACCACGACTACGGCGCCACCGACTTCAACGGCATGCCGATGATCGCCGGGTGGCCCCACTGCCCAGCAATGCCAGCCGAACTGGAGGAGATTCGCCGCCCGCAGTCCTTGACCGCCGGGGCGCTGAAGAGGTCCGCCACAGCCCTTGAGCGGATGAGACATACCCGGCAGCTGAAGGAGATCGCCGACTTCCACGAGAAGATCGCCGCCCGTGAGATGTACGCGTTCGTGCGGACATCACTGGGCCAGGACAGGTCCAAGACCGGGAAGGCCAAGGGTTCGGAGCAGTTCATGTGCCCGGCCCAGGCCGGCAAGGCCGTCTGCGACAACTGCCCGCTGTCCAAGTACGCACCCACCGACCTGCCCCGGGTGCCGAACCCGCCGACCGGGCCAGACATTCCCGCCGCGTGCAAGCAGGCGACGATCTCGGTCCCGATGACGGTCAGCCCGAAGCTACGTCAGCGCACCCGCTGGGGGACCCCGGCCTGGGTGATCTCCTACAACCGCCGCTCCCGCGTCGAGGGCGGGTTCGGGCTCCTGAAGAACGACACGACCGGCAACGTCAAACGCGGCTGGACCCGCCAGGTCGGCATCATCAAGACGACCCTGCTGCTGGCGGTCGCGGTCACCGCGTCCAACCTGAGACAGTTGCTGACCTGGTCAAGGGCGACCGGCGATGTCACCGACCCGCTGACCCTGATGGAGGTCGGACCGGTCTCGTTCGAGGAGATCGACCCGGCCACCGGCGGCGTAGGGAACACCGGCCCACCGACCGCAGCCTGACCCACCTCGCCGCACTTCACCTGAACACACCACCTGCATAGCTCGTCGGCCTCTGCGCCGGCGGGCGCCAACTGCTGCCCCGAAACCGCCGCGCCGGAAGGCCCCAGCAGGATCGCCGGCCTGGCCGACCGGCATCAACCCCGACAAGGCCCCCGGACAGTGCGATACCCCCCGCCAGGAGCCGTTTCCGGTCTCTGACGGGGGGTTTCGTAACTTGAGCCGGGGTAGTTTCGTAACTACCCCTTGGCGGTGGCGGTGGGATTTGAACCCACGGTGGACTTTCACCCACACACGCTTTCGA